>OHLI01000195.1_pt1 | contig 41036 bp, 53 predicted proteins | sample 1569051 | NCBI WGS metagenome assembly OHLI01 (sample SAMEA3879561, study PRJEB24766) | human gut metagenome | biome: human-associated habitat; feature: feces | place: USA | collected 1985/1987
CTGATATAATAAGGTTATATATATATTTTATTTTTGAACTTCTATCAAGAGGTTCACGATACACACATTCTATGATGTGTGGGTTTACATTTATCATTAAGGAACTGGACATGTGCACTGATGGATTGTCATCGGTGCTTTTTTTATGCCCAAAATTACATTATGACCGCAATGCGGGAAAGGAGTGTTTTTATGAACAACACAATGTTTAATATCAAAGCAGCAGAAAATGTCCCTTACTATCCGGTAGTGAGCAGTGGGAATATTGCTAAAGCAAGATGCTGTGAAAAATACCTGGCCAACCGTTTCATGGCTATTGACAGTCAGAATGCCGGAACCAGTGAGCGTCTTTTTTACAAAAAGATTCTCTCCGTGTTTAAAGCCGGTCTGTCAGAAGGTATATCCAAGGAGACACTTAAAGAATCAGTTGCAGAATATATTGAGAATGAAACCTGTGCCAGTTGGTACGATTTTATTCACCAGTATGAGGACGCAAAAACTGCCTTTAAGGAAAAGTTTAGCCGGCTTGCCGACTATATTTTTGACAATGAACTGAAAACGGTAAAGACGGACTGTTTTTATGAAGTCCCCTTTGGAAAGGCAATCGGCACGGACAAATGGTGTTTTGACACCATTAGGGACTGTGCCGATTTTATCTTTAAGCAGGGTGATACCATCCGTCTCGTTAAAGTACAGTCAAAAACTACGGAGCTGTCCTCACGGGCAAGAACAGACGAAAACCGTCCTTATCTGTCACCGGAGCTTCTGGCTCTGAAAGCTGGCTTTGTAAAAGAGTATCCCTCTGCCTCAGCAGAAATATGGACGCTCAGTGGCAAAGATGACAAAAATGGTTATTTTCCCCCTTTTGAAGTGAAGGCTGGAAAAAACATCATTTCCTGTGATTTTACCAGTGCTGACTATGATGAACTGAAAAAAAGGATAGAGCTGTCACTTACAGTCCGGTGCAGTCACGCAGACTGTACTTCCTGCAGACACCGGAAAATCTGTCGTATGCAGTCATCCTTGCGTGTTACAGATGAAGAAAAGGCAGAGCAAAATGTATCATCCATGGCTGCTGCCCATTTCACAGATGCCCAGAGAACCATTATTGAGCATATTGACGGACCCATGGCCGGAATTGCCGTTCCGGGTTCCGGAAAGACACGCGCTCTTGTGGAACGTACTGCAAGACTTATTGCAGCGGGGATTCCGGCAGAGAACATCCTGCTTGTATCCTTCACGAAAAAAGCCTGTAAGGAAATATCCGGAAGACTGTCTGTTATTACCCAGCAAATGCCGGAAGTGAAGACATTAAACCAGTTTGGCTATGATATCTTGAGGGCGGAGCTGGGTGCAAAGAAGCTCACACCGGCTACGGCATCGGACAAAAAAGCCATGATAGACAGTGTGCTCAATGAAAGCAGGCGCATCAAGGGCTATTCCTATAACGGTGCGCATCTGCGCTATGGAATTACAGGGACAGCCGAAAAATGGTTTGAAGCTATCGACAAAAATGGTTTTGATGCATTCCGTGCAGCCAATCAGAAAATGGATGAAGAAACACTGGCATCCATTCAGGAAGCATACCTACGGTTCAGGAAAATATGGACAGAGGGTGGTTATATTACATTCGATGAACAGATTTCCTTGGTGAATGACCTGTTTGAGGAGCACCCGGAACTTATCAAAAAGTATGCAGACAAGTACCGGTACATCATGGTTGACGAATACCAGGATGTAAACGAACAGCAGGTAAAGATGCTTTATGCAATAGCCCATGTCCACAATAATATTGTAGTAATGGGTGATGACGACCAGGCTATTTACGGATGGCGGGGTGGAGATAACAAATATCTCATGAACTTCGGACAGGAATTTCCATCTGCGGAAATTGTTTATATGTGTGACAACTTCCGTTCCAACGAACCAATCCTTAAATCCTGTAACTCCCTGATTAGCAGAAATGACGGAACAAGAATGGAAAAAGCATTCATTGCCCATCATGCTGCAAAGAACAGACCAACTGTTCTTCGGAATTTTGATGCTTTGCAGTGCGTACAGTTAGTTGCTACCGCCGTAAGGAGCGGGATTATGCCGGGTGAAATTGCCATCATAGGCAAAACCAACAAAATTCTCGCCAACATATCCCTTATTCTTGAAGAAGCCGGCTTTAAGGCAATCAGTCCCAAGGATTATGTCATTGATGACCCTGTTTTTATTGCAGTAAAGAGCATTCTTGCCCTTAAACGCGATATGAACGATGATATGGCATTTGCACAGTTTTTACGCATCTGCGGTGTCGGTTACGAATGGCTTTATAAAGTGGACAGAAACCTGAGCCTGTATGAAAATTACAAGCTCTGCGGTTTTATAAAGGATGGCAGGGAAAAAGCGCTGCTGGAAGCTGCTGCCGATAAGGAAATGAACGTGGTAAATACATCTGTTGACAACGAATTCTTTTCTGTTGGCTTTCAGAATGCGGTATACATGATGAGTACGCTTGTCAGATATGCCGCCTTTGAGGATGATTTTGCCAGTTTTGTGAGGGCAGTATGCAATACTGTTTTCGGAGTTACTTCCCATGTATGCATGGATGCCATGCTTGACCTCTATGATGAGCATAACTGTTCATCCATTGAGGAATTTTATGAATTAATGGAAAAAATGGAAAAATACTCTGATGAAACCCGTGTGGGATATACGGAATCTGCAGAGTATGTAAACCTGCTGACAGCCCATGACAGCAAAGGAAAGGAATTTTCAACGGTTATCGTTTATGGTCTTGAAGACTATGAGGATTCTCCGGAAGAAATACGTCTCCTTTTTGTTGCCATGAGCCGGGCAAAGAAAAACTTATTTATAACGGAAGGTATCTGTGGCCATTCTGCGCTGCTTAATACACTCCGGAAAGAATGCGAGGTGAGGTAAATGATACAGCTTTTTTATGGTGCGGAACGGTACCTGCTCCGGAAAAAAAAACAGGAACTTCTTAAGGTAGAGTATCCTGAAACAAACCTGCTGGTCAAAGACACGTTTGACTCGGATTGTGAAGATTTTGCAGACACCTTTTCCCTGTTTGGCGGAGAGAAAGTATTAATTCTTGAACTTCCGGAACTTACGGCAGATGAAAACCTGCTGCGTTTTCTTTCCACGGAACATTCCTGTAATATCTATATATTTGCCGGAAGCGTGGATACCAGAACAAAGATATACAAAAAGCTGTCTGCCAATGCGCTGGAACTGGGCAAACCATCACAGGCATCCGTCTATGAATGTCTTACCGAATATTGCAGCGGACGTGGAAAGGTGCTGGATAAAGAATCATTTTCGGCTCTTATCTCCAGAAGCGCCTACTATACCAATGACAATGTGTGTCTTGATACACTCTATATTTATATGGAACAGATGTGTCTTGATAACCGGGAGATTACCCCTGAGCTTGTTTCTGAATTTGTGCCGGAACAGGCAGAACAGAAGATATGGGGGCTTTTCTCCACGCTGGCAGGAAAAAGGCTGGATGACTTTATTAAGCTCTATGACAGGCTCATAGAGCAGAAGGAAAATGCCATCGGTATTCTTTCTGTACTGATGCGTACCATCCGTATTGCGTTTAAGGTAAAACTTGCGCAGAACGAAGGCATAAAAGATATTATAAAGGAACTTGGAGTTTCCTCTTACACCTTAAAGGAATGTCCCGACTGTAGTCTTGAACAGCTCGCATCCATTATGGAGCTGATACAGGATACCATTAATGACATAAAACATGGTGCCAGTGCGGACCTTTCCGTAAAGGTGCTTGCCATAAAGGCAATGAAACTCCTGTAAAACAGATTAGGAAATCCGGTAATAGCTGTGTGCATTTTGCAATACAGCCTGCTCCGGGAAAATGGTATGAAAAGGCACCAGCGGTTTTCTCTCCGCTGGTGTTTTTTATGCCATGAACTGAAAGGAGATTAATTAAAGATGGCAAAACAGAAAATAGCCATTGATATCTGCAACACGATTGCGGATGTTAATGCAGCTGTAGAAAGGCTTACGGGTATAAAGCCTGATGTATATCCGGCTATGGGTCTTAATCCAGACTGGTTTACCCGGCATCTGGAAGTATTTTCCATGGCGCCACCAATTCCGTATTCCAGGGCAGCACTCCTGTTTCTTGCACAGATATATGACATTGTCTATGTTACGGCAAGACCGGAAGAAGCAAACCAGATTACAAAGGAATGGCTTTGCACGTACGGTTACCCACAGGGGCTTGTTATACATACGAATGACAAGCCTTTTGTGTTCCGTGCTTTTGATATGCAGTTTGCAATTGATGATGCACCAGCGGAAATACGCCGGTATCACGATGCGGGAATACCATACCTTACCAGGGCAACTGACTATAATACTGGATGCCTTAACCGGTTTGAATGGAAGTACTTTCCCTTCGTGAGCCGTCAGAAAGCCGGCTATTAATACCATGGTGGTGGAAAGGAGTTTTTTATGTATATTAAGGACACAGACTGTACAAGCAGTACACCTGTGGTGCTTGGAAAGCCTGTAAAAAAGATTTACGGCAAGGGTGTAGAGATTTTTCCTGCTGTGCCTGGAAAGAAAGACACAGATTATGAGAAATCCATATATCTGGAGCATCTGCTGCCGCTGGAGGACTATGATCTCATCATAGTCCTTTTTAGTGGTGGCAAGGATTCTCTCGCATGTTACTTAAAGCTGCTGGAGATGGGAGTTCCAAAAGAAAATATTGAGCTATGGCATCATGACATTGATGGAGGAAATCCGGAAAGACGGATGGACTGGCCTGTTACGCAGGCATATGTGGAAGCTTTTGCAAAAGCAGAAGGTGTCCGTCTTCGTAAATCATGGCGCCAGAATGGTTTCTGGGGCGAGGTTTACCGTATAGGTGCATCATATCCCATACAATATGAGGATAATGGTGAAACTGTCACGGCTCCTCTTACCAGAGACCAGTTAAAATCAAACGAAATCAAGGAAATGATTCTTTCCGGTTCCGGACTTGCCGATGAGGAAGATTTAAAAGCTTTAGGATACCGCTACAAATTTCCTGCCAAATCTGCGGATCTTCAGACAAGGTGGTGCAGCAGTTATCTAAAGATTATGGTTTCCGAGAAACTTTTAAGGAATATCGGAGAACTGTCGGATCTGGAACTCTTAGGCAAACGGCACAAGTTTCCCGCAAAAGGGAGCTGCCAGTCCGGACGCTGGTGTTCCGGCACCTTAAAGGCATCCGTTCAGGGCTCTGTAATTGCAAACCTTGAAGAAACTGCAAAGGATGTGAAAATCCTCTGTATATCCGGTGAACGCCGAGGGGAATCCAGCGGACGTGCAAAGTACAATGAAATGGAACTGCACCGTACCAATGCAACAGCCAAAGCCCACCGCACTGTCCATGCCTGGCGGATGGTAATTGACCATCACGAAGGAGATATCTGGGAAATAATCAGGCGGCATAAAGTACAGCCACATCCCTGTTACAGGGCGGGCTGGAACCGGTGCTCCTGCATGATGTGTATTTTTTCGCTTCCCAGACACTGGCGCGGACTGCTTGACCTCTTTCCGGAAGAAGTAAATAAGGTAATTGAGGACGAACGTATCCTGGGTTTTACCCTCGATAATAAAAAGGATTTACGCAGTTATATTGGTGATGCCGAAAGCTGCGTTAACTGGGACATGACAGCAATCAGCCAGCTTGTCAGCGGTCAGTTTGCTGTCGAAGATGTCTATGTAAAAAACTGGACACTGCCGGCAGGAGCTTTTCATGGCTCCGATGGCGGTCCGTGTTAAATTTATGGAAACTTACAGTTTATTAATGACTGCGTCTTTACGCAGAAGAAAGGAATTCATTATGATGAAGAGTTTATTAATCTGCATAACTACCCCCGAAGAACTTATCCAGCATTTAGCTGACACACACGACCACCTTCAGCTATCCCTTGAGGAAGCCAGGGTGATTTTTAAATATCTGCCGGGGAAGCTTTACTATGGTAGTATTTCAGGCTTTGAGATACCGGATAAGAATGGAACTTTAAGACACTGGTCTACAGATGAACTGGTTGATCAGTGCTGTGAAAACAATTATGATGCAATATGCGATTACCGGGTTTCCCAGGACCGAGAGGAAAGCCACATGGCACTTCTTAACCAAGAACGTGTTGTCCTGTTCGGAGCGTTTGCAAGGTCTGTTTATTCCGAATATTATCCTGGATTTTTAGGTTCACAGAAGAGAAAAGTAGCAACCTATTCATCCTGGGCGGCTAAGGACAGACTTAATGCTGAACGGCACAAAATGGAAGCTGCCGGTAATTAACGGTTATAGAGAATCTTGCCAAGTGTCACAAAAGAGGATATACTATAAATAGTATATCCTCTAGCCTGGTATTTCTCTGATTCTGATATACGCAGGTAAGGAGGTCAATAATGGAAATTAAAACCCAGTTGTCCAATGCTCTTGAAATCGCAGGAGACAGGGCAAAATATGATGCAGCAGTAAAGAAAATCCTTGCTAACAAGGAAGTTCTTGCATGGATATTAAAATATTCTGCCACAGAGTTCAAAACTGCATCAATTAATGAAATCGTAGATGCTATAGAGGGTTCGCCGGAAATTGGTACCACTCCGGTTTATCCCGGTAAAACAAACATAAAACCAGAGACAATCACCGGTTTAACGACAAATGACAAGGTGCCAAATGAAGGGGAAATTACCTATGACATACGGTTTTATGTTTATACCCCGGACAGAGCACGGATTAAGCTTTTCGTGAATATCGAAGCACAGAAAAGCATGAATCCCGGGTATGATTTGGTAACCCGCGGGATATTCTATGGAGCAAGGATGCTGTCAGCGCAGTTAGACCAGGAGTTCTCAGCGGATAATTATGATAACATCAAAAAGGTCTATAGCATATGGATTTGTATGGACACCAGTAGAAAGTCCATGAATACGATAACAAGCTACCGCATTGACCAGCATAGACTTTATGGTGATTTTAGCGGTAAGGCACGTTATGACCTTATGGATGTTGTAATGATATGTCTGGGCGGTGATAAGACCGGCACTCAGTTATCGGATGATGGCAGACCTAAGTTGCTCTGCCTGTTGGATACGCTTCTGACAAATAAAAAGAGCCCGGAAGAAAAGGAACAGGTACTAACAGATGACTTTAACATCAAACCAACAGTGGGATTTATGAAGGAGGTAACGACAATGTGTAACCTATCTTATGCAATTGAGGAAAAAGCCGAAACAAGAGGTGAAGCACGAGGCAGAGCCATAGGCGAGGCTGAAGGCAGAGCCATAGGCGAAGCTGAGGGCATTGTAAATGTAATCAACGCCCTTATGTCGAACATGAACATACCGCTCGAAAAGGCATGTTCCCTTGCCGGCAAAACGGTGCAGGACTACAAGAGCGCACAGGCGCTTCTTGCGAATGAAAAATAAGAAAAGAGCGCAGCAGTCATATCAGCTTGATATGGCTGCTGCCTTATTTTTTTGCCGTAAAGTTTCAGGCAAAAAGGGAAAAGTAACCTTGCGAATACGAAATTTTTATTGATTTTCCTTATATAATATGGTATCCTTTTACTATACATATTTTATCTGTTTAAGTTTCCAGCAGGAACTTATGATACGCATATCCTATGATATGTGGTTAGTATGTATAATTTATAAGGAATGGCATATATGCACTGATGAATTATCATCGGTGCTTTTTTTTATGCCCAAAATTACAATTTTCAAAGGAGGTGACACGAATGATTGACCTTACTGTATTAAGTCAGTCATTATCCGTGCCGCAGCCAAAGTCAGAAGAAGATTTGCTTCTGGAGAAAAGGCTGCAACTATGCAACCACCTTATTAAGGAAAAGTTTAATCCTTCCAGGCTTGATGATGTAAGTGAAGAAGAACTGCTTGACCTCGCGCTCAATCTGAATGAGAGCATTAATAAGGCGGAATTCTGGCATACTGCCGGAAATACACTTATGCACGCACTGGCAAATGCGAAACGTTTAACTGTATCGCGCCATGCGCTTTTTTAAGGAGGAACCGATGGTAGAAGTAACAAAAATGATTATTACTCTCTTGAAGGAGAAGAACTACATGGATGTCATGTCGGAATTTGAAGATGGGACAGTCACAAAAAAGAAGGTCTCCGCAAAAGAACTGGCATACAGTTTGAGTGCCGCTACCACAAATGAGTATATTCATATTGGCAGAATGCCAAAAGGATATTACGATTCGAGAATCGATGCAACAGGAAAGGACTGCTTTGATATTGTTCTGACAACGGATGCGGGAATATATCCCGTCCAGTATCTTAACGAGCCGCCAAAGTTAATCCCTTTTCCTAAGCTGGCTTTCCGTTTTTCCTTTATGAATGGCCAGCTCAAAGATTCACTCTGTTTTGCGCTTAAAACAGGTTCACCAGTTCTGTATCACTACCCGTTTGGCAATGTTTATAGTGATGGGAAGATATGCTGGGGCGGACACAGTTTTGACGGCATTACAAAGCTGCATCATTCCGAGCAGGTTGCAAGAAAATTCTATGAACTTGCGACAAACGATGACCTATGGTCATCAACTTATGTACATGGACACGCTCCAGTCTTATCAGCCGTGTACAATGAGCTTGCTGGTATGGAGACATTTCCGGAAGAGTGGTTATTCCCTGCATCCGGAGAAGGAACAATTGATGAACTCTTATTAAAAAAATAAGAGATAAGGAAAGGAGTTTTTTATTATGGAACAGCAGCCGTTTGACTTATTTTCTTTTTTAGGCATGGAGCCTAAACAGCCTGAAAAGAAGGAAGAAAAGGCACCCGCAAAGAAAGCGGAAAAGAAAAACATGCCGAAAAAGGACAAGAAAAAAGAGAAGCTTTTCAAATTTCCGGAGTATATGGTTATTCCGTATATCGGAAGTGTCAGTCTGGAAAACAAGGAAAACAGGGAAAACATTTCTGAAAATGACTTAAAGGAAATCCTTGCAGATAAATGGTCCCTGAATCTTCCTGAAGGCAAAAATCTGGTTCTGGAGGAACATCCGGGAAACATTGTCGTAAAGTACAGCAGATATTCTGTTATCTCCAAGGGAGAAATCAACGGTTTGTCTGCTGATGCCCAGATTGTAATCGGTACCTTATCCATTCCTCTTGCAGGTCTTAAAACCGTAGAGGATATTAATACATTTCTTGTTGCACAGCACGAAGAGTTTGCTGGTCTGAGTTACGGCTATATTGTTAACAAAGACCGTACCGGGATAATTCCGGTATGTGTAAACGACCCATATGTATATTCTATGGCGGAAGATGGTGCAGAGGATGAGGAAGAACTTCCAAAAGCCACCATGCTTTATGTTCACGGTATTGGTAGGCAATCCCTTGAGGATACATCGGAAAATACCGTCAGAAGTTCCATAGAGGTACTTGCCGGAGGAGCGTACTCACAGGCTTGTGAGATATATGTTTCCGACTCCGGCATCCACGCACTTATTCCCACCGGTACGCCAGGTACCTCTGGTACAGATACTTCCAGCAGTGCAAGAGCAGATGTATTTAATATTTCGTCCGGTGTTGAGCTGTCTTTATCCGGTTGGTGCAAAATTCCGATAAGTCCGGAGAGCTTTAACGGAAAGACAACTGTGAAAAAGGAAGATATATGTTCCTATCTGATTGCCGAAGGATATCCGGAATACACTGCCGGACGTACTGTTTTTGAATGGCAGAATAAGGAAAAAAAGAACGGGCTTCTGATTGCAATTCTAAAATCAGCAAGCAAGGGTATATAATATGCGCGCCGTTGAATGGTCTGCGGTGGAAGAAGAGAGTAAAAAAAATTACTCTCTTTTATCTTCTGTTGACCCGTATGGAAATCGCTGGCGCATGGAATTTACACCCATTGCAGATTTCAGGATGTGTCTTGATAATGAAACGCTTAGCAGCTTTTCATTCAAGCTTCCCATGATTCCCGGCTCCCTGCTGTCTGATGCATACCTTTTTTTTAGTAAAGTGTATGCTCTATATGGCACAGAAGCCGCACTGCAGCTTTTTTATGATGTATCCGATGAACGATACTTCTGGTATGTTCCATACCAGACTGTATTACCCGGTTCTGTTAATTTTGAGAGAAATGCCACACTGGAAAATGACCCTGCTGCCTGGCTGGTAGCAGACATTCATTCCCACGGCAGGTTCAATGCTTTTTTTTCAGCAACGGACAATACAGATGAAAAGGGGACAAGGCTCTTCGGTGTCATGGGTAATTTTGGTGGAAATATCCACTTTCTTTTGCGGGCAGGATCCGGCGGAGTCTTTACCGGTGTCAGTCCTTCCCGTATTTTTGATAAAAACATAATGGACAATAGCAACGACCTTACCGGACAGATATCCGAAAAGGTCCGTTTTTTAGGAAAGAGAGGATTTTTTATGATGGATTTTAATAATTTTATGGAATATGTACAGTCTGAGATTAGAAATTATCTCGGAGAAGAATATAAGAATGTGGGTGTACTGGTAAACAGCACGTTAAAGAATAATGATGTATGTTTTACAGGAATGACAATCCGTAAGGATAATCTGCCTGTAAGTCCCAAACTCTATCTTGAGCCGTATTTTTATTTATATGCAACTGGAACAGCCCTTGAGACAGTTATGGAGCGCATGGCCGGTAACATCCGCAATGCGTATGCTTCCATGCCGCTGAACCTTTCCACTGAACAGTTTGAACAGTTTAAACAGTGGGAATATGTCAGAAATAGCATTTTTCCTGTTCTTGTAAACTATGAACGGAACAGAAAAATGCTTGAAAGCTGCCCTTATACTAAGTTAGAGGATCTGGCGGTTATTTACCGCTACTTTGTTTCCGAATGTACAGATGGTGTATCATCTGCTCTTATAACAAATTCCCTGTTTGACTATTGGAGTATTGATACCCCGGTTCTTCATGAACAGGCCATGTCTAACAGGGTGTTTGAACCTGATTTTTTACCTTTACAGAGCGTCATTCAGCAAATGGGCTTCACTCAGGAGGAAGAATACGAGGAATCATTTCCGTATGTAATTACGAATAAGCCCCGTATAAATGGTGCGGCTGCGCTTCTTGACAGAGCACATATGGAATATGTATGCAGAACAATGAAAAGCCGTAAGCTGTATGTTCTGCCATCGTCTGTCCATGAATGTCTTGTAATGCCTTATGACGAAAATGTTAGCGTTTACGATTTGCAGTTGTTAGTACGGAGCGTTAACCATGAGGAAGTTAAGGCAGAAGAGTTTCTGTCTGATAATGTTTATGTATATGATCTTAACGACTATTCATTGCGAATAGCGTAGGAGCAGTGCGGCAGCAGTAGTAATACTGTCTGCCGCCTAATTTTTTATTGGAAAGGAGTTTTTATGAATAATGTATATTACAATTTTGTGATTGTTGGATGTGGCGGCACCGGTGGTAATTTTGCCGGCAAGCTTGCGCAGTTTATCAGTACTGCCGGTACATGTTGTTCCATCTGTCTGGTTGATGGGGACCTTGTGGAAGAGAGTAATATATCCCGTCAGCCGTTCTGCTATTCTGACCTGATGTGCAACAAGGCCGCGGCTCTGTCTGAAGCCATTGCTGATGTGTACGGAATAGAGCCGTTTGTTTACCCTCATTATCTGGATTGTAATCAAGACCTTGATAAAGTATTTAATCTGCTGCCAAAGGGCACAGTTTACCATGACGGCAATCGCCTAAATATAGTTAATGTGCTTGTCGGATGTTGCGATAACCACCGCTGCCGTCAGATTATGGAGCGATGGTTTAAAAAACAGCAGAATGCCATTTACCTTGACAGCGCAAATGAGTTCAGCGTTGGTGAAGTTGTAATCGGTATTAAGGCTAATGAAAAGACCGCGGCACCCAGTCGTGCATATTACTATCCGGAAATCATGAAAAGCCGGGTGAAAAGGAAAAGCGAAGAAAGCTGTGGTGCAGTGAACCTGTCATCACCCCAGCATCTTGCAACCAACATGACAGCAGCCTGCATTCTCCTTTCCCTTGTCTCCAATATGGTACAGGGCAACGGATTAAAAGGCGGTATTGTCTATTTTGATACTTTTGCCTTTTCACAGGTATTCAGAGAGTGGAAGGGGGAGCAGTTATGATTTTGACGGCAGAAAAGCTGGCTATATGTGAACAGGCCAGAAACCATTTACTGACTTTTCTTGATGAAGGTCCGGAATTACATCCTTGTGAAAGTGAGTCTTATTCCGGGGCAAATTATCTTTCCGTCTGTGCTGCAACCCTGTATGGTATCAGCGTTTTCAAAAAAATATTCGGTAACAGTGTCCGTTTCAGCAGTACACTGGATTTTTCTTTTGATTACGCTTCTGTCGATACAATGAAGTATAATGACGACTATGCTGATATTTATGAAGATGTGTATCATCTTGCCGAATGGAATGGGGGAATGTTCACCGCGGTGTTATCCTGTCTTGGTTATGATTTGCTGGATTTGGAGGATATTCTTGAGTACAATGAAGAACATCCTTCTTCACCGGTTCTTTTTGATGATGAATCAGACGCGGACGATGTATATTCTGCTTATGCTTTCATGCACCCTGTTCTTGGCCGTTTTATCCTCAAAGCAGAGGAGTATGTTAAAGAGAACGGCTCGGATGAAAACATAGAAAAATTTTATGCATGTATGCCCTGTTTTCCGCAAAAATTGTTTGTTACATGCTTTGCAGAAGCAGGTACTCTGCATGGTGAAAACCTGTGTTATGCTGCCGTCATGGGCTGTGATTCCGTCGAGGGTGGTGCCGTAAATGAGGAGCAGTTTCAGTGGGAATTTATTTTCAGTACCATACTGCAGCTGCATTATATGGATATGGCAGTCAGAGAGCATCCGGAGCTTTCTCCTTATGATTATGAGGAACCTGTTCCGATGGAGTGCGCCGGCTAGTCTGATTTCCCGAATAATACAAAGTTGCAAATAAAGACTGTAATCATATGGTAAAACCTTATGATTGCAGCCTTTATTTTTTTATAAACCTATTGACAAGTTTATGTAACGGTAAATATGTTTTATTCAGAGGTTCTTCACATGCTAAGAAACAGGGTTAAGAAAGACGAGGATGTACGAAAATGTTTGATTTTACGACCGAGAGAAAAGCAAAATATTACAAGCAGGCAGAACTGCTTTTGAAAAATGCGGATGTTGGAAATGTGACTGTTGACGCAAGCCAGTTTTCAGTGATAAAAAATTCCATCGTACATGTATATGTACGGTCATTTACAAAACACCAGGTAAGTGCAAAGGAATTACGGAAACTAAAGCACATTAACGAATACCATTCCGTGTATGACCGGGACATGAAACTGCACCGTGGTGAGGCTGAAAGATTATTTGAATCAGGTTATTTTGCTTTTCCGCTGGAAGAGGAAGACATATAACCCATAATGATTTTTAATGGGTAACAGACGGAGGAAACAAAAAAAATGGTGATTAACGGCAAAAAAATTGTAGTAAAACATAAAACCTTGGGCTTTTCTGGGCGGCATAGCTGGACAGTGTATCCTGTCACATACCATGATAACCGGTATGTTGTTGAACTCATTTTTTCATATGGTAAGGAGTTGTACCATATGCCAGCTGAATTTAGGGTAAAATGCTATATTCATACTTACTCGGAAAAAAGGCTGCTTTTTCGGCAACATAAAAAAAGCCAGGTCTGGTGTGGGATGATTTCGACATTTGTTAAGCTGGGTAACAATGCCTATTTATCTTTGCGGAATCTGGACGACAATGATTTTTTACTGCATCTGCCAGAAATCTTAAAAGATATATTCCGGCAGTATGCTAATTATGAATATGAGCAAAAGAAAAGCCGGGATGCTTTTACCTCCACCGAATCATGGGACGGAGTTATAAGATAAGGAAATTTGCATTACAATATTGCATTGGAGAAGCAAATAGTATGATTAAAAGAATGATAAAAGCTTTAAAAAATAAATATGTTTATGTGGATATAGATGGCACTTTAGCTGAATACCGTTTTAATAACCATGTAAGCGCTAAAGATGGAACTGCTAACGGGCAAACAATAGAGGAAGTAGAAAATCATATTTTTTTACATAGCAGACCATTAAAGCCCATAATTAAAACGCTTAAAAAAGCGAAAAAGAATGGAATTTGGATATGTGGCGCTATCATATCTCCCATTGAATTAGAAGATAAAGTTGTGTGGCTTGATAATAACTGCAAAGGCATTCAATTTAACGGCTGTTTTTGGTTTGTGCCGGAAGAGTATTGGGACACATTTCTTCACTATTTTAACTGTGGCAAGAATGACTGTGATATTGTCACTCAATATGGAATCATCCTTAAAGGCTCCAAGAATCGCATGTGGGATTGGATTGTAAGCCATAATTTTCATAAATTGGAAGAAACCGTATTCATTGATGACGTATTACCATATTTAAAACATGCAGAAGAAAAAGGTGTTGCAGCTTATCATATAAGCAGCTTTATTGAATATTAGAAAAATGCGCAAATTTACCGGAGGATGCCGCAGTATTATTTGACGCAGAATTATAGTTTAACAGAAAGGGATTTTTAAGATGGAATTATCAGAGATGTTTTTAAATGACAGTCAGTTACATAACCGGTATGTTATTAAAGCAATGCCGGGAAGCTATAGTGCTGATGACAGAATGGTTATCGGTTACATTTATGAGCCAGATGGGCAATACAGAACGTATTATCTTTCAAATAGCCTGGATAATATAGCCCGTTTTATCCTGCATGATACAAAGGATAAGATGATATGTAATACCATGGACTACGGTCTTGTATCAACTATCGGTGATATGATTGATATCTGTCCGGATGAACAGTTTTTGCAAAATCTTCTCGATGCCATGAAAACTGCCCCAAAAAGGGTAGCTTTTGAGCATTATGACTGATTTTTTTGTGTAAGAGGAAAGGATACACCTATTCGCTAAATCTACGTTTAACGAATAGGTGTATCCAAAAAAATTATTCCGGTTCAATTATACCTTCTGAAACGCCTTTCTCTGGTACATCATTTTATACATTACTATGTATTTTCTTCTTTATTCTTTTTGTTATATTTTTCATTGACCAGCAGACCGTCCATATAACCCTCGATGCGTTTTTTATCAACTGTGTCAAGGCGCTCAAAATTGCGGATAACATTTTCGTTTGTAGTTCTGTACATCATTTTAGTGTAATCCGTCATATCATCCGTCCTGCCTAGCAGATAATCACATGATACATCCAAATTATCTGCAATGTTAACCAGAATATCTCCCTTGGGTGAAATGGCAGACTGCTTCCAATGTGATATCGTGGATACACTTGCCCCTATTATTTTGCTAATTGATATAGAACAAGGATCATATCCTTTTCTCTGACAAGCAGCAACATACCTTTCAAAAAAAATCAATTTCTGTTTCTCCTTTTTCTATATTTACCCACATTCAACATTGACTTGACATTTCGGTTTTTAATAGTTATAATTAATTTGCTACATTTAATTGAAGTTATCTTTCCCATTTTATGCCCTGAAATGTGCCGTGAGGGTACACTTTTCATTGTAACATTATGGAAATTTAATTTCAATATTTTTCCAGAAGTCCTGTGCATAATCGGGTTACCATAAGACTTCTGGTGTACAGCACCCCATATATGAAATTATGCCGGGTGCTGTACCTGTTAGTGTCGCTGCTCCGCTAACGGACTGGCTTTATGTGTTTTTCCATTATTACATGGTAGATGTTGTTTATCTTTCTACTTTTACATTAAAAGTGCGTATCGCAGCGAATACGCACTTTTTTTTATCAGGAGGTTTTATGCTGTTTTTAAATAATGAGCTCCACTTTCCGTGTATGATGGCAAATTTTTCATTACTGCCCCAGTATTCGAAACTTAAATTTTACTGCAATGCTGCCAGATATTTTGGTATAAACCGGCAGAACGACGTTGATGCGCTTTGCAGTATGCTTTGTGTTACCTTTGTATTCCGCGGTGCAGATGAATACATACCCGGCATTGATACTCCGGAGAAGTTCCGGGAAGCATTTACAGAGTGTTTCCGCTCTGTCACAGCTCCGGTATCCTGTTATGACTATTTAAAAAAACTTCTGAATGAGTATGATATTCCACCTTCCAGCGTGGTAAACTACTGCCAGCTCTGTCCCTTCAGCAGGGACTATAAAAACGAACTGATTGCAGAAGAACGTTCCGTATTAAAATACATCTTTTCCATAAACCGTCCGGCATCCGTTGGTATTGATATGCTGAATACTGACCAAGAAACCGGAGAATGGGTGTCGAAAGCCATAAAAAGAAAAATACGCTTTTCTGCCCTCTTTGATACCTCCTCTTATGCCTATGCGGGAAAAGGTTCCATCGTCCGTCTGCATGAAATTCTGTTTGAAAACTCTGTGTTCTGGTTTGGATGTGAGGATTTCAGGAGCTATTTCGACAGCACAATAAAGCCTGCTCTTTTAAACCCCCAGGAATGCTGCTATGAACATCTGTCCGGTGAACAGGGCGGCGGGCTTACTGACGATGAACTTGAAAAATGTTATGACTATCTGAACCGGGAAATTTTTACAGGTGAAATCTCTGCGGACTCTCCTGAGCTGAAAAATGCTATCACAAAGCTTCAGACAAGAACAGAATATGACCCTCTTGTTTCTGCAAATTCTGTTGAAGAACGCATACAAACCCGGAAACGTAGTACAACTGCCCACAGACCGTCAAAGAAAAAACCAGATACCTCCCCTTCTCTGCTCGATTTCCTTAACGGCTACATAGAGCCTGCCGCCGCCGATGGAACGGTATGTAATCTTTCTGACCTCCCGGCTATGCCTGAACATGCAGAGCTTCAGAACAATGACTTTAATCCGTCCCTGGACGGAACGGAAGAAGCGGACATGCCGGAAGAAAACGACAGGACAAAAGAATCACCTGATGACTGTAATGCTCCGCATCTGCCGGCTGCGGACAATGATAATGATGTTACTGCCCTGTGTGTTTCGGGAGAAATTGCACCGGAAGAACCGGTTGGCGCTGCTACCGAAGCTGCTGAAACATCCGGAGAATTTCTTGAAAACACAGTACCAGAAAACTTCTGCCCGGATGCGGATATGGACTGTCCTTTCATATTACAGGAAGGCACAGAGGACGTACCGCCAACTGGTATGGAGGAAGCCGCATGGGACGTAAGCAGTGTTTCAACGGAATCTGAGGAACCAGCAGTTAGTGATCAGCCGGATGTATCTTCTGAATATATACCCGAATGTGCAGGTGAATATCTGGAAAGTTATGATTACGAACATTATATAGAAGAAATATATAGTGCATCACCTGCCGCTGATGAAACCGCTGACACTGTTTGTTCCGTTTCTTCTGACCTTCCTCTCCCCTGTTCTACTCCGGGCACAGAGGAAGCAGATGTTACCCCCATGCCGGCCGATAATGCCATTGTTGATATCAGCCCAGAGGCAGGTCATGCGCAGAGCGAGATGGAGGAAACGGTTTTTCCTTGCGTAAGCAATGTACAGCCCCGGTTTGCCGATATTATATGGCCGGATTTTCCTCTAGGCGGCTATGAACCTTCAGACTTTATCATTGTCACAAAGGATAACATGGATATTCACCGGGCAATGCTGCGCACAGAGCTTGACTGCCGTACTGTCCTGGTTGTGGATGCTGGTACGCTGGATGGAAAGAAAGGATTCCTCTTCTACTTTGATGAAGATGTCACCCACGAATTTAAGGAATGTTTTGTATTCATACATGAAGATGCCGCAGGACCATTTATTTTTTCTTCCCTGGCCAATACATCCAAATTAAAGGTATGCCTTTCCCCTGTTTCACTGCCCTCCTTATGTGGTGACCGTGTAGTTGCAAATCTGCGATGTGTGAGCATATTGCAGAAAGTAGCAGATGAATATCATTCTGTCCAGAACATTCTTTCCTTTGATAGCTGCGCCGATGCATATCGTGGTCTTTTTGAGACTGGAAAATCCCTTGCCAGCGAAATAGCTTCTCTCGGACAGGAAGAACGGTATAAACTGTTGCTTAACTACTATTCCGGCATTGCGTATTCCATTAACAACGGATATGTGCCGAATGCAACCATAAATCTTGACGGCTTTAATGTTACCTATACGTATCAGAAAGATATCTCTCCGAACATTCTGCGTCCTGGCATGATACTATCCATCTGTAATATTGAATTGCCTTATACCTGTCAGACAGAAGTATCCGAAATAAATATGGCAATTATCAGCAAGTTATCCTCTTCCCTTGCACTGGCAAAATATGGTGCCAAAATCCTTAGCGAGAATAAGGATGGCTTTACCCTGTTTATCCCGTTTGAAAAGGATGCCCTTACTTTTATGGACAATCTAAACCGTATTACAGACAAGACAATACGAAATCTTACAAATGCCAAGTCGGTATTTACCTGCCGGGTTGACCGTGCATTGAATTAACAAAAAAGAAGCAATAACAACTTTTCAAATAAGCTGTTATTGCTTCTCTCTATTTGAGAATCTTATTTCTCATCCAGGGCTGTTTCCAACACCTTTATCATAAACGCTGCCTTCATTTTATCACCAAAAAGCTGTTTTATACCGGCATTAAGTATATCCAATTTTTCATGTCCCAGACTTGCATCATCGTATAAACAATTTAACTTGAACAAAACAAACTGCATTTCTCTCCTAGTCGATGTCAATGCAGTATCAACACATTCATTAAAAAGTCCAAGTGTAATGTCTTCTCCTGTTCTGTTATCATATTTCTCCGACAGTTCCGCATATAATTTGCTTTCTTCCACAAGTTTACCCATAAAATTCCTTCCTTTCCTTTGCTATATGGCAATTTTAATTGTTGTAAGTAAATTATACTGCATCTATCAACAATAGTAAATCCAGAATATCCTATGTCGCAAAAGTAAGCGTACTGATTCCCTTTTTTATAAAATATTTTATATCACAAAAAATCTGTTAATCTTATTTGTGCCATTTCCTCTGCATATCTTTTATACGACAATTCATACATATATTTATCTTTCTCAAATTCTACAAATTGCAGTCCTGCCTCATGAAAAGCTATCAGGCTGCTTGCACTGCCCACATGGGTATCAAGCAGTTTCCATGATGATGGTATTCTATATTTCTGTAATAACCAGCGGTACAGGTTGACCGGCTTCTGAGTCGGATGTTTTTTCTCTTTATTGAGCAGCGTGTCCACATTACGATATTCTTCATACGACTGCGGAATGCAGACTACGGAACCATCAGACGGATTCCTAATTTCCTGCTGCCCATACGGCTTATCAGAATAAGACAGCGAGAACTGCAGCATCTTGCTCAGCAGACCAAATCCGCCCTTCTGTCTGCCAAGTTCCTTAAGCCGTTTCACAATCTGGTTGTAGCTTGAAACAAGCTCTTTTTCCGTCGGAATGGTCACTACATTTTCTCTAAGCTCCGGAAGGAACCTGCTCATATCGGACAAATCGAGGAATACCGCTCTGTCCAGCAGATAGTCCGTGAATATCAGCGGGCTGATTCCCGGTGCCACTTTAGGCGAGGAAAGCTGTCGTCCTCTGGACGACGAGTTATACTTTCCATTTGTAACCTCTGCGTACTATAGTTCCATATTTTTCGCAGAATGCCATTTCATCCGTCCATCTGAATCCATTCTTAATCATTCTTGCCGGTTCCAGCCTGAACAGAGTATAGAAGAAGTGGTCTGCATAGCCGCCGGCTATTGTGCCGGTAAGCCCAAGCTGATACCTTGACGCCTTTATTAAGGAATGCATTGCATTTCCCTGAGCTGTTCTGCCACCTTTGTAAAGATGCATTTCATCGAAGATGGCGACATCAAAATACCCTTTCAGATATTTCTTAATGTATGTTGCCGGGGCATATTTAGACCACTACTGCATTAGCTGATTGGTAATAATCAAATAATATATAAAGCTATTAGTACGACTATCATAATGCTGACCATAATAAGCAAGCTATTATCTTGTTTAAATTTAAGGAACCACGTATGAAAGTCATCATCATTTTCCTCTTCATTTGCATATAGGTTTTGTCCGTTTTCATGCTCTTCATGTGTTTCCGTGTTTACTATATCTTCTATATATTGTTCATTGACTGTTGTTTCTATTGGAACTTGTGTAGGATTATGGATAACTGCCTTTCCGCTTTTTAATATAAATCCAAATACAAATCCTGATACTGCCACTCCTGCTATAGCTATACAGATGGCAAGCCTAACTCTAGATACCAAATGATTCCTACGCATTATTGTATCAAGAATATAAGCCAAGCTGTCAATCTTAACTGTAACATCATCCATGACAATTTCTGCTTTCTGAGTTGCTTCTGTTTCATACTTGGCTGATAATGCACGCATACTGTTAATGAAATAATACTCATATATGTACCCTTTCATACCAACCTGAAGCAGATATTCTTTTTGTATAAATTCTATATCATCTTCTTCAGACAGAATGTTTTCCAGCATAATAAGATTATTTAAAATCACCATTATCATGTTTATACAAGAAGATTGCTGCTTTACACTCTTAAAGGCATTAGCTATACCATTATAAACTTTGCAGCATTCTTCATAATCAACCGTCGAATAACCTTTCTTTTTTAAAAGATGAAAGAAATCTACAGAACCTGTATCTATGTAATCGCCTGTAACATTCTGAAATCTGCCTTCTAATAATGTTAATTTAGTTCTTATATCACGATAGTTTTCTGTCTGAGACTGCACTATATAATCCGCTGTATCTTCCATGTCATGTCAACTGCCACTCAAAATGTGATTAAATATACGCATCACACCGAGAAAATGTAAACTTTCGCAAGTTTTACTTACTGCTTCACCGTGTATACTTTTGTGGCTGCAGGCAGCACACTACTCGCAGGTCCCTGTACACTCCACAGTCGTTAATTCCCGGCTAAGCCACCGGTACATACTTACGCTTCTGTTTTTGTATATTTGCTCTTCGAGTGACTTCTCCTTTCTTTAAATTTTCATACTTACGGGAAAGACTTCTCTGTTCCCGGATCAGCTGCTTTTCAAGTTTCTTTAGTCCAGCTGATTTGTTGATGTTCTTACAGGTTTTACCGTTGGAACATACTGCAAAATCCTTAAGTCCAAGGTCAATGCCGATTCCCACGTTAAAGTTACCGGCAATCCCGGTGTCAGGAATTTCCATAAGAACAGAAACGTAATACCTGCCAGCCCTGGTTGAAACAGAACCGCTTTTAATCACATACCCATCTTTAGCAGCAGGAATGTATCCTTTTTCCTTGATACGTACCCATCCAAGCGACGGAATGCTGATTCTGTCCTTTCACAGCGGCAGTCCTTTGGATTATTTCTTACAAAATACATCTTCACATCCGATATGCCTTTCTTTTTAAAATCCGGGAAAGCACTTTTGTGATTGAAGAATTTTACAAACGCGGTCTGTGCATTATTAACTGACTGCGTTACCGCTTTTGAATATGCCTCCTTAATCCAGGAATATTCCGGATGCTGAGGCAGATATTCGTTGTTAAGCCAGACTCTGAATTTGTTACTGCTCATAAACTTTTCACCGTTTTCGTGAAGCTCTTTGTTATGAGCCAGATAGAAATTGTAGATAAATCTGCAGGTTCCTATCGTCCGGTTAATCCGGGCTTTCTGTTCCTCTGTCGGATTTATTTCCGTTTTGAAACTTTTTAGTATGATGGCTCACCCCGATTTTTAAGTACATGTGTCCATGTATGAACACTTCTGTTAATACTTTTCATTTCTTAACAGTTCCTCCTTTTTATGTTTAAGCAGAGATATGATTCCACAGTTTTGCTATTTTAATAAAGTTCAGATATCTCTTTATACTGGACGCTCTTATCTCTTCCACTACCCTGATTAAAATGAAATCCTGTGTCTGTTATTTTTTTAATCCTGCATCCACCACATCCGCCACCATTTTTGAATTTATTGTGCTAATCCAAGGTAACTTGTGGTTCATTTTTATATGTACCGTCTATCCTTTTTCTAATAATTCTAGCACTACGTTCTTCTCCTGCTTCTTCATACGCATCTGCAATAAAATTTGCAAATGCGAGAAATTTCTTCTCATCCCCTTCTATGTGTGCTGAGATAAGATTTCCGATTGTGCTTGCATTTATTACTTTCATAGTTTTTCATCCCTAAACACTTCTTATTACCAATAAAAAATTCCCCAGCTAAATACTTTTAAGAGTATCATTACAATGATAAATATTAAAAAAGCAAGCAACCCTTGTTTAAATATTTTTTCTTCTTCTTTAGTATTCTTTTTGAACCAATTATTGATACTATTTTTCATAATTCATCACCTCTCTAAATCCTTATATGTTCAGTTTAGTTAATCTTTATCTGCATAATAATCAAAAACCGCCCTAGCTTTTTCTGATATTTCTTTACCAATTTCTTCTTGTTGTGTTCCTCTTGTAAGAGCTTCTATTATCATCAAAAGAGCATCCTCCGTGTTGTATCTGAAATCAGTAAATTTTCCATTCAGCAAGTCGCTTGACCATGCACTATGAGTTATGTCATCAATAGTGGGAATATCACTTAATTTTAATATCAGATATTCATGTTTTTTTGATAATTCAAATTTATTCTTTGGCAATTTCTACACCTCTGTCAAATTCTAATTGAACAAAATCGCTATGCCACAGCCTTGGCATGCCATCGCGCAGCAATTTTGTTCAATTCCTATTTATAGTAACATTAAGGTTCTGACGATAATATCATTTTTATTATGCAGAACAGTCCGTAAAACTCTATAAGCATAAAACCTATAAGCCCTATCCAGACATACATCTGAGGAATTATGCCTTTATCTCTTAACAAAAGATTGATTGCTGTCATTCCTGCAACACCTAATATTACATTTACTATTCCACTTACCTTATAGAAGCTTCGCCCTTTTGTATAACCGATATTCTTTTTTGGTTTACTAATAAAAAGCTGGGCTGCCACAACTACATACAATAAATAAAATAAGTATTCCATATTCATCTTTCTATACCTCTTTTCTGCTTTCTCGGCTTTGAATTTTAATACAATCTACTAATAGCATTTTGAACATCTCTCCAGTCCTAATCTTTCAGCTTCTTCTATTGTTATAAGGGTTGCTTTATCCGGATCCATTCTGCCGCAATTGTTAATGGAATGGTATTTTGAGCCGGTTGCCGACTTCCAGCAGGTTTCACCGGAAGAACTTGTTGTGGGTTCCTGTGTGGTTACTTCCTGTGTCGTCTCCGGCTGAGTATCAACTTGCTGCGTTGTTTCTTCCTGGATGGTTACTACTTCCGTGGTTGTCTCTGGTTCAATCAGGTAACTGCTTCCATCCGCATAATCAATATGTATATTTGGCTGCACATTGTAGCAGTACACGCAGAACAGAACACCCTCTCCATTGTCCTCAACAGATTTTCCTTCCATTAGAACGCCACTGGCAAGAGGATTATCACCTTCGAAAACAGGTGTTACTCTTAGCAGTACATGGTTATCTGTTTCTTTCACATAATCGGCTATCATGTTTTCAAACGGCAGCATTCCTTCGATATTAAGGTAACGTGTTCCGGTTATCAGGTTTTTTTCATTAGCATTTTCACCGGTTAACTGGTAGCCTATCAGATGGCACCGGTTGTATAGGTAGTTACCATCAACAAGTCCGGAATATTTTGCCTGATTCCAGCCGGATGGCTTTATGTCACCGATGCTACCTCTTTCTTCTGTCGGCATGATATCGGCGCCTATATTTGCAACGCATACGCCACACCGGCCAAGATTATCTAAAACTGAATAATATTCATAGGAAGTATCTGTTAAATATTCATCTGTGAAAAATGGTGTTCCTTCATTTATAAATACCCATGCATTCCCATTATATGCCGGTACCGTTGAAACATCGAAGGCAGGAGCAGAGACGAGCATTTCAGCCTGTTGAGTTTCAGTTGCCGTCTCAATCTCGGTAATCGTTTCGGATATGGTGGTTACTACCTCTGTGGTAGTGGTTGCTTCAATAAGATTATCCGTCGTTGATTCTTGTTCCGTAGATGCTGCATCTGAAGTGTCATCTGCTAATGACTGTGATTCGGATTCAGTCTGTTTTTGGGTTTTAGTTTCTTGCGTGGCTGTTTTTTGCTGTGCTGTTATTTCGCCATCTGATATTTTGCCAGCTCCGTTCTCTGCGCTGCAGCCGGTAAACAAAAGAAGAAATGATATAAGAAAACACAGCATGCCCTTTTGAAATATCCTGGTATCTTTCTTAGAATTAATCATCGTATGTAAACCTCCAATGTAATGTTGTCATGGGAATTACCGGTAAAGTCTTCACTTGACAGCAGTCGATATTTTGATAAATCTATGTCAAGCAAAGAGTCATGCGGATATTTTCTGTTCCATTTAAACACATATAATTTATTTATTTTGTTCGCATAATCTTTTATTGCAAGATTTTCAATGAAGCAATAATCGTCTGTTTCGGCTTCAACCAGTGGGTTATCATATATTTTGACTTTTGCAGCTGTATTGCCAAATAGATTTTGGCTGAAGTCAGTGATTAGTAACACATTATTTTTAGTTATATTAATAATTTTGTCTATCACTGCTTTGTCCCTGCTCTGCCTTCTTTTGTTAAAAAGCATGCCATTATTATCATCAACACATACTATAACATTCACTCTGTTCTTCTCTCCTTTCTAATTCATCAAGCTTTCCCAATATTTCTGTTATTTCATCATCGTCTTCGCAATCAAGCATATCAACATCAATATCTTCATCTTCCCAATTTATATTTTCTATTTCATTAATCTGGCTAGAGAAACATTTCTTATCAGATTTTTTAACTCCATTCACATAATTACCCATTGTATAATCAAATGTATTACCATTAAACACTAACTCGTTCTTGACTGTTCCATTCTCAAATGTTCTTGTAAATTTTGCCATGCCTTAATCTCCTTTAAATTTTCAATTTTCCATCTATCGCATCCATTAAGTCTTCCTTGGTTTTAGCGTGATAGTCAGCACATCCAGTTTCCATATTTACAGCTTCCCACCAAATACAATGGTCAGGATGATGCTAACCACAGTTACTTAGTCTATATCCTTTGTACTCATATATACCTTTATGAATTTTCTTTGCACCTATATTTATCACCATCCTTTACCAAATCAATACGAAAACTCTTCTTTGTAAAACGAACACTTGTTCGTTTATAAAATTATTATATACTCCATTTCACCTACTTGTCAACTGGTTTATGCCATATTTCACCTTGGATTTCTGTTATTTTTATCTGCCAGATAAATGACAGCCTGTCACCGCCTGATTTCATTTACCTCATAGATAAATAATAGACGGATTCCTGTCATTTTTTCATATACCTCGGAGATAAATAAAAAACTTTTTCCAGCTGATTTGTTGATGTTCTTACAGGTTTTACCATTGGAACATACTGCAAGGGAACGCATCCAGTAATTCTGCATTCAGGGAATTACCCTGCATATTGAGGGTGACTTTAATCGTAGTCATAGCATTCAGCTTACGGTTTCTGGTAAAATCACCCGGATTTTTGCTATACAAACCAATATCAGCTACTGTCTGGTCGATGATAGCATCTAATTCATCTAATATGTATGGTTGTATATCAGAGGACATAAAACATCACCTGCCTTCTGAAACAAAAGATAGTCTTACGCTTTATTCGGTTATGTTTAGGAAAATATCGACATATCGGCTCTTTTAGGAGCGATTTTGATGTGCAGATGGTGCGAAACATCTTGACAGAGAGACTTCCCTGTATTAGAATAATCCTTGTAAATACATAACGAATTAATACACAAGTATCGTTGAGTTAAAGGAGCGTCAGTAATCTTTGGTCGGAGCACTGACGCTCTTAGTCTATAGTTATACATCTTTATAACGTATAAATCAACCAAATAACACATTATTCGTCAGTCTGAAAAGGCTGATTTTTGTTTTTAGAGTTGAATAATATTGAATTATGCGTTATAATAGCATTAACAAATACAGTATATGTGGCGGTAGCTCAGTCTGGAAGTAGCACTCCTGTATGGCATCGTAAAAGCGTGGAAGGAACCATGCAGGTGTTGTCGGAGGTTTAAATTCTCCCCGCCACATCAAAAATTATTCAAGGAGGTATTAACAAAGTCATGGTGAAACTTAAAAAGAATAAAACTATAATTATTGGTAAAAGCGGAACTGGAAAATCGAATATGGCTTTATATTTAGCATTAAAGAAGCGAGGCACGACTATTATATGTAATGGTAGTGTTACCAAAAGTTATTATGAAGAGAATTTTCCAAAGTTAAAAGAGTACGAAAACAAAGATAGCCACTACAATTTTGTTCCTAAAAGAAGCGGAAAATATTATATCTGCACAAATGATTGCAATTCAGGAGCTGAATTTTTAAATGCACTGATTCATGGATGTGATTATGGACATTTTGAAAATGATAAAAATGCAACCTTTGTCTATGACGACAATGCATGGATAAACGCTGGAAATAATATGCTTACGCTATGGCAGTTATCTTATACAGATTGCGGAATTATTATTACAGCAGATTCTATTTGCGATATTTTAAGAATAAACGAAAATGAATTAACTGAGAAAATGATTAAAGATATTTCCAGATATTGGGATATTGTAAAACTTGTCAACTTGAAGAAAGCAGGTGATACAGATGCCTAGACTAAAGAAAGACGGGCGATATTTGAATTTATACCTCGACAGAACTTTGCACGAAGAATTTGAGCAGTTCTGCGAAAGCCTTGGACAAACCAAAACGGTTGCTGCTGAAAGGGCTTTCCGGATGTACATGGATGCTATGAAGCAGAATCCGGAACAAATAATGAGAGAAAGGAGATGAACGTACATGTTTTGGAAAAAGAAAGAAAAATCCTCATTACTAGAAACAAATGCAATTATTTTGGGTTCATCTGGTAGCGGTAAATGTTATCATCCTTGGGATAGTTTGAAACCATGCCCTTGCGGATGCAAAGAAAGCCCTTTATTGATGTACAAAAAGGAAAAATTATACTTTTGCGGTGGTGCTACGGAAAATGTGTTTGCTGTTTGTAGTGTATGCGGAAGATATACTGAAAAATCAGACATATCAACTACAATAAATAACTGGAATAATGACAAAACAAAAGATGCTAATATGGATAAAAGTTCAGAGATTGCTTTTGACAAAGAAGAATATTTAAAGCATCTATCGGAGGATGTATTTATCGTAAAATATAAAGAACGCTCCACGGGCAGAACATTTGAAATCAACCCCAAAATAGATAACCCATTTTATGATACTCTTTATCGAAATTCGTTTCGGTCAGGAGAATATATCTTAATAAGCGGTGAATTGCCTGATAAATGGAAATAAGAGAAATTATAAAATGAATACAAACTAATATTTTCTCCATTCTACGTGACTATCTTCAAATCTTTGCATAGAAAAGGAGAAATAACAATGTAACAAGAACAAAACAACAAAAGTAGCCGGAAATACCTATTATCATTGCTATATACGCTTAAATATTTACTGTTTTTAATCTTAAAAAGCGGAATCATTGGAGCGTTAATTATAAACATATTGATGTACGCTATTTTTAAAGAGCCTTTTGATGCAATAGGCTGTTTGGCGTATATTATATGTGGCGGAAGCATAGGCATCGTTATAGGTTACATTATCAAAGCTGTACATGGACAGGACGAAGGAGACGTTTTTGCCAATGCGACGGGCGTTACAATGTACAATATGTACGCAGGAGTACATAACCTGCGTGTATTGTCTGGCAGTACAATTGGTTCTGGTATGTCCATTTTAGGATTATTCCTCACAGTCGTTATATATGCCTTTATTGTGATATATTCACTGTTATTGATACCTGTATCAATCGTTTATCTCATTATAATGTCCGTTATAGAAGCAATAACACATGGATACCAGAAACACTCGGATGCATACTGGATAAGCTCGTTATTATCGTATCAGGCATTGGAAGTATTGCCTTGATAATCTTTCTGATTGCACAAATTGAATAAAAAACAACCCTCCCTTTTCTCTTTTATAGAGTTATGGGAGGGTTACTTTTTGCTTAAAAGAGCTTAACTTAATGACATTGAGGTACAGACCTTCGGATATTTTTTATTTTGTTTTTTCAGAATTGAAAGCGTTCGCAATTCTTTCAAGCCTGCAGTAAAGCTCATCAAACAGTTTTTCGTTCATTTCGCATATACCTGCTTCTCTTGAATACCCTGCAACAAGAATGTCACCGACAATCGGTGCATTATGTATATCTGTTTCATACAGCCAGCTCCCTACAGGGTTAAACTTTCTTCCATTGTAGTGTCCATCCTCATCCACAAGCATTATTGCATCAATTTTTGGCACACCAAGTTCATTATACAGACGCCTTGGCATAACATTCTCTACATATTCACAGCCAAGAAGTTCTTCGAGTTCATCTCTTGAATAGTCATCTTTCTTTTCACATACCATTATCCGGCTGTCTGTAGTTATTTTTATCACTTTCATAATTATAATCCTTTCGTTTGTCATTGGGTAGCTGACGCTTCCCCCATTCATATATTAAGATTCACAACATCATACGCCATGTCTGTCTGCTAACCACAGTTACTTAGTCTATATCCTTTGTACTCATATATACCTTTATGAGTTTTCTTTGCACCTATATTTATCACCATCCTTTACCAAATCAATACGAAAACTCTTCTTTGTAAAACGAACACTTGTTCGTTTATAAAATTATTATATACTCCATTTCACCTACTTGTCAACTGGTTTATGCCATATTTCACCTTGGATTTCTGTTATTTTTATCTGCCAGATAAATGACAGCCTGTCACCGCCTGATTTCATTTACCTCATAGATAAATAATAGGCGGATTCCTGTCATTTTTTTCATATACCTCGGAGATAAATAAAAAACTTTTTCCCGCTGCTTTTCCATTAACCTCATAAGGAAGTTCGTAGGTTAATGAGGATACCATTCGCCATGCCCTGATTTTGCGCTGTTCCTTGGATTTTTACCGGCTGGATTAAATACCTTTTTCAGCCCGTTCTGCCGCCCAAAAAAGAACTGTTCCGCCGCCTGAAAAGGTGTTTCCACTTTTCCTCATAAATCCTTCTCTTCTTTCCGGCACTGCCGATTGGATAACTTTTCCAGAAGATGGTTGACAAGTTGTATCAACGGGGAAGATATTGATGGAAGAACCGGAATGCTTTTTGACGGCAGCAGACAGGAGTGAAGGTGTGGAAGCTTCTAAAAACTTTTTGCCGGCAAGGAATCCAGAAGAGGGCAGCAGCCTCTTTGGTCTCTTTTCTTTTCCGGGCAGCAGGGATAAAATTACGGCCGGCTATTTTTGAAAGAGAAACTTATTTTTCTCCTTTCCGTTTTCCTACCGGCGAGAAAGAGACTGGCGGCCGCCGCCAGATTGTGACCGGCTCCGGGCAGACCACCCTCCTCTTTTATGCGGCATGAACCCTTTCCGGCATCTGCCGCCCATGAGAAGATGCCACTCCTTTTCTGTTCTTTTCCCTTTGCTGGCAGCAGGAGGAGAAAAGCCCACAAATATTACAAAGGCTACAAATCACACATAAAGAACACAATGACTACAAATCACACAATAACAGTTAACGGAGGAATACCATGTCAGAACCAACCACAAACCAGAACGTAATTGCACAGCGCACCAGAAACCTGTATAAGAGGAACCTCGAACTTGTAGCTGCTGCCTGCCCGGAGATATCCTTCCGGGAAGATGCCGCCATTGATAAGAAGTCTGCCCTTCTTATCCTTCTGTATGCTTTTGGCTCGGCTACCTGTGACCAGCTCCTGAAGCTTGACTGGAGCTGCAAGAAGAAAAGCGACCTTTACCGTGTGCTGTCCCTTCTTGGAAAGGATGACCTAATCCGCAGCCAGGATATCGGACGCGGATACCCTGGCGTCTACTACATTACATCCAGGGGATACGAAAAGGCGAGGGAGCTGCTTGAAGATTACAGCATTCCCTCTGCAAGCTTTTCACGCTTTGAGCGCTCCCTTGATGCACTGTTCGGCAGTGAGGAATATGTATCCCTGCGGCCGTCAGCTGCTGCCTCCTCATCCACACATGACCTGCTTCTTACCGACCTCCGTGTTGCCCTTGCCGGCTTCCATGAATTTTTTCCCCAGTATGCATTCCGGGAAGAGGTTGCGGTTGACACAGCCGGCAAAGTATATTTCAAAACTTTTACAAGCCTTGATACCGTATGCAGCCACAGCAGTCTTGCCCTGCGGTGCGATGCCTGTGTACGTTACCTGTCCGGCAGCAGCGCCGGTGCCGCACCGCTCATGCTCTACGTGGAACAGGATAACTACTCCCAGCGTGTGAAGGTAATCACATCCAAGTTCAACAACTACTCCGAATACCTTTTTGGGAACATGAGTGCCGCCCAGTATGCAGACCACTTCCTCCTTTTTCTTATGAACGTTCCTGAAAGGGAGCTGGGTGCCAGCACACCGGAGCATGGATTATCCCTGTATGAGTACAAACAGATTATCCGGATCATACTGGCAGACGATGACATGGAAAAGACGACCGCCAAGACGCTGAAAGACAGAATCAGTGCCATGGATGGGGAATACCTGAAAAGGGTACTTGGCCGGCAGTACCCATTCTTCATGAAAAAGCTGGATGAACTGTTCGGGCATCACGGGCTTAACACACGGATAGCACCATTCCTTAAGTGGGGAGGAGCAGACGCAGAAGAAAGGAAGAAACACACTGCCGAACAGAGGGCAGACCAGATACGGAACCGCTACCGTGCAAGAAGGGCTGCCATCTTGCGGGCATTCCTTGACAGCCGGCTTGCCGGATATTCCTATGGCGGGCTCAGGGTATTCTGTTCCTGCAACAATGATATGGCTCGCTATTTCTCCCATAATTCCCTTACGGGCTATACCGGCAGGATACTGGAAGTCTGCGGCTACACCACCAGTGTGCAGAAGTCACGCCCCCTTACGGTCCACTGCGGCGCCGGAAATGATATCCTGTTTCCTGACGTATACATAAACGGTCAGCGTCTCATTGTGGTTGAAAACATATCCGAAGAGTTTACCGCCTTTGCGCGCATGAAGATGCTTCTCTCCATGGCGCCGCCAATGCAGAACATCACCTTTATCTGTGCCTGCGAAAACTTCCGGCAGGTTGAGATGCTCTGCTCTGACATATCCGGATACCTTCTTTCTTTTCATGGCGGCAGCAGCATTTCCAGAAGTGACCTGTTGTACGGCCGCCCGGGGGGAGACAGCCTGCAGACAGTCCTTTTCCTTACCTATGACGGCATTGATTCCGGCAGACCGGACTTTTTCGTGGTGGGAAAGAATGGCAGTGACGGGACACTGGAAAGATTCTATATCTGAGCCAGTAGTTTCTGCCGGAAAAAAATATGCCGGTCATTCTGACCGGCATATTTTCTTAATTCTTAATAGAGGAGCCGAGATTTTACGGTTTTTCAATCCCTATTCCAAAATATGACGGAACAGAGATTTTTTTGTTCCCAGATTCATTAATTCACTTCATTTACATTTTTTTCAGCCTGTATCAGAAACACAGGTTTACCCCATGGCAAATTCTGCTATGGGGTATGGCAAATTCTGCCATTGGGATATAGAAATAACTGCCATGTAACTATATACATTTCAATCAAATCCAGGGGAACTACATCCAGTCAATCCTTCTTTCCGTGAAATGATGGAATGACGGAATAATGGAAACACGCTATCTTTCATTTGTTCTTTTTGTAAATAACGCTTGAATAATTACATGCAGAATGATAGAATATCAGATATCGGAAACCGGAAGGAGGAATTATCGTGGGCGAAGACAAGAAGAATATCGTGCTGCGTGTGGACAGGGATTTCCACCAGCAGGTTAAACTTTATGTGACAATGAACAATATGACACTTCAGGATTATATTGTCGGGCTTATCAAAAAGGACATGGAGCAGAACCAGGATAAGATGCACCTTGATATAGTCAATCAGGTGTCGCATGATTCAAACAGCTGAAAAGTGAAAGCCCCGGAGGATGAGCTCCAATGTCATTAAGATTCTTGAACTCCTGTATGGCATCGTAAAAGCGTGTAATGAACCGTACAGGTGATGCCGGAGGTTCAAATCCTCCCCGCCACATTCAGTAAATATAGATATATAGGAGGATAAAAAATATGTCATTTTTACCTGGTTATATGGAAATGCCATCCACTATGCTAGAAGGATATGTTAGATTAGATGGTAACACCGAACTGATTAATAATATAATAAGAGAAACTAAAAACTATATATCAATAGGAAAATCTTTATATGAAACGCAAGAGGGGATGAAAAAATTTTTAACACATAAATACGGAGAAGATTGGTACTTAAAAAATGGCGAAGGTGTGAATTTTATTATTGAAAATGAACATTCTCGTCACATATATGGAGGAAAACAATGATAAAAAACAAATCAATTCTTGGAATGTATATGGATGCTATGAAGCAGAATCCGGAAAAAATAATGAAGGAAATGGGAAACGATTGATGGGTGCTGATATCTGGATGTTTATAGAACACAAGAATTCTGAGACCAACAAATGGAATCTGGTAAAAAACTCTGAATGGAGCCATAATATGGTCCCGATTGATAGAAATAGTGGTCTATTCCATATTTTGTGCGGTTATGATAAGAAAAATTTTAATGAACTTTCCGTGATTTGCGAATGCAAAGGTTTACCTTCAGATATTGATAAGGAAACTGCATTTTGGTTAGAAAATTTAGCTTATACTTCATACTTATCATTAGATGAAATACAAAATTTTAATTGGAATAAAGAAGTATACTATTTCGAGGAAGATTGTAAACATTCTGCAATCGCTCGTGAATTTTATACTGAAATTATTCCTTATATGCTTTCAATGGATACTAATCATCAAAATGTACGCATTGTATTCGGATTAAGTTTATAAGTAAGTCTATTACCCACTCTATGTGACTATCTTCAAATTTTTACATAGAATAAATATTGTGTTTGAGAAATATATCATAATAAAAACAACCCTCCCTTTTTCTTTTACAAAGTTTCAGGAGGGTTACTTTTTGGTTAAAAAATTGCCTAACTTAATGACATTGGGATGAGCTCCGGGGCTTTTCTACTCCTTCTGTCTGACTGCGGCATCAATCTTCCCGTAATCCAGACTTTCATTCCGGCATTCATATACGCTGTAAGTATCTTTATATCTTTCGGAAGCAGTATCCTTAAAGAACGCAATATCCTTTGCTTCCGTAATCAGGAATGCCACCGGACCATCTTCATCCTCCAAGTTCTGGCATGGCTGCATGACGTATCCTTTGTCACGGTTGCTGTAAGCATAGGAAGACAGGCGGTCCATTATCTGCTGTGACTGCATATCGTCACAGAACAGGCCGTTGTAATTGACGCGGAACAGGCACAGCCGCCCAACAGTCTTGTACTCCTTCCCTGCCCTGCTTACCTTTTTGTACAGGAAACCGGCAGCCATGACATTCTGGCAGGAATCCGGTTCCAGCCCTTCATACATGTCTGCAAACTTCTTTGCAGCCTGTGCATATATCCGGTCGTTGATCATATACTGCAGCTGTTTTTCACCGATATTAAGGGCAAGCGTCATGAAACCAGTCGCGCTGGTTGCCGTGCCGCCGTATTTGTTGTAAAAGAAAGAAACCTTGTCCCTGTCGAGGTTAAGGTCATGAAGGGGCTTTTTGATACCGGAAATATACACGTCCCTGGTATGCCCCCACACGGATGCTGCAAAATAATCGGCGCTCAGATTCTTTTTGCCTGTAAGCAGCCGGTTCATATAGGTGTCATAATTGACTGCTTTCACGAATGTAAGCAGGTCAAGATATGGTTCCTTTTCTTCCTTTTCCCCATTTTCCTGTTTTTCCGGCTTTTTTGTTTCCTTTTTCGTTTTTTCCCCGCATGAGCCGGACTCATTCCTTGCGGCGCATACCGGTTCTTCCTGGTTTTGGTTCTTATTATCCTCTTTTGGAATTGTAAAATTTGTGCAATTAAACTTAAGGTATGCAACAGCACTGCCGTCATCGTTCACCAGATAACCTTCCGGGCGCTTAAGCCTTCCTCCCCTCTGGCAGTTTTTACTGTGTTCATAACCATGGTGAACCGGAATGAACCTCAGATCGCTGGACAGTCTGTAATAGAGCTTTTCCTTTGTCATTTTCCGGCATGCGCAGAAAAGATACTCCGGATCCTCATCCGTTTTTTCTTTCATTTTCTCTTTTTCCCCAGGTGTCATATATGGCGGAAAAAACGTCTTTCCGTCTTTTCCCATCATTGGATACATTATCATGTTCCCCCTTCCGTTTGTATGTCAGTAAGCAGAATATTGTCCGTTCCACAAACTTGTCAATATCCACGTTAATATTTTCCGGCAGCATCTTGACAAGTTGCCTTAACGTCCTTCATTCTTTAGCTGAAAGGACAAAAAAATAAGGCTTCTCTTCCGAAGCCCTATTTTTCCGGTACAAGTGAATAACCTGTCAGGGTGATTGTTCTTGATTCTCCGCTGGAAATAATAAGTTTTCCTTCTTCTGCGAGCCTGCGCACATGCCAGTGGACGGTTGACAGACTTCTGCAGTCTGCCGCCGCAAGAATCTCCCGGTATGACGGAGGATACAGATGCTGTGTTGTATATTCCACGATGTAACTGTATATCTTGTCATGCAGGCTGGTATCATTTTTTCTACTTTTTACCATGGAACTCCTTTCCCGCCTCAATGGTACTGTTTCCGGTTCTTCCGGAAAACTAAATGGAGCGGTTACTGCAAGTATAGAACATTTGTTCTTATATGTCAATACTTTTCCTTTCTGCCACGCTCCGGCCGGAAAAGAAAGACGCTGTGTTGATTATTTTTTCTTTCTGCCATAAAATAGAAAATATGCAGAAAAATTCAGAAATTTTGGAGGTTACAAAGTGAGAAAACTGTTAAAAAATCTTTCAGGAAAGCAGAAGCTTATCCTTCTGCTTGTGATAATCGTAATTATTAATGCCGCCGTTGTTTCCATCCTCTCCCGCCGCCCCTCAGAGCTGCCGGAAGAAGAAACGGTCACGGAGGAAACACAATATGTTTCCGGTACCGTAACAGCAGAGCCGGAAAGCGAAACAGGGACGCAGGAGCAGACCAATGGGGACGAGGGGCCGATCGTTTATGAAAGAAATACCGATGTGGCTCTTGATTCGGAGGACTTTGATGTAGTTGTCATTGATGTCGGATACGGGGATGCAGTGCTGGTTAAATCCAGGGGAATGAGTGCACTCATTGACTGTGGCGGGAAAACTCCTGCTTCTGCCCTTATAGATACGCTTTCCGGTTATGGAATATCGGACCTTGACTATCTTGTCATAACCAGCATGGATGTAGAGCATACCGGTGGCGTCCCTTCCGTCCTGGCTTCCTTTGATGTGGATAACATACTGTACTGTGGTGTTCCCGGAACGGGGGACACATACAATGACTTTGTAAGGTCCATATCAGGACGCTCTGCCACTGTTATATCCGACGGTGACAGCTTTGACATCGGATCCGGCCGCGTGGAACTTTTCACTGTTCCGGCTGAATGGCGGACGGATGCACAGGATGGCTGTGTGGCAGTTTTAATTGACTGCTGCGGGCAGAGAATCCTTTATACGAGCAATCTTGACACCGAAGCGGAAAAAATGCTGATTGCCGACCACGATGTATCCTGTGATGTCTATATTGCCGGGAACCACGGAAGCAGCATATCAACATCGGACGCACTTGTGGAGGCAATGGGCGCCGGAGCATGTATCTTTTCGTATGGTGACGGTGTTACCACACATTACCCGGAGGATTCCGTTGTTGCCAAATTCCCTTCAAACAGCGTATACTGTACTGATACGAACGGTAATCTTTTCATCCGCCTTATAACCAATGGCGGTAACTGCTATTACATGGTGACGGTAACCAGACACAACAAAACAGGATACCTGTATACACCTTTTGAACCTTTTGAGGATGAAAGTGAGGAAACCATGACCATGGTTTTTGACAGCGAGGAAGAGTTTGAACAATGGCTTCATTCCGCGGGAGGACAGGCAGCAGGGGAAGATGACGGAAACCCTGAGGCTGAAGTATATTACAGGAAACAGGGCGGTTTTATTTACCATCTGGCTTCATGCGACGAGCTGAAGCGGAAAATGAAAGTTGAGACCACCATGGAGGAAATCGAGGAATTTGGTTACACGCCATGCCCGCTGTGCCTTCCGGATGGTACGGAGGAACAGTGATGCAGCTGAGATATATTGGCCAGTTCCGGGTCAGGAATAAAAACGGAACCATCATCATCTGTGACCCGTTCTATACCCCGTTCCATGTCGGGATTGTGGGTGGTGACATATCGGAACGGAACAGACTGGTAATGCCTGTTGAAAAAGGCACCTACGAAGCGTATCTTTCCCTTTACCAGGCAGATGACGGGGCTGCCTACCACTCCCATCTTGTACTTGTCCGTGACGGATGCACCCTGATAGATGAAACCTTCAGCGGCAGCATATTTCTTGACCAGTCCGGATTTGTATCCGTTACTGACACGGATGAATTTGCTTCTTCTGCCGGATGTTTTTTCCCGGTTGAAAAAGACGCTTATTATGACAGCCGCGGCGTAGCTGCCGTCTTTGAAAATACGGTTGATTTTTATTCCCAGTTCGGGAAGTATGTGAGCGGTTCCGACATTCTGTCCATGGTTGGAAATTATAGCGTAAGCTGGTCACTTTCCGGAGTGGAAAGTGAAGCATGGAGTTATGACGTTTTCGGAAGGGCTTCCTGCCCCATGCATTCAGCGGTATACCGTGGCGGTGCAGCTGCTTTTTCCAGCTCCCGGCAGTGCTTTGTGTCCGGCTACGGAATCCCCGGAGGCCGGACAGAAATACTTCTCTGCTCTCTTGGCTCTTTTTCCGGAAGCGAGGAAAGTATACTGGAGGAAAAAATAATTAACGTAATCTACAGGCACACGGCATAGAGGTAAAAATGAGCCGTACAAGAGATGAAAACAACCCGTTGACAGAAGAAGCAGAACCAGTGGCAGCGCTTACAGCCACACCAGCTGCAACGGTTGTGATTAACACAGAGAAAGTGGCAGTTGCAACGGACAATGTGCCGGAGGGTGCCACAGAAACCAACGCAGATGTGACAGTAAACCTTTACGACGCAGCCGGGAACATTACCGGGAGCGTAACAAAGGAAGAAACAGACAAAATGGCAGCAGAGGTCACAAAGATTGTGGACGAAGAGGGAAAGACACTGGCAAACCTTAAATAATGTCGCCAGCACTGCGCAGAATAAGCCAGAATAAGAAGAAAAGACCGTAAGTGGATAAACACACCACTTGCGGTCTTTTTTGCGTTTACGGGGCAAATACGGCGCTATATTGTTTTATATATTTATCCATTTTATCTGCTTAAATCTAAATTATTCAGAACCCAATCAACAACTGCAATTTCATCTCCATCTTCATCAGTGCAATTTCCCTCTTCATCATGCAAATCAACGTAATCACATACATAATCTTTGAAGCCGTCCTCACTATAATTACTATTGTTGTTATCCCATTCTTCCTGTAAGTTCTGCAATATCTTTTCTTTGCGCATATCTGTTTCCTCCTATCATTCACTATTTTTTCTGGCTGGCTGCTATGCAATAGCAAACAGTCTTTCTGCACCCATTTTTCTTTCACGGACAACGCCATCTTGACTGCTTTTCAGAAGACAAGTGATTGTCTTTCCGGTCTTGCTTGGGATAAGGTCAACCACGGTGCTTGTATAACCGTAATTCCACATGATAACGTCACCGGTCTTTAATTCCTTTACTGCCTTTGCTTCCTGCTTGTTATATATTCCTTGAAGTTTTATTGTCATTGCTTTGCCCTCCGTGTTCTGTATTTCTTTAACAGTCTTTATTATATACTTACGGAAGTATAAAAGCAATAGACAAAATGCACAAACTTACGGAAGTATAATTGTATAATATGTATACTTCCGTAAGTAGATAAAGTGTGATATACTGATTAAAAATAGCAGGAGGTGCAAAAATGCCAGATACAACAGAAAAGAAGACCATACCGAGAGGATCAGCAGCAACGGCGGCAAAGAACAAATACCGTGATAATAATTATGACCGCATGGAACTTGCGGTGCCAAAGGGCATGAAAGCCCGCATAAAAGAAATTGCAAAAGAACAGGGCTATTCATCACAAAACAACTATGTTGTGGAAGCGGTAAAAGAGAAGTACCAGCGGGACACCGGGGAGGAATTGACGTGGCAGAAAGAATGATTATAGAGCCAGTGAAGAGGATAGCAGAAAATTATCTGGAAACCAGAAACAAGGTAATTGAAAATTACATGAGAGCGGTGCAAAATAATTATGAAAATAATTAAAAACCTATTGACAATATACTTACGGAAGTATATAATAAAAACAGTTAAAGCAATAGGGTTTAACACAAATAGCCAATATGGTTCAATGCGGAGGGAATAAAAAATGTTAAATGAAATTACAAAGAAAGAATTTGAAGAAAGATACCCAGAAGTAAGCACATACGGTCTGGAAGCATACAGCCCAGTATATCTGGAAAATGGCGTGGTTCTGATTGACAAGGAATGGAACGGCGAAGTTTACACCGTCAAGGACGAAGAGGGAAAAGAAAGAACATACAGACCAGTGCAGGAGCCAGACGAAGTGGACGACGACGGCGAAGTTTTACAGTGGAAAACAACTGGCTACGAAGAAGAGTTTTAAGAGCAGAAAACCCCGGCAGGCAGCAGCCTTGCTGGGGTTCTTTATTTTGTACTAACTTAACACAGCCCACCGGCAGTTCGACTAGTGAAACAAAAAATACGCTGGATATGCCAATCACGGTATATCCAGCGTATTTTTTTCATTTTCTGTTGCGGAGCCGGCCAGTTCCCTGTATCCCGGAATATATTCCTCCTCTCCGTCTCCTATGACGGAAATGGACGATGTAAGAATGGATTTTATGGCTGTGCTGGTCATTACATAAGGATTATTTTTAATGTTGTCCAGCCAGGTTATGATGTCCCCATCTTTTGACTGGGTAAACCGCAGTGTTGCCGTATAGTCGGATTCTGCGTTAAACGCCTCAGCTTCGCTTTTTTTAATCCGCCCTATGCAGAATGCCTTTCCTTTAAGAAAGGCCCGGATTGCCGCCTTTACGTAAGCCACAAGGGGTACTTCTGCAATTTCACCCGCTTTTTTCAGCCATGCCATAAGAATTTTATCGTTTTTTGAAATCCGAATAGATACTTTTGTATTTTCTGTCATCGAAAACCCTCTTGCGTATTGCTACATTTTCTCCAGTACACTTTCCAGGATGATTTCATGTAGCTGCGATACTGTAATCTGTCGTTCTGCTGCCAGACGTTCCAGCTTTTCATACACGGAATTTTTCATGTAAAACGATCTGGATTTTGATTCATCCTTTTTAACGCGCTGTGTTGCCGCCAGAATGTCCTGTATATCCAGCTGGCTGCTCTTTGGACTTTCGCTTTTTTCTGCCGCTGCCGGCGTGGAGTTTTCTTCTTTCTTTTTCTCCCCTGCCTCCTGCTTGCTGACTTCAGATTTACTGTTTTCTTCCGGTTCCTGTCGGATGACCGGTCTTTCCGGCAGAATCTCCGGAATTTCAGTTTCCTGAATGTTTTCAGCCTCGGTCTTTTCAGCCTTTGGTCTGTCGGAACCCTTTAGTGTACGCTGGGATTTTGCAAATGGATTTTCACTGCTTTTCTTCTTTTCTATTTCCTTTTCAATCAGGGAATCGAATCGTGTACCTGTACCCATATCTTATACCACTCCTCTCTCTTTCAGCTCTTCTATGATGCTCCTGAAAACTTTTGTGATGCTCTTATTTGGGTAAAGAAGATTTACCGTCCTGTGCTCCACTTCCGTATTCTTCAGCTTGACAGTTGCCGGAACCACGGTATCCAACACAATACGTTCCGAAAATGACGCATCGGAGCTGTATTCAACCAGGCTTCTGCCAAGGTTTGTCCGTCCGTCATAATTGCACAGAATCAGGGCGGCAATATTGTCTTCTTTTCTCAATGACCTCCGCTTGCTGGCCCACAGTGCGCAGAACAGCTCTGCTCCTGATATACTGTTCGTCGATACGTCACTCGTCAGCACGATACTGTCTGCCACATAAAAGGCATTGATGTTGATTATGCTCATTGACGGGTTGGTATCTATAATGATATAATCATAATGACTCTCAAGATATTCACGGTTATCCTCAATGTAATATTTCAGGAAATATTCCCTTCCGGTAACATTTACCATGTTCATTTCCGTATCGAACAGCATAATGCTCGATGGTATAATGTCCAGACCAGGAAGTTCGGCAATAGGATGCTTAAAAATGACCTCTTCCGGTGCCGGCTGTGTATCCGACAGGTTGGCAAATATGTCCTTGACGGTTTTCAGGTCAGCATCACCGACATCAATTCCGCAGTTGGATGACAGATTGCACTGTGGGTCCACGTCGATTAAGAGTATTCTGTGGGTTTCTGCCAAAACCCCGGCAATATTGTAGGCATTCATTGTTTTGCCTGCGCCGCCCTTGAGTGTTGCAAATGTTAAAATTTTCATGTTATTCGCCTTTCTTAGTATATGTACATTTATTCTGCATTTACATAATATCATGGCAGTTTACCGGTGTCAATAATAATCTACTTTATATTCTATTTTTCATTCTATTCTAAATTCTAATAGAAAGTCTATTTGAAAATATATTTTATAAATAAATTTGTATTGCAATACATGTTAAAA
>OHLI01000197.1_pt1 | contig 40836 bp, 39 predicted proteins | sample 1569051 | NCBI WGS metagenome assembly OHLI01 (sample SAMEA3879561, study PRJEB24766) | human gut metagenome | biome: human-associated habitat; feature: feces | place: USA | collected 1985/1987
TGCGCATTATTCGTAGTCCTCCTCATCAGCACCCCAGTCGTAACCAGTCTCAAGCTCAATGTTGACATCCTTAAGTGCTCCAATGATAGCCTCTTCAGTAGTCGTGTCATAGAGCTCACGGACTCCATTAGGAGTCTCCAGACGGGCATTGAGGTAACTCCCGTCCTCATCTCGTTCGTACCAGAAAATAATCTTAATCTTTTTAGCCATAATTACTCCTTAGTGGCATGAATACCAGTTATCTCCAATTTTACCTTCAGTATCCAACTGACAATTAAACTTAAAGAACTCCTGAGTCTGTCTCATAGACTCCTGAGCAATTCGTACACAGTCTTCTGCAATCTCTTTGGTTCTACAGGCAACCTGTACCTCATCCTTACCGTTTCCCATATTGCTACGGGTGTCGGACTATCTCTTTACAGCCTATTGGTATTAGCTGTAGTAGGCATTTCGAGACTAGGGGATCTCACCCCTAGCCCCTACGGTATATACCTAGTCTCTACACTTCCATTCTCGAATCCATTTACAGGCAGAGGAAAACGAGACACCAAAGACTTCAATGATTCAGTCTATGTGATGTGGAGACTATGCAACCGTTTTGATCCTTAGTCAAGACCATTGGTTTACCACGCATAGTTCCTCCAATGTTTAGCTCGGGATTGCCCCATAGGGGTTTCCCCGAATTAACCTACTTTAATGTGCACAATGAAGTTTATGCACCCACGCCATCATGGCAAAGTCTCCGTCCCAACCATGCTTGTAACCTGCTTTACGCATATTCTCCTCAACAAGACACACCCACTTCTTGCAGATAAGAGCACCTGCAGACTGAAGGATGGTGTTTAGAGCCGAGTGAGGGCTTCGCACATAAACAAGGCGGCGATCAAGCCCAAGAATATGATGAGAAATATTAAGAGTAGGGCAATCAGGGTGGGCACGTTTCTTCCATTTTACTTTTTGAGTGTTACCAATCCATTCGGAAGACTCAACAAGAGCCTTTTCGATGGAGCTACAGAGCTTCTTATATGCAGGTACAGCCTTAAAGAATCTTTCCTTAAGTGCTTTGCCATCCTTAGCAGTTCCATTGATGACAGCCCCAAGCTTACCGTCACCACCACCATAGAGCATGCAGTAGATCATGGTCTTCGCTTGGTCTCTCGTAGGAAGTCCTGCCATCTTCTGATTATGGGTGTGAATGTCACCCTCAAGGATTTCCTTTATGTAAGCCCCGTTGTCAAAAGGATACAGAAAAGACCCAAAACAACGAAGTTCGAGACCAGAAGCATCGATACCTGCCTCAAACCAGCCTTTAGGTACTGTGAACAGAGACCTACACTCCTTACCATATGGAGACCTTCCTGCAGGTACCTGTGCAACATTAGGATATGAATGAGTTGCACGACCAGTAACAGCCCCATTAGGATTGACAGAACCATGAATTCTGTAGTAACCATCTTCATCCTCAACCATCAGTTTAAGCCAAGCATTGTCACCCTCAGCAAGCTGTGAAATACGCTTGTTAATCAGCAGGTACTCAAGGATCTTAGGTGTCAATGAGATACCCATAGCAGACTGCAGGGTATCTTCATCAACTTTAGGAGCACCCGTAGGTGTAATCTCAGTAGGTTCCCAACCTCTTTCCATAAGAACCTTAGCGATATGGCTACGAGAGTTGGGATTAAAGGTAACCTCTTCGTATTGAGGATAAGGAACACCTGCTTTAATGCCCCTCTTAGCATTATCTCGCTTGTAGACCTTGTCTCCCTTGTAGACAGTCCAAGTACCTACCTCAGAGACAAGGCTATCATAGATCTCCTGCCTCTTAGCTGAGAGTTCAGCATAGAGCTTTACTGCCGCATCTTTATCAAAGACAAACCCATTACGCTCCTGCTTAGCCATAACCCAAGCAATGTCATGCTCAAGCTGAATAGCCTTCAAAGGGTAACCCTTAGACATCAGCTTATTGAAGAGCTTAAGGGTAACCACAACGTCCTGCTTGTTGTACTCATACATCTCAGGAGTGAATTTGTCCCATGCGTCCTCTTGTTCACCGTAGGTGCCCTTAAGCTCACCCATGCGGTAACCATAAGCCTTCAAGCTATGGGAACCATAGAGAGCCTTAGGGAGCCTTCCAGAACGTATAAGACCAACGTCAGTGTCCTTGATATTCGAGTAGATCAAACGAGCAAGTACAAGAGTGTCAATACAGACATCTCGAACATCAAATGCAAACCTCTCCCCCTTTAGCTTCTTAAGAGCAGGGATGTCGAATTTGCAGATATTGTGGCCAACGATGCTGTACCCACTAGTACCATACTTATTCAGCGCATCGAAGAACTCATCAAGATCAGTGTAACCAGTGTACAAGTCAGTATAGGAGTCGTACAACCAACCACACCAAAACCTCTTGGTCGTATCAAGCAACCCATCAGTTTCAATATCGAACACAATAAATTTGTCTTTAATTGTCAGCATTTTCTATTCCTTAAATAGCCTTGCTAAAAGATCCTACAGAAACACCAGAAGGGAGCTTCCTATAATGGTAATCAACCACATTGCAATCACGTAGACCTTGAATACCAGACAGCTGAGGTCTCTGTACTCAGCAGAATACTCATGCTCAGCGGCTAGAAGCACAGGGGCAATAGGAAGCAACAGGAGTGTCCAAAAGCATGAGAGGACACGATCCGCAAGAGACATGTCCTTGTCGTAATACCAAAAAGTAAGTGGGGAAATAAACTCTTTAAAACTCATTTTCTTCATCCTCAAAAGGACATTCAGAGTCTGCCTCATAATCAGAGAGCCTACCAGTGTTCTGATCATAGTAAAGGTGGCCACTCACCCCAGTGTCACCACTGAAGCGGTTCTTAAGGACTCTGAGAGTCAACACATTGGGATTGTCACCCTGTTGGTTTCTTTCAAGGCCAATCACCATGTCAGAGAGCTGTGCAATAGCTCCAGACCCTCTAAGTTGACTAAGGGATACCTGTGCCCCCTCTTCGTGTCCCTTCTTCTCAGGACGCTTAAGGTGAGATACTACGAACATTGTAGCCCCAGTCTCTTCCACAAGGGAACGAAGGTTAGTCATAAGCTTGTCAATGGCTTTACGTTCACCACCATCCTCATCAGTGTCCATACCAGAGACCACAATGGAGATATGGTCAAGGAAGATACGCTTACAGCCGAGAGACACAATCATATACCTGAGCTTACTAAGCAGATTGCTTGAATCAAGAGACCCAAAATGGTCGTACAGGAAGAAGTTCCCGTTTCCAATAGTCTCCGCAAAAGCTCGGCTTCGTTCACATTCATCTGTACCCTCAGGGTCGAGTATGAGCCGCTTGCTAAGATGAATCGACATGAGTTCCATCCCAGTTTTGCGAGTAGATTCTTCAAGAGCAACAATTCCGCATAGCTCTCCCCTGTGAACACCAAAGTAGTATTCGAGTTCTCTAAGTATTGTGGACTTTCCCATACCACTTCCACTTGTGAAGACATACAGTTCACCATGTCTAGCTCCTTTAGTTTTGTTCTGAAGAGCAACCCAAGGGTACTCCACAGAATCCTTAAGGTCATCAATGTCGGTTACGCACTTCTCATACAAGTCCGTACCCGCAACAATCCCATCAGGTCTATAAGGCTTGGCATTCCAGATAGCCTGAATAACATCACTACCTTTTCCTTCAAGGAGACACTCATTAGGATCCTTCAAAGGAAGGTTAGCAATGAATGCCTTACCTGCAGGCAACACCTTGGCACACTCTTCACAAGCCCTACGACCAGGTTCATCCATGTCAAACATGAGAACCACTTCTTCAAACTTGTCAAGATACTCAAGGTTAGCTTCAATAGCCTTCTTAGCCGCTTGAGCCCCATTAGGGATACTCACAACAGGCCACTTGTTAGACTGAAGCTGACTCACAGTAAGACAGTCAATCTCACCCTCGGTGATCACAATCTTCTTACCAGAAGACCACAACTGAGAACCAAAGAGTCGATTAGAGATCTTACCAAGGACTGCAAAGGTCTTATCAGGAAACCTAAGTTTCTGACCTACGATGTTACCGCTGTCATCATAGTAGTTGGCTACTTGACAGGGAGTTCCCTTGTAGTCACCCACCATATATTTGAACTTAGAACAGGTGTCCTGATTGATCTTCCTTGTAGAAAGATAAGACACATCAAGATCATCAAGAGGAATACATTCCTTACACATAGCCCTCTCCTTTTTATGGATTACTTCCCCATCAGCTCTAAAATACGAATTACAAGAATAACAATAACGATGGCCATCACTAAAGACTCCACAGGCGTCAGAGGAACCACACTTAGGACAAGGCTCATGATAAAGGAACGTACTCTCTTGATAAGCTTTCATTTTTACAACAGGTAGTTTTCTACGAGATATCGAAGGCTCTTCCAACCGTTCAGGTTAGCATACTTGCGGTAATCAGGATCTTGAATGCAAGTATGCTCCATAGGAGACAAATGCCTGCCATCATAGAGGTGATCGTACAGCTTCATATCCTTCTCAAGGTCAGGATTAGAACCATCATGATTATTATAGCTCACTCGGGCACATCGTGCGGCAGAGATCTTCATAAGCTGACGGTAGTTATCCTTACCAATCTTCTTAATATCCTCATCAGTGATGTACGGAAGGGACACGATAGTATGCACCGTATCTGCACCCATGCGAGCAAAGATATCAGGGCAGTCCTTACGAGGAATGCTAACCTCAAGAACACCTACTTCCTTGTTACGGTAACGATCCATCTCATCATAGATGACTCTTGCAAGCTGTCGGATTTCAGGCTGTGCATCAGGTGCAAGCCTAAGTGCAAAGAAGTTGTACCACTCAGTGGCAGTAACGATCACCTTAATGAACTGGAAGGGTTCAAGGATTCGGTTAATGTGTTGCTTATGAATACCGAGCTTTTCCATACACTTTGCCGTTTCCACGGCGTTATGGGCCGCGTCAAGCCAAAGATCATAGAAGCCTGTCGCTACATCAATAGGAGCCTCTACATCCCCTACCATACCCGCTTTATTCATGTATACCTTAGTCGGGATTACAGGCTTGCTCTCAACCTGTTCAATAACCTTATTCACAGGGATAGCACGAGAGCTACTAGCATTCCGCGAGAACATTCTGTGCGTCATGAATTCACTATGGATATATCGAGGATAAGTCAACTCGAAAGTCCACAGGTTTTCATAATGGACAAGACACTTAGCAGTACAAATATTCATTCTTCATCGTCCTCATCGTCGTCATCTTCCTCGTCTTCTTCATCAAGAGATTTAAGATACTCCTGATACTCGTCCTCCCAACGAGCTTTCCAATCAGATTCCATTCGACCAAGTTCCTTCTGAGTTTGCATATAAGCCTCTGTCTTTAAATAAATTGGTACCCTAGGAGGGAATCGAACCCTCACGAGCCTTGCTTCTCAGCTGATTCTAAGTCAGCCGTGTATACCATTTCACCACTAGGGTATATTGGCGGAAGTAGTAGGATTCGAACCTACGAGCCATCTCTGACTGACGGTTTTCAAGACCGTTGCATTAAACCACTCTGCCATACTTCCTGAATTCTGTGGGGGTAACCGTTGCCCCCTTTCGGATCTAATTCGGTAGACATCCTAGTCATACTAAGAGCCGTAGGGCTTCCTCACTTCTCTTATGATGAGAGGAGTACAGCCAAACAGCGTATTTGGTCTCTCCTACAGGATTCGAACCTGTGACCATATGCTCTAACCAACTGAGCTAAGGAGAGTTAATAGTATTCTGTAATTTGACGAGAGTTAGCCTTACGGATCTTGTAGTAAGTAAAGTAACTCGCATTAAGTACGATGTAGCTTTCTTCCATAGTAACCTCACTTGTGTAAGTTGATTATTGCTTCAAGTCGCCTGTTGGTGTCTCTGAGTATTTTAACACCTTCCCCGTGTAGCTCTGCACCTTCTGACAGTAGCTGTCTACACGTGATGACTGACTCTGCAGTAACTCTGTCGGTATGCTGCATGATGGCTTTGTTTCCACTGTTGATATTGTATTGCAACCTGCTAATCCGCTTATCAAGAGCAGATTGCACAGCATCAGTGGTAGCCATGTCTTTAAGAAGTAAATTAATCGTTGCATCTTTTCCTTTGGTTACCTCCTCAATCTTTGCAATGTACTCTTTCTGTGTTGATACAAGGATCTGCCTATACTTGTTCTCTTCATAGGAAGATCCTAGGTACAAACCAACAAAGAATGCAACACCAATGGTAATGGCTTTAACGTATCTAAGCATGTTGCTTCTCTCTACTAGCGTACACTAATATCCTACATAGACGAGATCGCCCTCTTGTACGTCATCAATGCAACCATTGTATTCCTCAAAGTCTACCTTAGATAGACCTGCCTTCTCTAGAAAGGTTTCTTTCTTAGAAAATTTAAGGAACTTAGCACCCTTACCGTACCACGACTTAACATCAAAACAGGGACAGTCCTTATGGACTCCATCAAAATCTCGATGACCACATACAGTGACCTCATCGTTATAGACTCCTCTCAGGTAATCAATAAGGACTCTAAGGGAATCCTTCTGCTCCTTAGTGAAATTGTCAGCGGACTTGCCGTTACGATCAATGCCACCGATCAGGCAGATACCTACGGAATCGCTATTGTGCCCTTTGACATGTGAACCAACGGCATTCAGGGATCTACCCTCCTGAATAGTACCATCGGTCTTAATGACGAAGTGATAGCCAATACCGAGCCATCCTTGCTGTCGGTGCATCTGATCAATCGTCTTCCAATCATAGGAATCTTTGGGTTGTGTAGCAGAGCAGTGAACAACAATGAATTTGGTTTTAGGTCTTGACTTGTAATTAATGAAACTCTTGTGAGTCTCAATGTAAGGTTTCTTATAGTTAACGGTCATTTTTACTCTTCTTATCAAACAAGACACCCCTAGGGATTTTCCTTACAGGCTCTTTTAGCCATTCCTCAGGGATCTTTTTGTCTGCATAGGGGATCTCATTCTTGTCACAGAATGATGCGTAGGTAGTCTTAGATCCCTTGTAGATAGGAGTAGCTGACCTACTAAAGACAAAACGAATGTCTAGGTTAGGATGTTGCTCTTTAATGAGCAGGTGTTTCTTTCTATCCTCTGCGTCCCATACTCCTTTGGTCTCAACAATGATTCCATTAGGAAGGACGAAATCAGGGGTGTACTTGTGTTTTCTTTCGGGTACTACATACTCAAGATAATATTGCTCGTAGTTAGGTTCAATTGAAAAGGCCTTGAGAAGATCACTATTGGCCTCCTCAAGACCTGACCTGTAAGTACCCGTATTATGACGCCTCTTGTAGCTGTAGGCTGCCTTGCGGGTTGTCATGTTGGTTATTCTTCCTTAGTCTCTGCAGGGATAAACATGAGACGCACAAAGGCTTTAAGGGGGAACTTCTGACCATGAGAGCATAAGACATAGACGTTATCGTTTCTGTCAAGATACCCAACATGGTAAGCACCGTGACTGCCCGTAAAGTTACCCTTGTATCCCATGTTGTATGCACTTGTTTCACAAACCATAACATCATAGGTGTCCTCAAGGGCGTCCTCAATATCGTACTCCCCGTTGATGATGTCTTCGACATCGTACCAGACACCCGTAGTGATCTTCTTGAGTTCCTTGGGGAACTCTTCTTCTTCTTCTTCAAGATCCTCACTATAGACTAGGAACTTGTAGGTGTCCAGGATACTGAACAGCTTATTCATATCAGGATCCTTGAAAGTAACAAGAATACGAGAGATTTCAACAATCATGCAATCAGGAACAGAAATAGGGGCACCGTTATTTACTCTTTCCTCAATAAGCTCATTGACCCTGAGGTTAATCATGTTGATAGTGAAACCACTAAGCATGTCGAACTTTTCGGCAATAGCCTTTTCAGTAAGCTTGTACTTGGTCATTTTTATGTTCCTTAATTAGAGATTAGAAGTCAGACGGGTTTTCATCGTCCTCAACTTCCTCCCACGGTTCCTTAGTGGGGGCTTCATAGCCTTCCCCCTCATCGCTGAAGCCATAGGATTCTGCAGTACCACCACCAGAGAATTCATTGAGCTGAATCACCTGAATGGCCACAGGGCGGAGCGAGAGGCCGCAAGTCTTGGTAGTCGGGAGGTAGTACGGACGAACAGAGAAGTTAACCTTGATGACAGAGTCACGGCCAATATTAGCCGCTTCCATGGGCTTGCCACGGGAGTCAAACTGCGGGAGCTTGATGTTGATCTTTTCACCGTTCTTCTTAGTGATCTTGGCCTTCTGCTTGAACTTAAGAACAATGCGTCCTTCTTCGTCGTTCTCGTAGATGTCAGACATGATAACCTTGCGTCCCTTAGCAACAGCCTTAGCAACTTCCTCATCGTTATTGTAAAAGTCTTCGAGCATCTGCTGAAGCTTTGCGATGAGCTTACCAGTAGCTTCGTTGTCATCCATTGCAAGGTTTACCTTGTAGTCACCGTCAGGGTTGAACTTGGTGTCAGGATCCTTAAGGTACGGATACTGTGCATAGCCCTTGGGGGTGGTGAGTCGAATATCGTTCATAGTATGTGTTTCCTTTGTGTGTACTTGGGATGTCAATCCCTTCTTGAGAGACCCTTCTCTCTACTAGCGTACACAATTGATTTTGTTGATTTTGTTAGCTTAGATATGAAAGTAGAGAGGAGAACCCTAAGGCTCTTCTCTCTACTAGCGTGCATCAATTGGGTTTAGTCATAGTGTACTAGCTAAATGCATACATAGACTCTTTAGCACATTCAAGGTCGAGGTCACCCTTAGTAGGCACTTCAGGGAGATCCTTGAGCATCTTAGGAGACAGGAGGTTGCAAATATGATCATGAAGATCCTGCAAAACATCGTTCTCCGTGTAGGTACTTACAAAGACTTCTCGAACAGTTGCGAACATGACAGAGCCATGACCTGCGGGTACACCATAGGAGTCGTGAATCATGGCAAAAGCATTAACACCCTTGTCAACACATGCACAGACAGTAAGCATCAAGTGAGAAGCGTCCATGCTGTGAACGAAGTTAGGTGCAATACCCTGCTTCTGCTTTCGGCTGTCAATCTCTCCTGTAGGTTCCATAAGGTTAGGACGGAAGAACGCACCCTCTTGAACATCCTCAGATTCACCAGAGGTTGTGTCAAAAATCTTGATAGACCCAGAGAGGACAGACTTGAGACGCTTAATCTTCATCTTGGGGTACTTCTGCTTTACGGGGAAACCTGCAGGGGTAATCCAAGTAGTAGGGAGATTTTTACCTTCAATGTTCTTGTCCTTTGCAAGGAGTCCCGAGGCAGTCTGAAGCCATTCCATGGCCTCAACAGCCTTGACCACGACACCCTTCAGGGAATCCCAGATAAGACCTGCCATATAACGAGCAGACTGGGAGGGTTTTGAGAAAGACAAAGGCTTATGAGCAAGAGCAGGATAAATGGTATCTTCAAGGATTTGGTCTGCAAACCCGAACTTGCTAGCACCATAGCAGAGAGTCATCGTAGGACGCTTGGTGACACTACGAGAAATCCCATGGTCAAGCCATTCCTTCGCAAGACTCTTGGTGCCCTTCTTGAGATAGCTAGAGCCATCCTCAAGGGTTTCCATAGTGTCATCAGTACCTTCCTCAAAGTCCTTCTTAAGGATCTCCCTCACCTTCTCCGCAACGATGCCGTAAATGTCATGTACATGATCATCAGGCTTGAGGTTGACGGCTTCCCCACCAACAGAGTCGCGAAGCATAGCAGAGAAGTGTTGCAAGCCTGAGCAGGAGCCGTCAAAGGCTACAGCGATCCTAGACTTGAAGGATTCCCCAATTTTGAGGTACTCGTTCCACTCAAAACAGAATGCAAGGAATTCCCAAGGGCTATCCGCCTCAGTCCATTGCAGATTATCCAGAGGTTTCTCTGCAATGCTCACAATCATGTCGGAGTTGGTATATACCCACGCAATACGCTCCTCAAAGGGCTTTTTATCAAGACCCCACATGTTGGCACCTTGAAAGGCAAGCCACGTATGGCCATCCTTACCTAATTCAACTCCTTCGGAGAACTCAAGCATTGATTTCATAAAGTCGTTGCCTTGGGGGTGAATTAGGGTCACAGGATAGATACGACCACGGAAATCAAGGTTATGCGGGAAATAAATTGCTTCGTCATCCTTGAAGTCGTTGGCAAGCTTGAGGATGCAGTTGACTAGGATCCTCTTGGCCTTACGCTTATTATCGTCCTGATAGTAGTGCGTCATAGCTTGCCTCCACTCGCGTTGTGTGGCTTCGTCAGTGTCTGCCTCAATAGGGCGAACGGGAGGCTCAGCAGGATTCGCTGTAGGCATCTCTAGAGCCTCAGGGATGTGCTCCCAAGCACATACAGCGTTAGCTACTTCAAGCACCTTAGAGTTTATATGCCATGCAGTATTCTGAATAGCATTTACAGCCTTGTAAACGTTCGGCATGTCAACATCAGAATACAGGACATCACAATCTCTAGCAGACATACGGACAAGCTGTAAGGGTTTCTTGAGGTTGATGTAGTAACCACCATCAAACGGATTAGTCCAGGGCTTCGGAGGGATAACCATGGGGCGGTGTTCCATCATGAGATCTGCGAGGTAGGTGTCTTGATGTTCAATGTACGTAGCAATCTCATCGTCAAGTTCAACGGAATACTGAATGTTCCCGTTAACGAAGTTTTTGATGATATGAATGAGCTTAGTATGGACTGCGAACAGTTCAACCATTTTCATACCGACAATACATTTCTCAGTGCTACCCCACTTGTCCCACAGCTTGAGCCTGCCTTCCTCTGCCAAATACTTCTCCTTCTGAATTGCGTATCTCTTTTTAAACTGAAAGGCAATACGCTTGTCCATACCTACCTTAAACGATTGGACTTCCCTAGGGGACATAGAGGAAAGGACAGCGTTAAACCTTACTTCGTCCTCAATGGCTTCGCCTACTTTCATCGAAAGATGGGTAAGGCCGACACGAGACATGGAATTAGACAGGATAGTTTTAGACACGATAAAAGCAATTTCATCTGCCTTCAGGGTTCTGATAAGAGTAGCCGCAGTATGCTTTCTGCCGCTCTTGCCGTTATTGACTTTATCGAACCAGTCCTGCAAGCCCTTAGTCATAGCGGGAATAGATTCAGACAAAAGAATTTTAGCAGTACCGATGTTGGTAAGGTTATTGTCTGCAATGGCCTTATTTCTCTTAGACATGAAAGCGTTAAATGCGTTATCTTTGCTTTCAAGTTCTAAGGCAACTTCGCGGTCTACCCTATGTTTCCCATAGGTAAGACACAAGTCATCGTAGGAGTTCTCATCAATAGAGAACTTATCCATGTTTTCATAGTAAGACATAGGGGATACCTTTAGTAAGTCTTTAGTAAGTCTTTATAAGGTTATATAAAGATAATTATTATAGGTGTTAATGTAAGAGTACCTAGGTTAACACTGTTAGTTAACCTTAGGTATCTCTCTGCTCTCTCTACTAGAGTACACTAATTGTGAATTCCTTAAGGGTACACTAAGCGTTAGTCTATCTTATTTGATCTTTCCTTCATTTTGGTAGTTGTGGAGCCACTGAGAATAGACAAGAAATTTGGTTTTATCTTTCTCCGCAGATTCACCTGCTTTTCTGCCTGCTCTAAAAGCATACTTGATAGCATTTCCCTTTAGGAATCCTTTGAACTCCTCAGGCGTTAGGATAGATTGCATGAGTTCAATAGGTTCCACTGCCCCATGATAGTGTGTGGCCTCCTCAGGAGAGCCTGCGATAGCCTTTGTGTCTTCAATATCCTTAATTCCTTCCATTTTGTCTCCTTTTAGTAATAGATTCCCATAAGTTTGTAAACAAAGACAAACAGGGGAAAGATTCCAACGATGAATGTCACTATATAAACACCATCCTTTCAACGATAAAAGAGAATAGAGGCTATGTCAGAGCGTTCGACGATGGTGATGGTGTGAGTATACATGTTATCTCCTTTGTACGCCCCTATGGCGTTCTATGGCTTTCCTAGGGGTATTGCTGATGGTTAGTGTTAGGCTCGCTTTATCTGGATTACCCTACGGGCCTTTCCTTTGCTCTGACCGTGGACTTCAAAGAGTACAACGGATTCCCTGTCTCTTGAGCAAATACGACACTCCTTGCAGGTTAGCCCCTTAGTCTGTGCGGGGCACTGAACTGCGGGGATACCTTTAGCCTTGAGGGCCGCAATGTCCTCTTCAGGGTTGATGCTCGTGAGGACTGCGTTAAGGCCATATTCCTTTGTGGTGGCGACTTCGTCGACAGTCTCACATGAAATGTTGACAAGCATGTAGTATTTCATCAGTTGCATGGTATCCCTGTCGGATATGCTGTAGTCACAATGGGTATACGTGAAGGCCTTGATGTGCTTGGAGGAGCCCGCAACCTTCAGTCGATAGTTGGCCGTCATAATGGCAGACACAATACTAAGATAGTTTGCAAGGTCAAACTTATCCGTACCAACTACAGCCATGTCACCCGCAATGTTGTGCCTGAACAGGATTTCTTTTCTGTCCCCTTTGTCCATCCATAGGGCACCGGTGAGAGCATCCGCCAAATCATCCTGACAGCCAATGAATCGCTTGTCGGACTCGTCGTCTGCCCTCTCCCACACCTTAGCTGTATGGGTATTCTTCGCATAGCACCCGCTTTCCTTGAAGGGGCAGGAGACAGGACAGGAGGATGAAGACGAATAGGACTGGATGATATTTCCTGTCTTGGTGTTCTGGGACTCTGGAAGAAGAATCATATTGATCATGTTAGGACTCCTTCGATCCTTTGGTTTGAACATGGGGTTATTATAGACTAGATATTGTACCACACAATTTCTTTACTAGAGATTGTACCACACAATTTCTTTACTAGAGATTGTACCACACAACCCCGAGGGTTACAATATAGCACAGCAGAAATTAAAAAGTCAATAGAAAGTTTACTAGGAGAAACCTTAAGGTGCCCTACCTACCCTAACTAGCGAATGTCATCGGATGGCCACAGGGCACCACAGGGTAGCCCCCAGGTACAGATAGATGCAAATGAAAATCATTTTCAAGTAACTCCTAAAGTCAACCTACAGCCCCCACATGACAATGAGAATCACTTTCAAGTAACTCCTAAAGTCAACCTACAGCCCCCACATGTAAATGAGAATCACTCTCAAATAACTCCTAAGGTCAAATGTAAATGAGAATCATTTTCAAGTAACTCCTAAGGTCAACCAACAGCCCCCTCATGTAAATGAGAATCACTCTCAAGTAAATGCAAATGAGAATCATTCTCAAGTAAATGTAAATGAGAATCATTCTCAAGTAACTCCAAAGGTCAAATGTAAATGAGAATCATTCTCAAGTAAATGTAAATGAGAATCATTCTCAAGTAACTCCTAAAGTCAAATGTAAATGAGAATCATTCTCATGTAACTCCTAAAGTCAACCAACAGCCCCCTCATGACAATGAGAATCACTCTCAACAGTCGATGCCCTTCGGCTCAACCCTTGCAACACAGCGGGAAATCAGTGGCTGTCATTCAAACGCGATGCGTGAGGAGGTCATGAGGTGCCCCCACGGGGGTAACACACGTGATCTTTTATTAATGTGAGGGTTCATAAATTTGCTCCATTTTTTCAATCGGGGGGTTATCCACAGGACACCACAGGTTATCCACAGGTACTCGAAAAAAAAGCCCTAGACAATCCACCGAGGGAGAGTCTAGGGCTATTACGTGACACACTATGGAAATCTTAAAGAGAACCCACAAGAGTCCTTAAGACAGCATCAATCATACTTAAGTCATCATTCATCAATGACATGATAAATAGGACAATGATGATGATTATCTTTATGGTGATAAACACCTTGTTCTTAGTCCAATTCATCTATGTTATTATTATTATAATTGTTAAAGATGTTCATCCCTATAAGGGATCTGTAGGACTCCTATAAGGGATCTGTAGGACTCCTATAAGGGAACTATAGTACACCTATAAGGGACTATATTCTTATTATTATAATTGTTAAAGATGTTCATCCCTATAAGGGAACTATAGTACACCTATAAGGGACTATAGTATACTGATACCTGATACCTTGATATATTGTCTTTAGAGGAGAGCTAGTGCATGAGCTACATACACCTATATATAACCTTTTCTCGCCCCCTACTAGGAGAGTACACTAATTAAAAAAGTAGTATGTCGTCATTTAAAGGTACATTAATTACCCAAAGACTACCACTAAATATAACTATTTAGGGTATTATTTAGGTATCACTTATCAGTATTTCTACTTAAGTTTGTACCCTGAAGTCTCTCTTTTGATGCCTTTAGTGGTGTTCCTAGAGCCATTCTTAGTGTCTTCAGTAACGATTATTCCACCACCACCACCACCACCACCGGTACCTACACGGCTAGTCACGAATCCATAGAAAGACTCCATAGACTCCTCTAACCACTCTTCAGTAAGTTCCTCAATTCCAGTGTCTGCATCGACACCCATGAAGTCCACAAGGTATTTAACTCCGATTGCCAGAGCATCCAGACGGTCATCATGAACAAGGGCACCCCTGTCAGTAGTGATACGAGTAAGCTGATAAAAGCAAGCATATTTGTAATCCGATTCAGGGACTGTAGAGAAGTCATTTCTGATACATTCAGGGGAGACACACATCTTATGGTTAGAGATTACGGGTTCCAACGTATCAATAATCCTAAGCTCCTTCTGACCTGAGGATTTGACTTCAGTAATCCCACATTTATCATAGGTCTTCTTAAGTACAGGTTCAAACAGTTTGATGTACATGCCATCACCAAAGTTACCTTCGATGACTACTTCATTGACACTGTACTTCTTAGCAATCTTAGCTAGTTTGTTTAGCACCACATCGGAATATCCTCCTAACAGTCCACCTACTTCCATGACGTAGATGAACCCATTAAGGTAATACAAGACAGCATAGCCTGTTTCGTCCTTGCCTCTACCTGAAGGGTCAATACACATCATCTTATAGGCATAAGGTTGAATCTCACCTGAGGCAATATGATAGTAGAAGTATGAGTCACCCTTAAGTCCCATCACAGGAGCTTCACTCACAGGGACACGTTTAGAGGGCTCTGGGAGCCACGTAAGCTTCATTGGAGCCTCGTCTAAGGGGAACATACCAACAAGCAAGTCACGAAGCCTCAGAGGGTATTTATCAGCGTCTGAGAGGGTCGTATCAAGCATGAACTGAAGGGCAAAGCCTGCCTTTCTATAGGACAGCTCACGCTTCTGTAAGTCCTCTTCAGAGAATCTCAAGGGGTCTGTAGGTTTACCTGCCCATCTCTTAGGATTCTCATCATACTTGTTAGCAATGATATTAGCCAGTCTATCGCCATAGGAAGCTCTGTGAGCGTCATCATAGGGATATCTGGCAGGGTAGATCACAGCAGTGTAACCACGCTCCTGTAGCTCGTTATAGAGACTCATCTCATTCTGAGGAGTCCCTAGGTAAATAATCTTCTTACCTTCACCAGGCTTAAGGACAGCATCGAATTCCTTAACGAGTTCAAAGAGTTGGTCTCTAAGAACCTGAGTAAAGGAATTACTAGGCACCTCAACGTCGTCCGCAACGATAATGTCAGCACGAGAACCCGTAAGCTGACCTTTGATACCCACAGACTTAACTGAAGGCGAATGGTCGGGTTTAGCAGGGCCAACATCAAAAAGGTTCTGAGTGTCTCTCTGACCTTCACGAGCCTTCAGGTGATCCAAGAAAGGGAGTTCATTAATGATCTTCTTAATGAAGGTAGCATTAGCGTCAGCTCTTTCCTTATTAGCTGAGACAACCATAATCTTAGTCTGAGGGTCTCTCCAAAGACACCAAACCACGTAGGCACACGTAATGAATGACTTAGCTACCCCTCGGAAACCCATAAGGATCATACGGTCATTAGGGGGATCTTGGAGTAGCTTTGCAATGTCAGCTTGGATAGGCGTAGGCTGAGGTAGACCAATAGCTTTCCATACAAGAGCTGTAAAGAGAGGAAAGCTAGTGAAGTAGGGGACTAATAATTTATCAGTTGATGCTTGAGCCATAGTCCTCCTCAAATCTCTGCTTAGTAGCCTTCAGGAGTCTGCTAAGGGCATTCTCGTCTCCATCACCTGCCTTAGGGATGCAGTTAATACCATTACGTTCAAGCTCCTTAATGATGGCATTGTAGAGCTGTGGGGATCTCTTCTCAGGGTTGTTAAGGTCTTCAAGCATATTGTTAAGCAACTCATTCTGCAGGTTGCCCAAAAGTTCTTCAAGATCGTTGTGATTCATTTCTTTCTCTTCTTCTTCTCTAACCAAGGGTCTATCCAGTGTTTCTTAATCATTGTGCAAATACCTACGAAGGTATAGACAATAGTAACTATGTAGACCCAATCACTTAAGGGTAAACCTAGGAATACCGCACTAGACACTGCTAATGATGGAGTGATTTGTGAGACATTCTCTAGGATGGTGTTCTGTTCATCAGTCACGCTGTTCCTCAGCCACGCTTCATCAACTTATCAAAGTTAGCCTTCTTAAAGTGATCACCCTTAAGGAGCTTACCATCTTCCCTATAGGTTGCACAGAAGTTACCTTCGTCATCCCACAGCTTGCTAGAATACTCCTTGATAAGCTCATTCATACCTGCCTCAATGTCATAACCACAGGCATTAGCATACTGAACACAAACCCAAATGAGGTCGCAAAGTTCCTTAAAGTCCTCATGGGTATTGGAATCCTCATCAAGGAGTTCATTGAACTCTTCACTGATGCACTTGCGATAAATAAGCTTAAGATCCGACTGGTCTCCCGAGTGGGTGATCTTGAACAAAACCTTCAGCTTCTCCTGAAGATCTCCAATAGACACGTTGGTTACTCGATCCATAGTATTTTCCATTACATTTCTTACTTTCAATAAATGGTTCTGTGATCAGCACATCCACATACTTAAGGAGTGCTAGATCTTTAATTTGTTCGTACTTTCTACCTGTCCACAACCAAATGGTCTTGGCAGGACACAACTGCTTCACCATAGCTACTATATAGCTCACTGTGGGAATGTTATAGGCCTCCAGGGGGTCACCCCCAAGGATGCTTAGCCCATTGATCCACGGGCTTCTGAGAGCATCCAAAAGGGCATACATGGTCTCCTCAGTGAACTTCTTACCATAGTTCTTATCCCAAGCATCCTTGTTGAAACACCCCTTGCAATGGAGAGAGCATCCTGAGACAAACAAGGATACTCTCAGTCCATCACCATTGGTTGAATCACAGGTATTCAAACCTGAATAATTCATTAGCTTTTTCCTTCTAAGCAGTCTACATTAGTTTTGTAGCATAATAGGCAAACAAATATCACTAGACCTACTGCGCACACATTAAGTCCCAGTAGGCATAGGATTATAGCGCTTTGAACTAGCAATTCAATCACATGCTCTTCCTGTCTTTGATCTCTGCCATCTTGGCATCATTCATTCGGGTCTTTCCGTTGACATTACTGTAACCCAAGTACCCACAAACACGAGAAATAATAGAGAGGTTGTGAGACCCACAATGAGGACAGGTGTTACCAACATTAGTGCTATGCCTGCCACAATCCTCGCAATAAGCCGCATCAAAGTTGACACCTTGGTAGAAACCCATCGACATGCCTCTCTGAATAAGGGCTTTAACTGCATTGACATTATCAGGGTTATCCACTCGTACATACTGAATGTGACCCCCATTACACTTGTGAAAAAGTTCATATTCCTTATTCTGCTTCTCAAAAGGGGTTACATCTTCACTAACGTGGAGGTGGAAGGAGTTCGTAAAGTAATCTCCGAAGCGATTGTCTCCTGTATATTCACGGTATTGCCTAGCTTGAGTCCCACACAGAGATTCTGCAGGAGTGCCATAAAGAGCATAGAGGTAACCATCTTCTTTCTTAAATTCCTCAATCTTTTCGTTAATAAAATAAACAACAGTATTAGCAAAGTAGCTAGACTCTTTCAAAGTCTTGCCAGTAGCTAGGATAGACAACTCATTCAATGCAGTGATTCCAAAGGATGCAGTCATGTATTCTACAAGATCCCCAATCTCATCATCAGGATTCAAGTGGCCATTGTAAAGACCACCCTGAGTGAAACACATGGGATTAGTACAAGCCTTAGTGTGACGGATCATGTCATAGCGTTTCTTAAGGAACTCACGGATGACCTGCATTCTATCCTCAAGCACAACAAAGAAGTCTTCACCTTCATTCTCAGCAACCTTCCAAATCAACGGAAGATTAAGAGAAACAGCACCAATGTTGCAACGACCGATAGTAATGGCTTCGTTTGTCTTAGGGTCATGCCACTCAGTGAGATATGCACGGCAACCCATAGGACTCGTGATAGCACCAGTACGCTGATAGATATCGCCCACCTTGCCATGGTTCAAGCTAAGGTAGTCAGGGTACATGCACTTACTAGAGCATTCCACAGCCTTATGGAAGAGTTCCTCATGATCCTCATCAGCTTCAATCTTATCTTCATCATAGAGGAAGACGAGCTTAGGGAAGACAACCTGCTTACCGCCATGTCCCTTCATACGGGTATCGAGGATAACTTCACCGATCAGCTTCATGATGTCTCTGTCAAGATCATTCATCATGATGTCCCAAGTACCAAAAGTAAGCGTAGTAAACGCAAAGTCACCACGAGAACACGGGACAGTGTTGAGCTTCAGTTCAAGAGACTGAAAGCCCTGTTCAAGTTCACGCTTGAGATCCCCCATAGCCATTACATAGGATTCATTATACTCCATATTGTATTGTTCGAGATACTTCCTAAAGGCGTTATCGTAGGTCTTCTCAGCATACGGAAGGAGAACCTTGTCGATCTCTGCAATGGTAAAACCACCGAACTGCTGGGCGGTCGCCACAAGCGTGATGTCACCGATCACCTGAAGAGCACTGAGAACACTCGTAGGTTCCGTGTACTTCACATTGGACATCTCAAAGCCATCCCTCAACACGGTTCCCATGTCAAAGAGACAGCAGTTAAAGCTACCGAAGATCATGTCTCTGAGATCATGGATGTAGATGTCACCTCTCTTAACAAGTTCCTTCTCTTCCTTAGAGAGATAGAACTGCTTGTACAATTCCTTGGTCAGATACCCCTTGATAAGAGAGCCCTTAGTGGAGATAAGAGAGCTATCAAAGTTAGCATTTTCTCTGTCTCCCAAGAGAAGCACCGTATCGGCTTCACTCTTGACAGCCTCAAAGGCTTTAGCGTAGGTGTTCTTGTAATCTCGATACTCCTGATAAGCCTTACCAACTTCAGGGAGGTATCTGTTGAGGGCATCAATGACATACCCATGGAGAGCTTCAGTAGTCACTTCAGTCTTCTTAAAGAGGATACCCTCAATGTACCCTTCGATTTGCCAAAGTCTCCATTCAGGATACTTAGCATTAGCTCTCTTGGTAGCCTTATCAATAGCTACCTTGATCTTGTCAAAGCACCAATCTTCACTGGTGCCATCTTTCTTAATAATGTTAATTTCCATAGTGTGTTTTGTTAGTTATTTAGTATTCCACGTATCAATGACAACTGCGGGCTTCTTAGCTTCAATGCCCTCATAGAAGATCATGTTAGCAAGAGTATTAAAGATGAAATCAGAGGCTCTCTTAGCAAGAACTGATCCATGGTTATCAACTCTCAAATAGGATCTAGCAGGAGTAATAATACCTGAAGAAGGAATTTTGTTAAAAGTAATGGTACAAGACAGCTTGTCTCGTTCTGACAGGATCACCTGATCTTTATTCAAGGTGATCACATTGGTGACATTAGCAAAGGTTTCAGTAGCTACAGTCTCTGCACCATTCTTCTTAAGAGTGAGGGTAGCAGAGAGACCCGTAGGCAGACCTGAGAAACCAACCTTCACAGTCACATCATAAGCCTCATTAGCAGGAGCAACCCAATTAGCACTAGTTGCACTATCAGTACAATTAGTGATGTCCTGCATGACGTAATCCCAAGGGAGAGCAAAGGATGCCTTATTCATGTCCACAAGGTCGACCTCAGTAGACCATACGGATGCAACCTTATGAGCATACTCATTGAGGGTGCTAAGGGCTACTCTGATGTCATGATGATCCTCAGGGTCTGTATTATGCTTGTCAATAGACACCTTATCCGTTGATGGCACCGCAACAGAGTTAGCGTTAGCAAACTGCTTTACCACAGTGATTTCTTCAGTAGTGAGAGAGCTAAGATTGTTATCCTTAATCTTCTTAGCTACATTACCATCTTCACTATAAACAAGGGTATCAAAGGTAACCGTAGGAATACTAGGCTTGGACGTAAAGAAGCCCTTACGATCCTCATACTCACAAGCACCTACATTACCATCCCAATAAACTTGAATATTCATTATTCCTTATAAAATAAAGTAACTTAGATAAAGAAACCAAGGTGTCCATGGTTACCCAAAGAACACCTTGGATATAACCTTAGATCCCTACCTTAGCGAGACCCAAGTGTTCCGATTCAGAGTCCTTACAGAGGAACTTAGGCACATCAGGCCAACGGACATCCCTAGGAAAACCTTCCTGTTTAGGGACGTCTCTAAGAGCCTGCCTGTAGACCTTAAGTTCTTCAAGATTCTGAGGATTTGATGGATAGTCAGGCATGAGATAGTAGTCAGTCTCACCAATGAGATTGTCTCTCTTATCTCTGATTGCCTTAGCTACCATCGAATCATCAGGTTCAGGATTCTGAATAATTTGATACCTACCGTCTACCTGTTGAATACTACAGTCACCTCTGGTATTACACCATACAGCGGCTTCAGGAGGATATTCACCCTCGAAAATTTGTCCAATTTTATAAGCCATCGTGTTCATCCTTCTAATACCCAAAGGCGTACCAATCGTTATCGTTGTTCCACGATCTGATCGTGACAGAAGTAGCAGTTTTAGACATCACGCAAGCGTGTCTATCCGAGATTCTCCACCCCGCAGTTTGAATGTTGTAGTTAACGGTTTTAAACGGCTTTTGGAATGTAAGTATTTTATCGGTATCCTCTCCAGGTACGTTGACTTTTCCCCACTGTTCAATAAATCCATCACTCCAAATTCGATAGCCTTGCGCACCTGATACGTTCGTTTCCTTAACATATGCTTTAGGCGTCGGAATCTTGCTAATTTGAGCCTGCACAGCATTCACGGCAGACATAACATTCTGAATGTCCACAGAGCCTACATTAGTAGCTACACCGTAGGCTACTACACACATTACCCATTCGTGTGACTCGGGTTGTACGGTACTTGAGCGACCGTAAACACTGGAACTTCTAGAAGCATTAAATCTGACGACATCGGTACCGTATCCCTGCCCTTCAGGGATAGTATTCTCTGAGCTTAAATATTCAAAACACCCAGAGGCTTTAGAAACCCAAGGATTACCGCCATGCTCACCACTAATATTCGGTAAGCCTGCTTGATGATACGTAGTAGCCTGAGCCACGCCCATAGCAATCTGCTGATAAGGAGCAAACTTAGGAGTCCTAAAGTTCGTTTTACCATCACCCGAAGAGTAGAACGGGCAGAATCCATTGTCTCTCTTGGCAATATTTTGCCATTCTGCTTCAGTCTTCACCCACCCTTGAGTTGTAATGTAATCAAAGAAGTCTTTATATAAAGTTCTAGAATACGTAGCACCGTTGCAAATAATAGAGTCAGCAGGCACTTTTCCGTAGGGGTGAAGATAGTGGAAACCTAAGGGTCTGATAGTGCCTAACTTACTGAGTTTCTTAGCTAATTGATCACTAAAAGTAGGATCAACTGCATTAGCAGGATTAGTACCATTCAAAGCCTTATCACAGGCATCCAAGATAGCCTGCTTCTTGGCATACGTAGGAGACAGAGTGCCACCAATACCGTCAACCTTAGAAGACACATTAGCGATGCTCTTACGGATAGCCGTAAGGTCTACCTGAAGATCCGCATCATTAGTCTTAGCGTCAAGGGAAGCCTGAAGATTAGTAATCTGGCTAATCGGATGAGTATGTGAAGACGGAGTAAAGGAACGAGGAACACCCGTAAGTTCACTATAGGCTAAACTATTCTTAGCAGAGAGAGTACCAAGGGTAGGCTTGTTCTTAATAAAGTCGTTCTTAGTGGAGTCTGTCTGTACCCAGTCAGACTGTACCTGACCTGCAACAGCCTGATCCGCATATTGCTTAGCAATACCGGCTTGCTTCTTAGCTTCAACTTCAGAAGCCTTAGCATTAACCTCAGAGGTACCTGCCGCAGTCTTAGAGAGAGCCGCATTGTCCGCAGAGAGCTTAGCCGCCTTAGCACTATTGCTAGCCGCAGTAGCCTGAGTAGTAGCGGTGCTTGCACTGTTAGCCGCATTAGTGGCACTGGCCTTAGCCTTCGTAGCATCAGCACTAGCCGCAGTAGCACTGTCCTTAGCCTCGCTAGCCTTCGTCGTAGCAAGGGTTGCCTGCTGTGTAGCAGTGGTAGCCTTAGCAGTGGCAGTAGAAGCGCTCTGAGTGGCAATAGTAACCTGAGCCTTCGCAAGGTCTACCTGCTTGGTACCTTCAGTGCTAACAAGACCAACCTGCTTAGTACCCTCAGCAGTAACTGCATTAACGCTAGTCGTCTGTTGAGTCTGCACTGCCTTCACAGAGGTACCCTGTTGGGTAACCACAGCTTTGACAGAGGCAGTCTGTTGGGCCTTCACAGCGTTAACACTGGTAGTGCCCTGATTACTTACTAGACCAACCTGTTTGGTACCTTCAGCTGTAACCCTATTGACAACATCAGTAGCAACCTGAGTAAGAACCCCATTAGCCTTATTGGCATAATACTTAGCAGAGTATTCAGTACCATCAACAGTAGCATCAAGCTTAGTAGCCCATTGCTTAGCTAACTCAGCACTAGCAGAAGCTTTACCTTCAGAGACCTTAGCGTTGCCTTCAGATTGCTTAGAGTTAACCTCAGACTTCTTGGCATTAGTCTCAGAGACCTTGGCCTCATTAGCTTTAACCTGAGCTACATTAGCGTTGTTCTTAGTATTAGCGTCAAGAACCTTATTCTCATCTCTGATTTTCTTAGCTTCCTGAAGGATAGCCTGATTCTCGACCTTGACTGCATCAGCATGCTTTGAAGCACTCACAGCAGTACCTGCAGAAGCCTGAGCATTTACCTCAGACAACTTAGCGTTCTCTTCAGATTTCTTAGAGTTAGTCTCAGCTTTAATAGCTCTGTCTCTAGCTCTCTCAGCAGCAAGCTTAGACTGATAGGCACCTAAAGCATCAGCCTTATAGACACCATAGGTCATAGCATCAGAATCAGCTTTAGGAGTACCTACATTGACGATACGATTGCCCTTAGCGTCCCAGTTACCTTCCTTGTCTTTAATGAGAGCATCGTTAATGATGTCTCTAGCTTCTTCAGCAATATGGATGGTTTGCACTGCAGATACATCAAGGTCAGTAGCCTTAAGGACTGAAGCATCCTTAAAAGACACCACACGGTCAGTAGCTGACGTATAGCGTCTGACGGTTAACACCTCTCCTTTCTTAGGAGGAACTTTAAGTCTGACTTTGGTTTTATCTAGAAAGTAGTAGTCCTTTGAGGTGTCCCCATAGTCACCACCTTTTAAGATGGTGACACCAAGGGACACTCTTACGAACTTCTTTGCTAGATAATCAAAGGGGACGGTAAAGTCAGTAGTAGCACCGTCACCTGTATAAAAAGCAATAGTAGAAGCCATTAATAATCTTCATTCATTAAGTTGTAAACACCCCATTTTAAGAAGGGAACATTAGAGAAACTTCTAACAGACTTAGCAAATCTAGTTCTAGCCTGTTCAGCCTGTTTCTCTGTGTAGTCATCACTAATACTAGACATGACCACATCCTTCCCATAGCCACCAATGTTAGCTAAGGAAGCAACCGTAGAGTATGCAGGGAACATAGCTCTAAGATACTTGTCAGCATCAAAACCCTGATAAGTCTCTGCATTGTTAGCAAAGTAATCAATATCAGCAGTAGTCTTAACGCTAGGGTTGTAACCTGCAGTAGAAGCTACGAGAGCAGGGAACGCCAAGACAGAAGATCTCATGACACCATTGATACCAACCTGAAAGAGAGTGTCCATAGTGACACCTTCATTCTTGTCATAAGCAATGGTCTGCTTAAGGTACTCTTCTCTCTGTTCTTCATTCATGCCTGCCATACCAATACAGGTATTAGCCATAGCACCCACAGTACCAAGAGCAGTAGACAAGAAGATGCTGTAAGCCTGACCCAAGGCATCGCCTTCAGCGGCTCTATTCATCATCTTTCTAATTCTCTTGTCATAGGATCTAATAGCAAAGGTCTTGAACTGCAGTAGCATCTGCATGAAAGGATTTCTCTTAGAACCCTCCCAAAGGAAAGTATCGCCGATGGTGTTCTTCTGGATCACTTCATGAGCAACATAGTCACCAAGCCTTCTGAGAGTAGCAAGGCCCATAACGTCACCTGACATGAGATGCTGTAGGTTAGTAATGGAGATAGCACCGTTCTTATCAACAGTAGTGCTTTCTCTAAGGAGCTTAAGCATCTTATCGAAGTTCTCAACAGAGACCCCGTTTCTAGCTAAGGTCTCCTTAGTAAGGAACCCCTTAGGTCTAAGAGACTTGTTGTGAGCATACTGAATGAGTTCACCTAAGAACATCCCCTGTGAACCCTCAACAACAGAGTTCTCAGTAGACTGTAGGAACTTAGTAAAGGGGGATGCCTGTGCCAAAGACTCACTAGCGGCGATCAACATAGCCTTAGCCTTGTTACCTTGGAACCTATGAAGTTGTCTCTCATAAGACTCCTGAGCAATGTCTCTGAAGACACCTGCATTCTTAACAGACAAACCAAAGATAAGTGACTGAGCATGACGCACATCAGCATTAGACATGCCGTTCTTAGTCCAGTTATCAAAGAGTTCTCTGACAAGAGGAGTGTTCCTAAGAATCTGCACAGCACCATAGTGCTTTACAGCTTCACCCTGTTCAAAGATGTTAGCTACACCCATAAGGGCATTCTTAGAAAGGAACGTAAGGTTTCTCACAACATCAGTTACAGCACCAAGCCATGAAGTATTAATGTCAGCTCTACTACCGTACTTACCGTAGATCATATCTGCAGTAAGATTAAAGGCGCTCTGAATCTGTTCCTTCTTGAGACCCTTGTCAACAGACTTGTTCATCTCATCAACAGCAAGCTGATTAAGGTGTTCCCTAAAGGCCTGCTCTGAGTCAAATCCAAGACCCTGTACAATGCTATCGCCAGTCTTCTTATTGACATAGGTTCTGATAGCTTCAATAGGATTAGCTCTGAAGTCATCAATACCAACACCACTAGATCCTCTCTGAGTGGTATCCCAAGGGATTCTAGTAACATTAGGGTCATACTTGGCATTACCAGTGCCATATAGATTAAGAGTGCTAGGATTAGACTGATTCTGGTCTACCCAACCATAAGCATCACTACGAGCATTCTCTCTAACCCACTGATTGATCTCAGCCTGTGAGGGCTTCTCAGGGAGAGACAAGGGAGCCTTATCATACTTGTAGTTACGAATGGCCGTAGCTTCTTCCTTAGCACCCTTCTTCTGGATGTCACTGACTTCCTTCTTGAGCTTGTCTGTGGACTCCTTAGCTCTAGCTTTGGTCTCCTCAATCTGCTTCTTGTAGCTTTCCTTCTTCTTAGCAATCCTGTCTGAAGCTTCTTGCTTTCTGAGCTTTTCCTTCTCAGTGAGTTCAGCAATAGCCTTGTCTTTCTTAGCTTCAGCCTTCTCAAGGTCTTCGTAGGTCTTAGCCTTAGCTACGTTCTTCTTGTAAGCTTCATTAATTTCATCAAGCTTTGCATTAACCTTCTTGTCAATCTCTGAATGAGCTTTCTTAAGTTCATCAGGAAGGCCATCAATCTTAGCTTGAATCTCAGATACTCGATCTCTAGCATTTGATTCGATGTTCCTAATTCTATTAAATCTGTCTGAGGATTTCCTATAGACTTCCTTACGGATAGTCTTTACCTCATTGACAGTCTCAGGTACAGCCTTCTTTTGGTGCTCTTCAATCTCTTTCTTATTAGCTTCGAGCTTAGGCTTGTAAACCTTGTCATAGTAGTATTGGTCAATCCTAGCTTTAACTGCAGGATTGGTTTCGTAGCCCTTAATAAGAGACTCAGCAATCTGATCGGTAAGAGTGTTAACTACATCACCTCTCTGACCCTTAGTACCCTGTATAGCTTCAATTCTATCAGACACCTTAATAGGGTCTGCAACTCTCGGGAAGAAGTCCTGCACACCTCCTTCAGTTGTATAAGGAGCAATCATATCAAGACATTCTTTCTTGAAGGCTTCAAACTCAGCATTACCGTCAAGCTTAGTCTTAGCTCCACCAATAGATCTGTAGAAGCAATCCATGACATCAACATCAGAGTAGCCTTCCTTACGGAGGTTACCCACATGATCCCTAGCCTGAACCTCAAAGTTAGTGAGCTTGATCTCTGCATCCCTAAGCTTTTCCTGAGCAGTAATACCATCAAAGGTAGTAGCTACGTAATGGCCTTCAGCATCCTTAGTACCAGAGCCTCTATCAATGAAGATCTTCCTAAAGAGATCTACGGATTCTGAGTTCTGCAGTCTCTTTACGACACCCATAACAGAAACTGCAGGAAGCCTTGCTTCAAGGTTCTCTCTAAAGGTGTTAATGGTCTTAGCCGCTTCAGTAGAACCTCCAATGCCATTAAAGACTTCTGAAGGTAATTCTTTACCGCCAAGCTCATAGTCTCTGATGATGTTGGCACGTCTAGCACTATCACCTACATAAGTACCTGCCTTACCCATACCCTTAAAGGCAAACTCAATACCTGCACCAAACATGCCACCAACAATCATGTCTTCAATAAGGTCATGCTCGGCACCTGAGGTATAGGTTTCAAGTTGATTAGACACGGCACCCAAGACAGCACCTGTAGCTACTCTGCCTGCCATGCCATATGCACCCACTACAGGAACATAAGACAGCGGATCAGAGACACCACTGCCCAATGAAGACATAAAGGATGAGAACATGTCAGCCTGAGCTTCAGCCATCTTGTACTCAAGGTACTCGTTATTGACCTTGACACGTCTCTTAACGTCATCCATACTGCCCGCACCATTGAGTACAGCTTGGTATCTATCGGAGTCATATCCGACCATCTGAAGGATCTCAGTCCTCTGATTAGCATCAGGCTTAAACTGTTCACCAAAGTAGTCCTGTGAGGCTCTACCCATGTTGATGCTATTGATAAACCAGTTATGAGTCAAGCCAGAGAAGAAGCCGACATCAGGGGCTTCCGTTTGATCCGTAGCAGGATCATAGGCATCAGACAAACTAGCCCAACGCTTGCTACGAAAACCCTGACCCAAGAGGGTACTCCTAGAGGTATTCGTTAGAAGCTGACTCTTGACTACATCTCTGTACTGATCGTTAGTGAGATCTTTAACATCAAAAGCCTCAAGAGAACTCTGAACACCTTGATCATCAGCCAGTTTACTAGCATCAAGTTTATCAGGCTCATCAGGTTTCTTTATTTCTGCTAGTGGGCTAGCTTCTGCTAGTGGGCTAGCTTCTGCTAGTGAACTAGATTCTGCTAGTGAACTAGCTTCTGCTAGTGGGCTAGCTTCTGCTAGTGAACTAGCTTCTGCTAGTGAACTAGATTCTGCTAGTGAACTAGCTTCTGCTAGTGAACTAGATTCTGCTAGTGAACTAGATTCTGCTAGTGAGCTAGCTTCTGCTAGTGGGCTAGCTTCTGCCTCAGCTATCTGTTCAGGTGTCTTCTGAGGAGGGGCTTTCTTAACAAACTTATTGTCATCGCCAAGATTGCTAATGTAGTTGTAGGTCTCCTTAGGGAGATCCTCATAGCGACCTTCCATGTATGCAATTCTAGCTTTAGTACCACCGTTGTACATAGCCAATGCACCATTGTAGTCGCCCTTGGTCATCACCAAGTTATCCTTCATGATCCTAGCAGAGAGATCAAGGTTCACTGAAGGATCTGTAAGGGTCTTTGGATCAATACCATAACGTTTTGCAGTCTTATGGTTGATCTGACCAAGACCTACACAATTAGCCTTGGATACTGCATCAGGTCTGAAGCTAGATTCCTGAAAGATCTGTCTACGAAATCTGTCAGGATCTAGCCCGTACTTAGTAGCAGACTGTAAAATAAGATCATCAAACTGTGAAGTGAGGTTGTTATTATCTGCCACTTTTATTCCTTATTTATCGTTGTACTGTTGATCACCGCCAAAGGTAAGACTAGTGTACTTCTCCTGAAGCATTTCCTGTCTTTCAACTCTATTGTAGATTTCATCACCAATGCTTTCAACAAGGTTTGAAGCTTCAGCTTGATTCATTGAGAAGATAGAGTTACCCGCACGGTCAGCTACAGTAAGCACATTACTAGAGTTGTCAAAACTCAATGTAACATTCTTATCGACATCCTCAAGGTATTTACTCGGAATCTCCTTCTTGATTCTAGCAAGAAGTTCTTTATCAGGTACTGTGAGACCACTCCACCCAGTAAAGAATGAAGACGGAACTGAAGTGCCCATAAGGTTCTTAAAGGACTTATTGTACTCAGCCTCGGCCAAAGCTACAGCTTTCTCAGCAGTCTCACCCATACTTCTAAAAGCAAACGTTAAGGTAGTCACAAAAGTCTTGCCATTGTAGTCAATATCTTTAGAATCCCCTAACATAGGATCTTGAATAGCCTTAATAGCCTTATCTCTGATCTTGGTGATTTCCTTAGTATTACCTTCATCCTTAAGCTTCTGGATCTCAGCCTTACCTCTAATGATGTCTTCGATAGGTCTGCCTGAGTCCAACATGAGAGCCAATGCTCTAGCATCCTCTAAGTTTTTATCAGCACTAGAGCCAACAATACTACTGAAATTAGAGGGGTCTGCTTTATACACTTCAATCAGGGTTTTTACAGAATCCTTAATTTCCTTAGGGAAAGTCCTACTGGTCATAAACTCCTTAGTGGAGTTATTGAGCCAGTTAAGTGCATCATTGGCCTGATTAGTGAAATGTTTTCTAGCAGGATTGTCCTTAAACGGAAGGTGTGGATTCTTAGCAATAGCTAACTGATCCTTGAAGGTGATTGCACCAGTATCTACAAGGAACTGATAGGCTGTATCAATATCCTTATCAGTGATACCCACAACATCCTTAGAAACTACAGGTTCACCTCTAGCAACTGCCTGTATAAAAGCTCTAGAAGCTGAAGTCTTCAAAAGCTCATCCTGTTGTTTCTTAAGTGCTATTGCGTTCTTCTTAGCATTAGCTATCTGAACCTTTACAGCCGAATCATAAGCCTTTTCGATGTCCTTGACTTCATCAGTAAGAAGACCACCTGACTCTTCAAACTTAGTGTTTCTAAGAGCAAGTAGTTCTGCCGCCTTACCATTGTTGGCCATAACGTTAAGGTCATTCTGGAAATCCAACTTAGCCTGAGCATCAGAAGCATACCTGAAATTAGCATTCTTAATGACAAGATTTTTATAGCCTTCTTCACCTAAGACCTGACCAAAAGTAACCCCATCAAGACCGGGGATTTCCCTATCTTTAAGGTCTCTAATAGTCTGACTTGCATTAGGGTTAGCAGAAAGAGTCTCCAAGGTAGAAGACACCTTCTTAAGGGTATCATCAGGCTTCTCGTGAGCACCTGTGGTGAGTGTCTGTTCTGCAAGCTTACCAACAAGAAGGTCTGCAGAGATATTCTTACTAGAGCTCAAAGCGCTAAGTTCAGCGGCACTAGAGATCAAGTCCTGACTTCTCTGATAGGAATCCTCAACAGTCTTCTGTCTCAGCATCATCTTAACACGCTGATTAGGAGAATCTGAGTAAATACCCTTATTGAAGAAGTAGTCATTATCAGCATAACCAAAGGCTTTAGACGCACCTGCAGATTGTTCCTTCATGTACCTGAAGAACTCTGCATCAACCTGTTCAGGAGCCATGCCCTTGAACTCATTGGCATCTACGCGAGCCTGAAAGTCCTGAGCAATATTACTGAAGAGAACCTTACCATGCTTCTGCTTAAGGGCGCTCATAGCAAGAGGGTCATCTTGGAATGGGACTTTACCCTCAGCCATCTGTTGCTTGTACTCTTCAAGAGAGTGGGACTGAAGGTATTCATCAGCTACATTCTCAGCTAATTCCTTACGTGCCTCATAGACACCCTGAATACCCTTAAAGGCCGCCCCAACAGCACCAAACCAGTCATCAGCTTCTTCAATAGTCTTCTGAGGTTTGATCGTAGGAGCAGTAGCTTTGGATTCCCCTAGCTTTGTCATAGCAGAGTTAAAGTATCTCCACTGCTCCCACTCATTCGCAATAGATGAATTCCCGTCTGAATTTTTATAAGCCATTAGTAATAGGTTCCTCTACGTCGTTGAGTCGCTTTCTGTACCATGTTGCCATAGTTAGCAATCTTGTTAAAGAACTTGAGTTGCTTGTCATAGGAATCCCAGTTAGCAACCACCCTGTCCATGAAGCCCATCTTAGATCCTGCAGTAGCCGCATTGATAGCGGCTGTACCTGTAGAAGCATTAGAGGTAAGAGCGGCAACACCACCTGCACCTCCTGTAACTTCAAGTGCAGAGACACCACCTGCGGCATTGGCTCCAGTAACCGTAGGAGAGGCACTACTGATAGCGTCAACACCTACTCCAGCCGCTAGCATACCACCCGTTTTACCACCCGCAGTGCCTCCAATAGCACCACCGACAGCACTAGCCGCACCTGCCGTAGCGGCACCTAAAGCGGCACCCATAGCAACACCATTAACAAACTGACCGAATGCCTGTGTGCCATGGATATAGGATGCACTAAGCTGATCCTTAGCTTGTTCAACTTCAGCCTTAGTAGAAATGTACAGGGCTTCCTTCTGTCCCCTGATGTTCCACACATCATTGAGATAAGCTTCCTTGTAGGAAGTCCCCTGTCTAGCCGACTGACCCCTAACAGTCTGCATGATCTTTTCTGAAGATCTACCTTCTGTACCAGTCTCAGCTAGTGCGGCTTCAAGCTGAGAGTTGTTCTGATATGAATTAAGGGACATCGTAAACAAGTCCGCAAGGGCTGAGTCATATCTAGATCTCTCTTGTCTATCAAGAGCCGCTTGGTTATAGTTATAGTTCCTCTGCAGATACTCCATCTGCTTTAGGAACGCTTTGGTCTTTTGCTTGTTTTGTTTTGAGATACTATTAATTGATGAACCACCACCGATGATACCACCAATAACAGCACCTGCAACTACACCACTCATTCTTTTAGTAATTCCTCTCTGTTAGTTGTTAAGAGAATCCACTCATCAGTGAACTCCTTCTCAGCTTCCTTGACATCCTTAGAGTCAGTCCTAAAACACATCGTGATGTAAGTATCAGTAATAGCCCTAAATGCCTGTCTGCGCCCTGCCTCAGCTTTGATAACACTATACCCCTCAAGTCTCCCTACAGTGTTACCTAAGGTCACATAGCAATCACCACTAACAATGACAGTTGTGGGGATCTTAATCAAAGCTCCAATTATAGCTACGTCCTTAGGTACTTTACAAGTTCTATAGTAAACACCTTCATGAATGAATTGTTCAATTGGAATATCTACTTCATCACAATGTTCAATGGCATACTTAGCCATCTCACAAAGGATGTTATTCTGTTCTGGAGTGAGGGGTAGTAACGTCATACTGCTGAATTCCTTCTAATATAAAGGCCTTCCCAACCGCCTGAGATAATGTTAAGCGGCTGAGGGACGTTTGAGGATACACTAATGGCAACCTCATTATTAGCATCTTGTACAGGGAACTTAAACTTACCTGTGTACAAGTTATTAGCACCAAGCTTAGTTCTGGATTCACCTAGGTTTCTACCTGTGAATGTATACTTGAAATGCTTGTTCTTGATTTCATTGTTAACGTGACATTCAAAGACACCTGACTTAGAGTAGTTAAACCAATAATACCTAAGCTGTAGTCTTCCTTCGTCTTCCGCAACAACACCTCCACTGGCTGTGGATTTCTTAATGTTCTGCTTAGACAGGACAGTGTAGAAGTAATAGGAGGTACCTACGAAGACACTCCTACCTCTAAGGTCACCATAAAGTCTGATCTTACCTTCAGATTCATCCCAATCCTCAAATTCCCAAACAGAGCCGTCCCTATCGACTATATAGTATGAATACTCACCTGTATTCTTGGAAACATACCCATAGACATCCTTAAGTGAGATCTCCGTGTAATCCTCAAAGTCGCTGTATTTAGCATTCTCAGGGATTTTGTATTCAACCTTCCTGTCCATAAAGAGTCTTACAGGCTCTTCAGGAAAATCAATAGTGTTGCCAGTAAGCTGTGCCTTATCAAGGAACAGCCCATTAGGAGAGTTAATAAGGAAGTAAATAGTTGAGCCTACAAACTCTGCTAGGACTACCTCAGTACCCTTGTACCCAAAGACCCACTTAAACCAAGCCTGCTGTTCACTTACACCGTTCTGCAAGATAAACTTATAACAGAACACAGTGTTAGGATTCTCAGTATTCACCAACGTAACAACATTCTCAGTTGTATTCCCTGACAACCTAGTGACACCCCTAGGGATATACGTAGGCACGTGTGCAGAGACATCTTCAGCGTCCTTAAGGTCTGCTACGTCCTGCAATGAGTAATATCTCATGAGAGAGCTATAGTTAACCCTGTCGTTGACAAAGAAGATACTTGGACCGACACTGATAGGCTGAACCGCAGGATTGTAGTCGAAGTTAGTGATTTGGTCACACTTAACACTCTTAGGGGTCATGACACCATCACTAGACAAGACGAACTGACCTTCTCTAGAGAAAAGCATAAGCTCTCTAGCAAAGGGGACTGCATGTGTAAGTGTAGCTACTTTGTTAGAAGACACTGAAACGTCAATAGGGTCTGTGTCAGCAATTGCAGCTGAGGACTTAAACCAGAAATTAAAGAAGTCGTTAGTCGAACTAAGAATGATAGACTCATCCGCAATTACGCCTAGTCTGTTTCTATAAAAGAAAATATCATTAATACGCCGACCAATAAAAGACGGATCAGGATTAGTGTCTTCATTACCAGAACCTCGGTCTACCCAAGGTAACTTCTTTAGCTTAAAGCTACCGTCAGACTCTCTGACAATGGCATGAGGCATGTTCTTAGGTTCAATCTTATAAGGAATTCTGGGTGCAATAGTTTCCTTCCAAACCTTATGAAGGTCATCCCACTTAACGTAGAAGTCATCATCCTCTGATTTCTTTTCACCAGAGATCTGCATAATGTAACCTTCAGGGGCAATCGGAGGGAGCTTATTCACAGCCGTTACCTTGCCCATGTAGGCGATTGCATTCTGATTACCAAAACCATCCTTGACGAGTACATTAGGAGGTGCCCATCCAGATTTGGGTTGAATGGTAATAATAGAGTCACCAACAAGGCCAATTGTATAGTTGCTAACACTAGCACTCGACCTAGAGTACCCCATAGAAGCTCTACCGCCCACCTGATTAAGGAGATCGTCGTAAGTTCCCCCTACGTCAGGGTCATAACCATCAGGCTGCTTACCCGTAGACATTAGCGAATAAAGAGCTCTTGCAATAAATGCCGTTGTGGTCTGAACTGCCTGTTTGGCTTCACCACCGTCAGGAGTAATCACGCCACAAATATACTTGCCTTCAATGTAGATAGCATAAGTCTTAGCATACTGTGCATTCTTAATGTACACAAGAGCAGTGTCGGACTTACCTGAAGGTGAAGTTCCACTTACAGCATCCACAACCTTCTCGGTATTCAAGACAAAGGTGTAGTCAGCAACAGTAACAGCCTTAAGGGATTCCTTTGGGTTATCTGCAGTAATGTATTGCCTATCCTCATTAGTTTCAAAAGAGCAAGACCTAGCGTTACCTTTAAGGTCAAACACTTGGAACTCGCCACTACCTAACTGAAGGATGTACTGCTCTGTCTCATCTCTGTTGATGATGTGGTACTTCTTCTTATTAGCGTCTACTTTGTTTGAGATACGCTTAACGTGGATTGTAGGAGGTCTCTTTTGGAGCCCCTCAACCTCATTAGGGAAACCATTGATAAGCTCAGTAACCTGATCAGGGAATCTGATAATGTCAGGCTGTTGAGAGACACCGCCCTTGAATGAGGGCACACTTTGAGAAACCAAAGGCATACCTTAGCTCCTCTGAATCTGTTGAGAGATAAACGAGTCGCCACTGTAGATATTGTACTCACCAGACATAAGATCATAGTCTACAATGTCTGCATAAGCAGTAGCTTCTTCATACTGAAGTGAAGCATCAATATCAGCACTAGTCAGGTACTTTACCTGAAAGGTTCTTGCGGCTTTCACAGCGATGTACTTACGGAAGACCACAGGAAGCTCTTCGAATGGGAGCTTCTTAACAAGTTCCGTAACAGTAAGACCTTCAGGGAACTCATTGGTATTCGTCTCAAGGTCGAAAAAATAGCCCGATCTGTTAACTAGCTTGTAACCTGAAGAAAACACCCTGATATAATCATGGGCAAACGGTACAAGCCCAGTATCAGAATCGGGCGTAAGATAAACGTTATTAAGAGTATTGAAGCGATAACCCCTAGATTGAACTTCGGTGCTAACTGCACTAAGGATGTGTTTAGCATTCAATACATCCACATTAAGGTCGTCCTCAAGTGAGTTTACAGGACTTGAGCCTACGGACGACAGGATTTCATTCACAGCATCAAGTTCATTGCTAGGTGTAATAATCATTACTCTTCCTTATTGTTATTGTTTTTAGGCTTTTTAGCAGGTCTCTTAGTGGGGGTAGCCTTCTCTTCATTAACACGAGCCTTAGGTTCGTCAATAGGGAGACTAAGAGCCTTAGCCTCCTCAAAAGAGAGAGCACTACCCCACTTGCTTAACTGACAGAAGAACGTATTGCTATAAGCCTCGTGGATTCTGTCAAGAGTCATTATTAGACCTGAGCCGTCTCAACAAAGACACCAACGGCTTCGGGACGGAGACCACCGTGACCCATAGCGTACTTAGCAATGATCTGGTCAGCCTGATACTCAGCACGGCGGGCACGTTCCATAGCAAGATCCTTAAGCTTAACCGTACCAACAGCGGAACGATGGAAGACAATACCCTGAAGCTTAGCGGCAGTAAACTTCGTATTGAGCTTATGATTACCATCAACACCATCGTTGAGGAGGTGCGGAACTTCAATCACTTCGAAACCGCAAATCGTCTGGAGCTTACCAGAGTTCGGATCGAAGAGAGCCTGATAGTTAGCTGAGTCGGGCATAAGAGCCTTAATAAGAGCAGAGTAACCTTCAGGCGTCAGGAGGCAGTAACGGTCACCCATCGGAACGTAGTTCTTCGTAAAGGCGGCACGAGCGGCAAGGAGACCTTCAATGATCTTGTTGCCATAATCAGCGGACTGCGAGATAGCAATACCCGTTGCAAACTCGAAAGCCTTGCCAGTACCCTTAACCTTGTCGACACCAGCACCATTGTCAGGAATATTTTCCTCGGCTTCAGGGGCCCCCTTAGCGGCCATGTTAGCAAGTTCATTAATAATAGCACAGTCAGCAGACTGAGCAAGGGCTTCACCAAGCTGACGTGAGTATTCAACTCGAACGTCATAGTGGTTCATAGCATCATCAATATCAGTGATGAGGCAGTCAGCAGTAAGAAGACCATCAATAGCGATGATCTTTTCGGAGTGTTCAAACTTCTTACGCTGATCATCAAGAGAGCTACCCGGAGCAAGATACTTAGCACGGGTACGGCCCATAACAGCGAACGAAGCAGACTTACCGTGGTCAATCGTTCGAACCTGATGACGGGACATCATCACGGTGTTACGGGCGAAGGCGGTCAGGACTTCACCTGAAAAGACCTTCATAAAGAGAGCATCGCGGTCACCTGCAGAGAGCTTCTGACCAGGATTAGAGATACCAGTAGCGGCAAGAGCGGCCATTGTTTATAGTTTCCTATTAAAAATTAAAGATTGTTGTTGTTGTTGTTAAATAGAATTAAAAGTTAGTTGCCCACATCTGCTGTTCAACCATACGGGTATACCCTGCATCACGACCATAACGAGGATCAGACATAGCCTTGATCACGTCAGCCTTGCTATTGTAACCCTTAGGCGAACCATTAGGAGCTGATGCACCGCCATGAATAGACTTCTTAGCGGTACCCATCTTAGCAACCATCTTAGCCTTCATACCTTCAAGCATAAGAGTGATTGCATTGATGTTGTTGTTGTCGATGGCTCGATTAAAGGCGTCAATAGACTTCTTAGTAAGGTTCTGAGAAGCCCAATTGGCAATGCTACGGTATTCCTTTTCACCACCAACAGACTCATAAATAGCCTTAGTGAAACGCTCCTCCATAGCAACACGACCTTCAATAAAGGCTTCAATAACTTCAGGCGGGTAGCCTGCCTTATTGAGGGCTTCAATAGTCTCTTCGGAAAGAGAACCCTTGGTCTCATATTCCTTGACTGCACTATTGAAGTCGACACCCTTACCCTTAAGGTCTTCCTTAATCGAAGAAATTGCCTTACTGTGCTTGTCTACTTCTTCCTGAAGGTCCTTCTCACCTTCTTCCTGAAGGTCTTTCTCACCTTCTTCCTTATTATCTGCAGTAGACTCGTCACCTTCTTCGGCATTGCCTTCGGTATTAGTGGAAGGTTCTTCCCCCTCAGTTTCGACAGGGGGAACACCTTCATTGTCATCATACTGAATCTGGTCAGTGCTAGATTCCATGATTTCAATGCCATTAGCCTCAGCTTCCTGCTGAAGAGACGGCGTATCATAAACTTGAGAATTGTCTTCCATTATTTATTATTCCATTTGTGATTTAGCTTCCTCAGTAGCAATTTGTGCAGAAGCGTCGATACCCTGCTGTTGTGCATACTGTTCCATAGCGGCCTGCTGTTCTGCCTGAAGTTCCTCAGGGGTCTTCACAAGACCAGTAGCGTCAATATGAGCCGCCGCAAAGATTCTAGTAGCCAAGTTACCTATGTTAAGAGCCTGAAGGAATTCAGGGAACTGTTGCATAATCTGCAATGCCTGAGCAAGATTGTTAAGATCCTGACCTCTACCAAGAGCGTCGACACCCGTAATAATCGTAGGTTCAATCTCAGCAATACTCTCATCAAGCACAGGGAGCAAACCCTGAGACTGCATCTGATTAAAGATACAGCCCACAAGAGGGTACTGAAGTTCCTGAGACAAGAGCGAATAAACACCACCCAAGGTGTCTTCAAGCTCACCTGCAACGTATCTAATCTCTTCTGCGGTAACTCTGTCTCTACCTGCCGCACCACTCTGAACTGCAGAATTCAAAAGGAATGCGTAAGACAAGCGAGATTCAATCTGCTGTGCCGTAGTCAACACAGTAGACATGTCCATGCTCTTATTCAACTGCATGGGAATTACGTCTTCCTGTCGCCCCCTCACGAAGGCACCATTCTCAGCCTTAGCCAAGGCTCTAATGTTCGTCTGACAAGCAGGAGAAACCAAATAGAGAACCTTGGATGCAACCATAGACATCTGTACAATTGCCTTAGAGAGGTTCTCAAGAGAGATCAAGTCACCCAAATAGTCCTCAACGAAGGATCGGCCATAATGTTCACCATCCTTCTTAGTGAATCGCAAAGGAATCCAAGGGGTCTTACCTGCAGGGTACTGCTGTTCAGAACCTGCAATGACCTCACCTGCGATTTCCTGATAGGTTTCCCAATGATAACCTTCACCTTCAGCAACCCTGTAGATATGCGTATAGATTTCTACCTTCTCATTGAGAGACTGGTCACCAGTTTCAGGGAGTAAGGATTGAATGTTATCAGGGAGTGATCCTCTAGCTACAGTGTCCTTAGCGATAATCTGAAGGACATTACCAATAGCATCTCGCTGTACCACATACTCTCTAAGGCTGTAGCATCTCATACCACCCTCAGCAGGAGGAAGGAACAAGAGAGCATTACCTGCAAGGATCAACTGCTTGATTGCTTCAAAGAGAGTAGGCCTGAGAGACTGAGACTCCATATACTTAATCATCTGCTGTTCCATAAGTGAAAGACCATATTCAATATTGTCTTTCATCTGGGTATCTCCAGATTCATTCAGCATGATAGTTGATTCAGAGTCAAGCCCAAGTCTAAAGAAGGGCTGATTCGGAGGCAGAAGAGCCAAGAGAAGCTTAGAGGCAAGATTGTTAAGGCCTCTAGCACCTACGGAGTTATACGGTGTAGTGTAGTTCGTGCCACCATCATCAGATTCCTTAGGGAAAAGCATAGGAATCGTATAGGTCGCACACTTCTCAGCTCTCTGAGTATACGGGTCTCGGTCGGTAGTCAGTTTGTCATAGGTGACCTTAGCACCCTCAATAGGGATGTTACCTGCAGTATGCTCAGTATTAGTTGCCATTCCAACCGTTCCATCCATCATTCAATGATTGATTACCAACCATCATAACCCTCCTTGTTAGACAATGTTACGACCTGCACCAGTAACAGGGGTATCGTTCTTGGAGATCTTCAAGGCTTTCTTACCCTTACGATACTTAATCTTGGTAGTCTCTTCCTTCTGCTCAGCTTCGCCTTCCTGATTGGTCAGTTCAAGTTCAGGAGCAGGTGTCTCAACTGCACCCCCACCACCAGAGCCACCATGGTAAGCACCAAAACTAGCAATCTTAGCCACCTTCTTAAAGGCTTTCTTAAGTGAGAATCCCATTTAAATTTCCTTATAAAATGTTTTGTATGAAGAATAACCTAGGTGTTTCTCATAGGTATTCTCCAACATCTTCCTATTAGGGAGATTCGCATTAGAGAACATCACCAGTTTAAAACCTTTATCTTTGGCAATCTTTTCTAAGACATACGCCAAGGCTCTAGCTAAACCAACACCTCGCTTAAAAGCTACAGTGCATTCTTCATTAATAACTTGGATACTCGTAGGTGCATACCAAGGACTCCCCCAAGACACTAGGGATGCACCCACGAGTTCCATATCCTTATCGTAGCAACTAAGTACACAGTAACCACTATTATCTTCTGATAAGACAATCTGCTTTAGAAAATCATAGACAATGTGCTTACTAGAATACTTAGAGACAAACGGAAGGGAATTAGGATTGTATTTAATCAGCTCAATTCCCTTGTCAAAAATATAATCTAAGATCTTAATGTCTTCTTTACCTTTTAAGACACAAATCTTATAGACCTTACTAGAGGGGATTAGTCCCTCGTGCAGAACCAACATAGTCAATCCTTAATGCTTTCTTTCCCTTATTCTTTTTGCGTTCTTCAGATTCCTCAGCTCCAAGCTCAGGTGCCTCAGGCTCAAGAACAGGGTTCTCAATAGCAGGAGCATTGACCTTAATGTCAGGAGTCTTAGGCGTCTTAAAAAGAGCCCCCATAGTTAGCTATCTCCATTAATTAGTTTGTTTATTATAATGATCTTCAAGATAAGAGATAACCTGTTGGATACCCATAAGGAGATTACGGTCATCAGAGTACCAAATCATCTTACGGATATCGAAGTCCTTCTGGATTCTCTCAAGGAGCTCCTTAGGAATGTACGGAAAATCTTCATCAATATCAACCACGTTATTGTTACCAAGTTCCATAGTGTATGTGTTCCTTAGTCTATTAGGGGATACTAATTAAAATTTGTCTTGTTGTATTAGGAGTACATTTTGGGGTTGTACAGAGGAGGGATCTCACCTTCAGTGAACCTAAGGAAGTCCTCCTTATGGAGAATCCTAGCCATCGTACATTGCAGAATAGCATCGTCTTCAGTAAGCCCCTGCTTCTCATAAGCCTTGACCACAGCATCCCAATAGGACTCCACAGGAGTAGCATCAAGGAGCCTCTTAGCCTTTACAGGGCCATACGTAGGACATCCCTTATAGCCATCCGTAGTGTCACCAATGAGAGTCTGATACATGAGCCAATACTTTGATTCATCCTCAGTAATGTCTTTAAATTCACCTCTACCAAAGTCAAAGAATTTAGATGGAATAGTCTTAAAATCCTTATCCATAGACACAATAATAGCGTCTTTATAGGTAGTAGCATAAATACCAATTACATCATCAGCCTCAAGATATTTAATGGGTTTAATTACGGTATATTCGGAGTTATTATAAACCCATTCAACCAAGGCTTTATAACAGGTAGGCTTTCGGGAATTCCTTCGATTACTCTTATATTCAGGAAGATAATGTTTTCTAAAATTATTCTCATCAGAGAAGAAAAACATCATATCTGAAATAGAATAATCTTCAAGAGTAGTTTCCTTTAGGGCAAACAAAATGTTATCCAAAAGATTCCTAAACTGCTCAACGGCATCCTCAAGGTAAGCATGACAAGTCCAAAGACCATCACCCCAGTCGATGTCCTTTTGGACACTAGAGGATGCCTTATAGGCAATGATATCTCCGTCAATCAATAGCTTGGCCATAGTAGATATCCTTATGATAGTTATAGAGCTCAAGGCCTTCAGTAGTAAGGTGCCACTTGTTGGTAGGCTTACCAAAGCAGAAGCACGTAGTGTGGCCACGAGATGCCGCCTCAGCTACAAGCTTAGCTTTGTATCGACAGAAATCAGACTGAAGCTTAGGGGTATGAGCGTCAATATACCCAAGGAACATAAGATACTTGCGCATTA
>OHLI01000212.1_pt1 | contig 38900 bp, 26 predicted proteins | sample 1569051 | NCBI WGS metagenome assembly OHLI01 (sample SAMEA3879561, study PRJEB24766) | human gut metagenome | biome: human-associated habitat; feature: feces | place: USA | collected 1985/1987
TTAAGTCACTGAATCCCCACACGTTCCATCTCTGAAAATATTTTTTCCGACACACAACCGAATCCTCTCAGGACACGCCAGAAACACGGGTAAGACGTTTCATATAGCTGATATACAATAACTTCACCAAGCCATTTTATCCATAAAAAGCATAGGAATGACATCTCAAAGGTGTTGAGCTCACCTTCAACAGGGCACCTAACCGATTATCTGACAATAAGATGCAGACTATTGCTCTCCTTTATAGTAAACTTCCGAAACTTTCATGAACCCCCTGTGCATAAAGAAGTTGTGGGCATTGTGATTATTTTTTCCAGACTCCAGATAAACATCTTTCAGATTTCTGCTCTTGAACCAATCCTCGGCAGCAGAAAACAAACGGCCACCTACACCTTGACCACGCGCGGCAGCATTGACAAGAATATCACAAAGGACGCCGAATGGCGCTCCTCCGTCCGAGTCTGTCTCCATAACGCAGAATCCGAGCAGAGTTCCTGTGGAATCTTCAGCCTTATAGACAGCCATTCCTTCAGCGGTCATATGTTCCTCTATATAAGTAAGCCAAAGATGACGGGTATCGGCATCGAGCTGCGGGACGTACTCCTTACCGTTGAAAACCAGATGTCCTATTCCCATCTGCATCTCGCCATGTGAAATGTATTCGACATTCTCCGACAGATGCGCATAAAACAGGTCCGCAAGCGCTTCCTTGTCGGAAACTGTCGCAGGCTTAATATGTATCTCATTCATAACTTATTGTCGCTAATATAATACTTCTTTAATTCGTGAAACGATGCTGCGGATTGTTTTGGAAATGACCAGAAGAATACCGAATATAGTAACACAGGCGACCACCATCACGACTACAGCTGCCAGATGACTGGACTGGATACCGAAATATGTAAGGAACGGCATCTCAGACTGCTGGAAGAAGAGCTCGAACGTGGATGCCACAGAGATGATGGCCAATATGAAGTTCAGCACAAAGTCTGATTTCATTGACTTGAAATCGCTCAGATTGTGCAGACTGCTGTCCACCATCGACATCATCTCATTCAGGCGGTCGAGGTCATTGTCCAGATTCAGCCGTCTGGTGGTACGGTCGAACATCACCTTATGCGAAGCGAACTTGGAATACTTCACCACGTCCAGCTGCAGCACCATCCTTGACAGACGCATGCTGAGTTTTGCATTCTGGCCTATCAGATCCAATGACGAGGTACTGGAGGCAGACAATGTGGCATCAATAAGCACATCATTCGCACGGCCTATCACGTATTTCTTGGCCAGAACCATCTGCAGGATAAGCAGATACTCCGGCCAGGACACATGATAACGCGCACGTTCCTTGAGATGCTCCGCCCAGTTCACTCCCTTCTTTTCCACCGTTCCCGCGGTTTCCTGCCCATCTCCCCGACGTCCGTAAGTCCCGAGGACAATGCTCATATTGCTGTTGACCAGCACAAGGTCGTCCGTATCAATGGCAATGTTCTCGCCGCACACATCGTCATAAGCTTCCGCGTCCCTGTACGGCCATTCGCCCGGATACAATGTCATAAGACCGATGAGCTCAGGCTTGTGGAAATCACGTATATGGCTGACTATCTGGGCTTCCGTCATCCTGTCAGGCCTGTCGTTGCTGAACAGGTCGGTTCCGTCAGGAAGCGGATGGCGGATGTCCTCCCACAAGTCAACCATCGCGAAGCGGGAATCATTGACAATGCTTACCGGCGTAGTTTTCAAGCATTTACGGAACTTTGCCTTCTCCTCTCCACTCAGAGACTTGCTGAGCCTGGTGCAGCATCTGTAGATAAAACGCTTGTACCTTACGGCTATTTTTCCGAAACCCCTCTCTCCGCTACCCATCGGCAGACACACCCCTTCCTCCAGAGGGTCGCCCAATTCGCCGAAAAAGAGGTTCTCCACCTTGAAGTCCCCCTCAAGATTGATATTCGTACGCGAAGCTCCGTCCTCGCAGGACTCGTTCACATCGCGACTCCAATATTCAGCCCCGAGCCAAGTCGAGAGCAATGCTATTATATGGTCAATGCCGACCGGCGCGGACAATGTCCCTGAATGTCCGTTGAAAAGGAAGCGATAGGTGATGGATACGGTGTTGCCGAAGAACAATGACATCTCAACATTGACATGACACTTGAGCAGCCTCGGCTCGATCTCATCTTCTTCCGGCTCTATCGGCATTTCGAAGTCGAAGCCACGGAGAGAAAAGCGCCTGACATTTTTCTCGTCAGGAGATTTCCCCTCATTGCGCAGGACAAATATCTGTTTTTCAATGCTTCTGCCCATCGGCACAATCGGAATGGCCAATGCATCTGCTTTTTCTTCGTAAACGAACTTGTCTTTATGGAAAACGTAATCCTCGTCACCCGGCAGATGACGGACATAACAGTCCGGGAGCAAGAACTGGAGCTCCTGCTTTATACTGAACGTCTGGATAAAGACCGCGGAGAATCCCGGAATCTCAAGTCCGTGTCCGTCCCGGGAGCAGCAATAGTCGTAAGTCATCGGCTATCAATTAGTTTAAGGGAAATTACTGGGTACGGCCTACGTAGGCGTCAGAGGAATTGTCGATTTCCCTGCTGAAGAAGCTCTCGGCTGCCTTCCCCATCGCTTCATTCCAGAAACGCGGACCGCCGGATTCCTGAACCACCCAGAGCCTGAGCTGTTTTTTATGCCAGTTCACGATACAATCCGTTCCCCAGGCACCGCCATGACCGAACCACGCATCATCATTGTCCTCTTTAGGTGCTGACAATCCAAGTGAATAGCCGCCCATATTTTCAGGACGGGTGCTGACCGCAAGAATGGACTTTACGGTTTCTTCCTTGAGAATACGGACCCCATTGTCTCCCACACCGAGATTCATGAGCATCTTATAGAACTTGAGCTGGTCATTGGCAGTAGTCCACAGGCCAGCACCGGCAGACGCGAAAACATGCGAGCCATTGTACGGACGCTGCTCCCACGGATTCTCCTCAAGCCACTCGGCCGGTTCGCCGTCCTTGCCCGTGAACAGTTCTATCTTGCTGTCCAACTGCTTGTCCGTAGGCCAGAACCAGGTGTCCTTCATGCCAAGAGGGTCGAGGACAGTCTCTTTCAGATAGTTCTCCCATTTCATTCCGGTCACGGTTTCCACGACTGCGGCACCTATGTCAATGCCGGTGTTCGAATACAGTTCCCTCGTTCCCGGCTCGAACATGATAGGCGATTCTGCGGCAATGGATGCCACCTGACGTATAGGCGCTCCTCCTGACCAGCCGCCACCGCGGACATCTCTGCGCTTGGCACTGCATTCGAATGGAAATCCGCCCGTATGGTTAAGGCACATCCTGACAGTCAGCACATTTTTCGCCTTGTGCAACATCATTGTACTGTCTGTCTTTTCATCAAGCACCCAGAGCGTACTGAATTCCGGAAGATATTTGGAAACGGGATCATCCAGAGAAATCTTACCCTCCTCAACGAGCTTCGCAATGGTCACCCCGCAAAACCCCTTGGTCTGGGAGCACTGCATGAACACGTCATCCATGGTGATAGGGCGCTTCGTTCTCGGGTCCGCATAACCGATGCAGCAGGTCTCCTGTACACCATTATTATATAATACACTTATAGCACCCGGAAGCTGGCCGCTGTCCACAAACGGCTGGAGCGCTTCCTGCGCAAATGTCGTCCCTGATTCACGTACATTGACCTGGTCATGATTACATGCCGCGAAAACAAATACTGCGGCAACTGTCAGAATGCGATAAATTCTATTCATCTTTTCAATAAAGTTTAGTGCTATCGTGTAACAATAATGCTTAAGCGTTATCTCTAACCAAACTACAAATTTAACAATCCTCAGGAATCTTAAAAATATTTCCACACATATACATAACAAAAAAAAATCCCACTCCGAGAATACGGAGCGGGACCTGCAAGTAGCCGAAGCTACATTTATTTCAATGCGGGATTACATCATTCCGCCATCCGGCATAGCCGGAGCTGCCGGAGCCGGTTCAGGAATGTCTGCGATACCGCACTCGGTGGTAAGGAACATACCTGCAACAGAAGCGGCGTTCTCAAGAGCAACACGGCTTACCTTGGTAGGGTCGATGACACCGGCCTCGAACATGTTCACATATTCATCAGTACGGGCATTGTAGCCGAAATCGCCTTTGCCTTCACGGATCTTCTGGATAATCACGCTACCGTCAACACCTGCATTGGCAGCAATCTGACGAAGCGGCTCCTCGATGGCACGGGCAACGATATGAATACCGGTAGTCTCGTCATCGTTTGCACCCTTGAGGTTCTTGAGAGCCTCAGCAGCACGGATGTAAGCTACACCGCCACCTGGAAGATAACCTTCCTCGACTGCTGCACGGGTTGCGTTCAATGCATCCTCGACACGGTCTTTCTTCTCTTTCATCTCTACCTCAGTGGTAGCGCCCACATAGAGGACTGCAACACCACCGGCGAGTTTGCCGAGACGCTCCTTAAGTTTCTCCTTGTCATACTCAGAAGTAGAAGTAGCAATCTGCTTTCTGATAAGTTCTACACGCTCTGCGATATCTTCCTTGTTGCCAGCACCGCCTACGATAGTGGTATTCTCCTTGGTGACAGTGACTTTCTCTGCCTTACCGAGCATCTCAGGAGTTGTATTCTCGAGAGTAAAGCCTCTTTCCTCTGAAACGAGGGTAGCACCAGTAAGGGTAGCGATATCCTGAAGCATCTCCTTACGACGGTCGCCGAATCCAGGAGCTTTGACAGCAGCAACTTTGATAGTGCCACGGAGCCTGTTCACTACCAATGTAGTAAGTGCCTCGCCATCAACATCTTCCGCAATGATAAGAAGTGACTTGCCGTCTCTTGCGATAGGCTCGAGAATAGGAAGCAGATCCTTCATTGAAGAAATCTTCTTGTCAGTGATAAGTATGTAAGGACTGTCAAGTTCTGCCGCCATCTTATCTGAATTGGTCGTGAAATATGGTGAAACATAACCTCTGTCGAACTGCATACCTTCTACGACCTTGACCTCGGTCTCAGTACCCTTTGCTTCCTCAACAGTGATGACGCCGTCTTTCTTTACTTTGGACATGGCATCAGCAATCAGTTTGCCGATGGTAGCATCATTGTTGGCAGAAACGGTACCTACCTGTTCTACCTTGGAGTAGTCGTCACCGACCTCCTGACTGTGGGCCTTAAGTTCAGCAACTACGGTCGCAACCGCCTTGTCGATACCTTTCTTGAGGTCCAGCGGGCTTGCACCTGCGGTCACATTCTTCAAACCGACATTGATAATGGCCTGTGCGAGGACAGTAGCGGTAGTAGTACCGTCACCAGCCTGCTCATTGGTCTTGGAAGCGACTTCCTTGACCATCTGCGCACCCATGTTGGCGAATCTATCCTTCAGTTCCACTTCCTTTGCGACAGTAACACCGTCCTTGGTAATCTGTGGTGCACCGAACTTCTTGTCAATGACCACGTTACGTCCTTTAGGACCAAGTGTAACCTTTACTGCGTCTGCAAGAGCGTCAACGCCCTGTTTCATCTTCGCGCGTACCTCAACGTCGAATTTAATATCTTTAGCCATAATGTAATTCTCCTATTTATAATATTGCCATAATGTCTGACTGACGTACAATCAGATATTTCTTGTCTTCAACAGTCACTTCCGTACCTGCATATTTTCCGTAAAGAACTTCATCACCCACTTTGACTTCCATAGGCTCGTCTTTCTTTCCGGGTCCGCAAGCTACAACTTTACCCTGCTGAGGTTTCTCTTTAGCTGTATCAGGAATATAAAGTCCTGCAGCTGTCTTGGTCTCGGCCTCTTTAGGCTCAAGTACCACTCTGTCTGCTAATGGTCTGATCATAATTCTATATTTTTAATGTTTTTGTCAATCTTGTTCCGCTCGGGAACCGGACATCTGTAATTCAACTGACGTGCCACAACCGGAATCGTGACATTTTGGCATACAAACTGACAAAGTACCCGAAACAGGTAGTGCAGATTCCAAAATAAATCCATACCTTTACGTATTGGACAATAATTACTTAAACACTTTTGCGTATGCACGGTAACCACATTTTGCGAAAAATCTTCGCTACGATAATACCAGCATTGACAATTATAGGATGCGGCACTCAGCAGAGCGCTCCGGACAGCGGATTCGCGCAATATATTGAAGCCTATACGGGCGGCATTGTCAATGGGGGCAGCAACATTGTCATAGAACTTGTCTCTCCGGCAGAAGGGCTGGACGGGACAGAAAGCGAGCTGAACAGCAGAGCAAAAGACCTTTTCAAGTTCTCTCCGTCGATAAAGGGCACAGCCAAATGGAGAGGATCGCAGAGGGTGGAATTCATTCCGGAAGACGGGGAACTGAAACCGGGCAAGAGATATGACTGCACATTCTATCTTTCGAAGGTAGCCTCCACCGACAGCGAGCACAAGAATTTCAAGTTCAGTTTCACGACTGCCCCGAAGCAGGCCTCTCTGCAGAAAACCGCGATGAGCATCAAGGCGGACGACAAAGGAAATGCGATCGTGACGGGAACATTGACCCTGAGCGAAGACGTGGAGGTCAGCGAGCCTGCATCGCTGCTTGAATTCGGATGGAATGAGGACGGGGCGGCGTTCGAGGTCAATGCCGCAGATGCCCGCAGGTTCACCTTCACCGCATCAGGACTGAAGCGCGGAAGTGAAGACAAGACATTGACAGTCAGGTTCAAACCGGGCAGAACAGGGTTTGCCGAATGTAGTGAGCTGAAGGTCTGTATACCTTCGGCCGACTCGTTCAGAGTACTCGACACCGAACAGTCAGACGGTGAGGACAAATACATATATGTAACATTCTCCCAGCCGCTCAGCCAAGGCCAGGACCTGAGAGGACTTGTATCATTGACCAGCTACGGAAACAGCAGCGGACTCCGCAGCACGATGAGCATGGCCGACAACCGTATCAAGATCTACTATGAGTCCGACGACGAGGCCCAGATGCAGCTGGAAATAGACAAGGGTGTGCGGGATATTGACGGCAACAGGCTCGGAGAAAACTGGATGAAGACATTGGCGACATCCACCCCTGCTCCGCATGCAGGATTTCTCTCTAACGGCAACATCCTGCCGGACACCAGGAATCTGGTCATACCTTTCCATGCCCAGAATCTCAGGGCAGTGGATGTCAGTATCCTGGAAATCTATCCTAAGAATATACCTATGTTCCTGCAGGACAACGATCTAAGCGGAGACAACAGTCTGCGCAGAGCGGGAAGACTGGTATATAAGAATACGCTTATGCTGGACTCCGACCCGTCCAAGGACCTTACCAGGAACAATGTCTTTACGGTGGACCTGTCAGGGCTTTTCAACAAGGAGCCGGGTGCGATATACAGGATGAAAATATCCTTCAGACAGGAATACTACCTCTACAGCAATGCTGCAGGAAGCCTCGGCGGAGACAATCTGATAAGTCTTTCTTCCGGGCAGATGAGTGAGGAAGACGAGGCCGTCTGGGATGAGCCTTATCCATATTATTATGATGGAAATTACGACTGGAGCAGATACAACTGGAGAGACCGCAACAATCCGCGTACTCCTTCATACTATATGGATTACAGCTTCCCTTCACGTAATTTCCAGGTCTCAAATTTAGGTGTCATCACCAAATACGCTCCTGACAGCAAGACAGCCGGACAGGTTTGGGTGGCAGTCAGCGACCTGATCTCCGCAGAGCCGGTTTCAGGAGCCGAAATCAAGATTCTGAACTACCAGCTTCAGGAAATCGGAAGCGGAAAGAGCGGCTCGAACGGTGCTGAAATGGTGAAACTCACCGGCAGGCCGTTCCTCGCAGTCGTGTCCAAAGGTAATTCCACGACTTATCTGAAAGTTACCGAGGGCAATGAAAAGTCTCTCAGCAGATTCGATACCGGAGGGGAAATCCTGCAGAAAGGAATGAAGGGCTTCATCTACGGTGAGCGAGGAGTCTGGCGTCCTGGAGACACGCTCCATCTGACGATGATTTTGCACAGTGATGAAAAAGTCCCTGACACGCATCCTGCGATAATGGACATCTATACGCCTCAGGGCCAGTTCTTTACCAGAAAAGTTTGCAGGAAAGCGGAAAACGGGTTCTACACATTTACGGTGCCGACAGTCGCTGACAGCCCGACAGGCCTGTGGAACGCTTACGTGAAGATAGGCGGCGCCACGTTCCACAAGTCGCTCAGGATCGAGGCCATCAAGCCCAACAGGCTCAAGGTCAATGTCGATCTGGGTACCGAGATGCTGAAGAGCGGTTCTTCTGTCAATATCAAGGTAGCGTCCAACTGGCTTACCGGACCGGCAGCAGTTTCGCTTCCGGCAAAAGTGTCAATGACATTGAAACCGGGACAGAGTTCATTCAAAGGACTGGAAGGGTACAGATTCATTGACCCGGCAAGCAGTTTCGAATCCTACAGCAAGGATCTTCTCGATGTACGCCTGAGCCAGGACGGCAAGGCACAGTCCTCTGTAACGCTCCCACGTGTGCAGAACGCGCCTGGAATGCTGACAGCCAATATCTTATGCAGCGTGATGGAAGACGGAGGAGATGAGAGTTACACGACATTGACAATGCCTTATTCTCCTTATTCCGCATACGTCGGAGCGAAACTTCCTTCCGACGGCGATTATCTGGAGACCGGCAAGACACACAATATTCCGGTGGCGGTGGTGGACTGCAACGGCAGACGCGTGAGCGGACACACCATCGAATGGAGAATCTTCAAACTGAAATGGAGCTGGTGGTGGGAAAGCCGCAGAGACCCGCTTGATTCCTATATCAATGCTTCGGCAGCGTCTGCTTTCAGTTCCGGCCGCACCACTTCAGGAAGCGGGGACATCAATATCCCGTTCTCTGCAAATGATGACCAGTGGGGAAGGTATCTCATCTATATCAAGGACATTGACAGCGGCCATGCGTCCGGTGGCATCGTATTCGCCGACTGGCCTGCCTACAGGGGACGTTCAGACAGGAAGGACCCTGATGCTCCTGCAATGCTGAGCTTCTCGACTGACAAAAACTCTTACAGCGTGGGAGAGACGGCTACCGTATATATCCCTGCCGCTAAAGACGGAAGAGCATTGGTTTCCATCGAAAACGGAAGCAGAGTTCTCAAGAGCGAATGGATAAGCACCTCAGGCTCAGGCGATACAGCCTACAAACTGAAGATTACGGAAGACCTGTCGCCGAACTTCTACATACACATAACATTGGTCCAGCCTTACTGGAACACGTCCAACGACTTACCTATAAGGATGTACGGCGTGAGGCCGATAATGGTGGAAAACCAGAACTCGCACCTTCATCCTGTAATCACGATGCCTGACAAGATCCATCCTGAGGAGCAATTCACCGTCAAGGTAAGCGAAAGGGACAAGAAGTCAATGACTTACACGCTTGCCATCGTGGATGAAGGCCTGCTGGACCTGACGGCATTCCGCACACCTGACCCGTGGAACACGATGTACAAGAGGGAGGCTCTCGGCATCAGGACATGGGATATGTACGATGACGTTTTCGGCTCTTGCGGCGGCGCATTGTCAGCAATGTTCAGCATCGGCGGCGACGAGGAACTCACCAAGGGGGCGAAGAAGGAAAACAGGTTCAACCCGATCGTCAAGTTCCTCGGTCCATTCACAGTAAATTCTGGCTCCCGCACACATAAGATTACACTTCCGATGTACGTGGGAAGCGTCAGGGTAATGGTTGTGGCAGGACAGGACAGGGCTTATGGCAATGCAGAGAAAACAGTTCCTGTGACATCTCCTGTGATGATACTTCCGACATTGCCTCGCTCTGCGGGTGTAGGAGAGGACATAACGCTTCCTGTCAATGTCTTCGTAATGGAAGACGGCATAAGCAATGTCAATGTTTCTGTACGCTGCGAAGGACCTGTGGCCATCAACGGCTCCGCTTCACAGACGCTTTCGTTCGGAAAGAAAGGCGAGCAGATGACCAGATTCAGCCTGAGCACTTCCGGAGAAGGCTTCGCGAAAGTCACAATCTCGGCTGACGGAAACGGCCACAAGATGACTGAAACCATAAATCTGGAAGTCGTGAACCGTTCTCCTGAAATAGTATCGGTTCAGGATGCGCTCATCGGAAAGGGCGAGACCAAGTCATTCAGCTTCAAGCCGTTTGCCGCTGACGACAGATGCGGTTTACGTGTTGAAGCAAGCGGTTATCCTTCGATTGACTGGGATGCATTGTTCAGCTTCATCGGCAATTATCAGCACAGCTGTTCCGAGCAGTTGGCAGCAAGAGGGCTCAGCCTCCTTTACGCGATGCCGATGCTTTCCAAGACAAATGCGGAGAAGGCAGGGGCAATGATACCTGGTATCCTGACCGAACTTTATGGCAGACAGCTGCCTGACGGCGGATTCACATACTGGCCGGGCGGAACAGTCTCTGACGAATGGGTGACATCCATGGCAGGAGAGTTCATGTCCAAAGCCAAAGCTGACGGATACGATGTGAACAGCGGTGTGCTTTCATTGTGGCACAAATTCCAGAAACGCTGCATCCAGAACTACCGTACCGCCAAAGTATATAGAATGAGCGACCTTACCCAGGCATACAGACTCTATACCGTCGCTGTTGCAGGCAAGTCTGACGAGGCAGCCATGAACAGGATGAAAGAAGGCGGAGAGCTCAGCTGGCAGGCTTCCATGATGCTCGCATCCACCTACGCGGTATGCGGCAAGAAGAACATCTGCAACAACATACTCGAAGGCCTCTCCGAAGCCCCTGAGGAATGGGTTGCAGACACTCCGGTATTCAGTTCTCCTCTCAGGGACAAGGCGATAGCACTGGAAGCGCTCGTTCGCAGCGGCAACACATCAGAGGCCATCGTCTATGCCCAGAGTCAATGTCGTGGCGAGTATTCGGAAGGATTGCAGCCATGGTCAATGACCACTCAGGAATCCGTATTCATAGCCAGGGCAATGAGCCTTCTGGCAAAAGATGCCGGCGGCAGCAATGTCGATATCGAGGTCAATGACGGTGCTCTCACCAACAGGCTTACCGCCAAGCCGTCCGACAACGGCAGGGTAAGCGCATCAGCAGATCCAGCTTCCGGAAGCATCACGGTAAAGAATTTCTCGGACGGACCTGCCTATGTAAGGGTAAACACTGTTTCAAGAGCACTTCCTGGCGAGGCCGTGGCAGCCAGCTCTTCAGGCATCAGCCTGAATGTCAGGTATATAGGTCCTGACGGAAATACACTTAATCCGGCATCTGTCAGACAGGGAACTGAATTCACGGCAGTAATCAGAGTATCCAACCCGTCCGCTTCGGCAGATTTGAGACATATCGCTCTGACGGAAATGATTCCTTCAGGCTGGGAAACAATAAATGAGCGCATGACCGGACAGGATGTTCCGTCCGACGGAAAATACGATTATCTGGACATCCGGGACAATGCCAACATATTCTATTTCAGCCTGCCGAGGAACTCATACAAAGAATTCAGGGTCAGACTCCGCGCCGCATATGAGGGTACATTCGTCCTGCCTGCGGTAGCGTGCGAGGATATGTACAATGCCAATGTATTTGCGAGAAGCGCATCGGGTTCCGCACAGGTAATCAGATAGAATGGACTTCAGGAAACTTAAAAGATACGTCCCCAAAACCAGGAGGGGACGTATTGTCTTTGTGATGGCAGCAGTATTGGCCGTGGGCTATTACTTCTGCCTGCCGCATGATTTGTTTCCCGACACCAAGTGGTCCACCGTGGTCGTGGACAGAACCGGCGAACTATTGGGTGCCAGGATAGCGGATGACGGACAATGGCGGTTTCCTGTCTCCGGTGAGCGGGAGGACGAGATAAGCGCGGGGAAGGAAAAATACAGGACAGCGCTCATAGAATTTGAGGACAGATGGTTCAGATGGCATTGGGGCGTAAACCCCGTATCCATTTGCAAGGCATTGTATATCAACACCAAATCTGGACATATCGTAAGCGGAGGCAGTACTATTTCCATGCAGGTGATAAGGCTTTCGCGCCGCAAGGAAAGGACTTTGTGGCAAAAAATCACGGAAGCTGTGCTGGCCACAAGGCTCGAATTCAGATATTCCAAAGACAGGATACTTCAGTTGTATGAATCCCACGCCCCGTTCGGAGGCAATGTTGTGGGACTTGAGGCTGCGGCATGGAGATATTTCGGAAGGCCGTCCTCGGAACTTTCGTGGGGCGAGGCTGCCACACTGGCTGTACTCCCGAATTCTCCTTCCAGCATAAGGCCGGGAAGAAATCGGGACAGACTGGTCCAGAAGCGCAACCGCCTGCTCAAAAGACTGAATGACAGAGGCTTTATAACTGAACTGGAGTATCTTTCCGCTATAGGAGAACCCCTGCCTGACGAGCCGGAGCCGTTGCCGTCCTATGCTCATCATTATGTGGATGACATTGCCGGAAAGAATTCACCCGAACGTGGACATTATGTGAAGACCGGCATTGACCTGAACCTTCAGCGAAGAGTGGAAGAATGCATTGACAGGAAAAGCGACGACCTGGCTGCGGAGGGGATTTCCGACCTTGCGGCAGTGGTGGTGGATGTGGCTTCGGGCGAGGTTATCGCGTATTGCGGAAATTCTTCGCCTTACAGGAAAAGGGCCGGTGTCAATGTGAATATCGCACGGTCGCCACGCAGTTCCGGAAGCATTCTGAAGCCGTTCCTATACTGCGACGCACTGGATGACGGCACGATTCTCCCCTATTCCCTGCTCGCGGATACTCCTGTGAACATCAATGGTTTCACTCCTCAGAACTACAACCTTACCTATGACGGGGCTGTGCCGGCGTCCCAGGCGCTCAGCCGCTCGCTCAATGTCCCGACCGTCCATCTGCTCAAGGCATTCGGGACCGGGAAATTCCTGGAAAACCTCAAAGCGCGGGGTCTTACATCATTTGACCGCTCCGCTTCCGATTACGGACTGTCGCTGATTCTTGGCGGCGGAGAATGCAGGTTGGATGAGGTTACGGCTGCCTATGCTGACATGGCAAGGGCATATATGACAGGTGAGGCCAAAGACATTGTACCCATATTCTATACATTGGATGCCCTGAAGGAGGTGAACAGGCCGGATGAAATCGACTGGCACATAATACGTTCCGTTAAGAAAGTCGCCTGGAAGACCGGAACGAGCTACGGTTACAGGGACGCGTGGGCTGTAGGTGTTACGCCGTCCTACGCTGTAGGTGTCTGGGCTGGCAATGCTTCCGGGAACGGGGCGCCGGCTCTGATCGGGGCGCGTACCGCAGGCCCTGTGATGTTCGAGATATTCAATATGCTGCCGGCATCGTCTCCTGACTGGTTCCCTTCCCCTGAAATGAATCCGGCATGGAAACATCCGGTTCATCATGCGGAAGTATGCGCTCTTTCAGGATTTCTTGCCGGGCCTGACTGCACTGACAAGACAGACATCATGATTCCTGATGCCGGCGAGCGGAGTGCCGTCTGCCCTTACCATTTTCAGGAAAACGGGCACAATGTGTTCCGCCTGACGCCTGCGATGGAGTGGTTCTACCGCCAGAGGCATCCTGAATACGACTCGGCTTCAGGAACTTCCGTCTCTTCGGAAACCCCGATAATGGAATTCATCTATCCCGAGAACGGCAGCAGGATCACCCTTGCGCGCCAGAATGACGGCACTCTCGGAGACCTGGTCCTGAATCTTGCGCACCATGTCAAGAACGCCACGGTTTACTGGCACCTGGACCAGAAATATATAGGAGAGACGCGCTTCATACATCAGATGACAGTACGTCCCTCCTCAGGAAAGCACAGTATCACTGCTGTGGACGATTCAGGCAACAGCCTCTCCATCGTCATCGACATCACTGACACCGGGCATTGATTATCAGGAGTTGTGCGAATGTACTACAAACTTACGCAGAACGAAAGAGGAATGCGCCCAAATCCGGTTTTTTTGGTTATTTTTGTGGGACGGGCGACAAGCAGCCGTTCCCGGGAAAAGACAATGATAAGAAAAACTGCAAATAAGGGCTTGACAAGCCACAACACCTTCGGAATGAAGGTCAAATGTGACAAATTCATCGAATACGATTCCGTTGCCGACCTGATTGACATAGAATTCAGTACACTTCCTTCACCTGTAAAACACATAGGCGGCGGGAGCAATCTGCTTTTTACGGACGATTTTCACGGGACCGTTCTACATTCTGCTATAAAATTCATCTATGAACTGCCTTCAGACGACGCCCTGTACCAGTCTGATGATGAGGTACTTGTATCAGTCGGAGCCGGCATACTGTTCGACGATTTCTGCAGATGGGCTGCTGAACGCAGACTGTGGGGCGCTGAGAATCTGTCATTGATTCCGGGAGAAACCGGAGCTGCAGCTGTACAGAATATCGGAGCATACGGAGCGGAAATCTCTGACATTATCCGCCAGGTGTACTGCTACGACACCGTAGAGGAGGAATTCGTCCATTTCGGAGTTGAAGAATGCGGCTACGGATACAGGACGTCAGCATTCAAGTCCGGAAAGATGAAAGGCAGATATATCGTGACCAATGTGGTACTCGCATTGACCCGGACAAAAAATCCGAGACTGGATTACGGGCACATACGGACAGCTTTGAGCGGAACCACCGGCATTCCGGCCGAGTCGCTGGAAAGTTCCGATGCGCTGACTCCACAGGTGGTACGGGATGCAGTGATCTCCATCAGAAGAAGCAAACTTCCTGATGTAGAGCAAATTGGAAGTGCCGGCAGTTTTTTCAAGAATCCTGTCGTGGAGGAAGAAGTGTTCCGGAAAATCCAGGAGGCCCATACAGATGTTCCTCATTATGTTACTGATGGCGGGGTCAAGATTCCGGCTGCATGGCTGATCGAGCAATGCGGATGGAAGGGCCGCACTCAGGGCAATGCCGGGGTCTATGAAAAGCAGCCGCTGGTGATTGTCAATGCCACAGGAAGCGCAAGTCCGGGCGAAATCATTGACCTGAAAAACGACATTACGGCTTCTGTAAAGGAGAGGTTCGGCATCACACTGGAGCCGGAAGTTGAAATAATCTGAACTGAGAAATGGAAAACAATACATTCATAGTAGAAGGCGGATATGAACTGAGCGGAGAAATCACTCCCCAGGGTGCCAAGAACGAGGCATTGGAGGTCATCTGCGCTACTCTTCTTACTTCTGATGAGGTAACCATAAGCAATATCCCGGAAATACTCGACGTGAAGAACCTGATTGACCTGCTGAAGGCAATGGGGGTAAAGGCAACGAGGGCAGAGAAGGGATTCTGGAGTTTCAAGGCGGACAACATTGACACTGAATACATTGAGAGTGAAGACTTTATAAAAAGATGCGCTTCGCTCAGAGGGTCGGTGATGGTGGTGGGACCTTTGCTGGCGCGTTTCGGGCGTTCGTGGTTTCCGAAGCCGGGCGGCGACAGGATAGGACGCAGGCGCGTGGACACTCATATACAGGGTATGCTGAATCTCGGAGCCGGGCAGAAATATGACGAGAGGCGGAAGGCATTTTACCTTACAGCCCCTGCATCAGGAAGGTTAAGCGGCAGTTATATGCTTCTGGATGAGGCTTCCGTGACCGGCACTGCCAATATCCTGATGGCGGCCTGTCTGGCTGAAGGCAAGACTATAATCTACAATGCGGCCTGCGAACCGTATATCCAGCAGCTCAGCAAAATGCTGGTCGCAATGGGTGCTGAAATCGAAGGCATCGGCTCCAATCTCCTGACTGTCAATGGAAAGGAATCGCTTCACGGAGCATCGCACAGGATTCTTCCGGATATGATCGAGGTGGGCAGCTTCATAGGCATGGCCGCATTGACCAGGAGTTCGATTACCATCAAGGACGTTTCCTGGAAGAACCTGGGCATTATCCCGGAGAGTTTCCGCAGGATAGGAGTCCATCTTGAGCAGCGCGGTGACGACATTTTCATTCCATCGCAGGAGAGTTACGAAATCGATTCGTTTATGGACGGGTCGATCATGACGATAGCAGATGCGCCTTGGCCTGGGCTCACGCCGGACCTGCTGAGCGTGATGCTGGTGGTCGCCACACAGTGCAAAGGCAGCGTTCTGATTCATCAGAAGATGTTTGAGAGCAGACTTTTCTTCGTGGACAAGCTGATCGAGATGGGGGCGCAGATTATTCTCTGCGATCCGCACAGGGCCGTAGTCATCGGACACGACCACAGGATGCAGCTCAAGGCCGGAAATCTCCTTTCGCCTGACATCCGGGCAGGAATCGCATTGTTGCTTGCGGCAATGTCGGCCAAGGGGACAAGTGTAATCAGCAATATCGGCCAGATCGACCGAGGATATGAAAACATTGACGGGCGACTTAACGCACTCGGCGCTAAAATCACCCGTACAAAGTAATCTGTTTTCTGAAAGCTATCGGCTTACCGAGAACCTGTAAATGCAGATCTGATGATAGGTCTGTCCCGGTGCCAGAATGATGCTCGGGAAGTTCGGCTGGTTAGGAGCGTCAGGATAATACTGGGTCTCCAATGCCAGTGATGAACGGAATCCGAGCGGTCTTCCATACTTGCCGGTGCTGTCTCCTTTGAAGAAGTTTCCGCTGTAGAACTGAAGTCCAGGCTGGTCTGAATAGACATCTATCTGACGGCCGGTCTCAGGGTCGGTTACCGAGCAGACTATCTCCACTCCGTCTTTGCTTTCCCGGTCAATGCACCAGTTATGGTCATAGCCGTGGGCGTATTTCAGCTGGAGATTGTCCTCTTCTATCATGTCACCGATCCTGTGCGCTGTCCTGAAGTCGAACGGTGTACCGGTTACGTCCGCAATCTCGCCTGTAGGTATGCTGAGAGAATCAGTCGGCGTGTAGTGACTTGACTTTATATGCATAATATAGTCCTCAACAGTACCGTTGCCTTCTCCGCGCAGGCAGAAGAACGGATGATTGGTGATGTTGATAGGCGTGGCATGGTCCGTCTGAGCAGCATAGTCTATCCTGAATTCGTTCTTCGACGTCACAGAATAGGTCATGTCAATGCTTTTATTGCCCGGAAATCCTTCCTGGCCGTCAGCATGCAGGTAATGCAGGGTTATGGACGAGTCCGTAACGTCACGCACATCCCAGACGACATTGTCCAGTCCCTTGTAGCCGCCGTGCAGAGTATTGACTCCGTGGTCATTGGCCGGAACATTGTATGTGGTGTCATTGATTATGAACGATGCGTGGCTGATTCTGTTGGCGACAGGTCCCACGCAGGCACCGAGAAAACGCTCTCCCGGAGGGGTGACATAATCTTTTAAATTATTGTAGCCCACTACGATATCTTCAAGTTTTCCATCCTTGTCAGGAGTAAACAGTGACACTACCCTGCCACCGAAGTTGGTGACCTGGAGTGTGATGTCACCGGCTTTCAGCGTATAAAGCGCTACCGGTTTGGAATCTACCGTATCCGCGAAGTTTTCTGCCGGGATCAGTTCAGGGGCATTGTTTCCGGAGCATCCGCATATCAATGCCGCCGGCAGCATCATTTTCAACAGTCTGTTCATAATGTCTGATTATTATTTGGTCACGTCTATCTTCTTGTGTGACAAGCGGCTCTTCTCTGCACGGAATCCCATTACGTGGCTTTCTATCGAAGCGTCGATGGTACTGGTCAGCTTTTCAGGAGCCTGCCATGAAACCGCCTCCACAAAATCACACACGAGAGCCATGTCGCCACCGCCGTGTCCTGAGCCCTTGTACTCCGGAATATCAGAGAGCTTCTTGTTCCAGAGTATCTTCTTGTTGCTGCGGAATTCGTAAATGGTGAATTCAGAGCCATTGCCCTCGATGAAACCGGTCGTACCCATGATTCTGGTGCGGCGGCCTCCGAACGGTGTGAATGCTTCCATTGAGAATGAAGCCGTGGTTCCGTCCTCGAACACCATTTCGCTCACGAAGTGGTCAGGCTGGTTGTTGTCGCAGTGATATACGCAGCGTCCCCAGAGATTTGAAGGATCCGAAATCTTGCTCATGATTTCCTTCTCGTCGCGTGAATTCTTGAGGTCGAACACTCCGAGATGCTGTTTTCTGCGGACATATACGTCGATTGCGGAAAACGGGCATGTGCTTTCGTGAGGACAGCCGTCCGTACAGCGCAGCGGTGCTCCTTCAGGTGCATTTTCAGCCTTGAACCATGTAAGTGATCCGTCCGCAACGATGGTCTTGCAAGGTTTGCCCACGAACCAGCGGAGAATATCCAGGTCATGGCAGCTCTTTGCGAGGATAATAGGAGTGGTCTGGTTGGAATCTCTCCAGTTTCCTCTGACATATGAATGGGCCATGTGGCGGCACTCGATAGGTTCCATGTGCTGGATACTTATTACTTTGCCTATCATTCCTCTCTGGAGGGCCTGGTACATTGCCCTGAAATATGGGCTGTAACGGAGCACGTGACACACAGCCACTATGCGGCCGTATTTGTGGGCCTGTTTGGCGATGTCCGTGCATTCTCTCTCTGTCTGTGCAACCGGTTTTTCCAGAAGACAGTCATAACCCCACTCCAACGCCTTCATACAAGGGTCATAGTGAACGTCATCCGGTGTGGAAATAACCACTGCGTCAGCGAATTTCGGTACTCTGAACACTTCGCTCCAATCACCGAAACGATGCTCTTCAGGGACATTGAACCTGTCTCCCATGGCATTCTTCCTGCTTTCGCGGATATCGGACACGCCTACAATCTGCATACAGTCAGGGAACATCTTCGCATAGTTGGCATAAGTGCGGCCACGGTTTCCCGCTCCGATGATAATCACCTTGACAGGGCCGTTCTTGACTCCTGCCTTCAGTCCTTTGACCGGAAAGTCCACTTCAGGGTCAGTAAAAAGGGAATTGTCCACAGAAACACCCATTGCCTTGCCGGCAGCCTTTACAGTCTCGCCTGTACCAAGGAATGTCGCCCCGGCAGTAAGCGCTCCAAGGCTCTTGAGAAAATCCTTTCGATTCATTGTCTATATGGTTAAAAATTTTATTGTTTTCAATACAACTTTTAAAGTTACTGATTTTTTCGGAAGTAATGTATAGCGATTCTTAAAAAACCACATCAACATAAACAGGAAGATGGTCGGACGCTTTCGACACGTCGCCGCAATATGTACGGCTTATCGTATGGCTTCCGAGCACCTTCACAGGAGCCGATTTCTTATAATGGAAGATGTAGTCGATGCAACGTGTAGCCGGCATTGTCCCCACCGTGTTCTCCTTGCTGGAGATCATGTCCCAACAGGTCAGAAGAGACTTTATCGCCTCAGATGTCGGAACAGAATTCATATCTCCCAGATAGAACACAGGCTTGTCACAACCGGCATATCTGGTTTGCGCCCAAGCATTGACAGCCTGGATCTGGATTTGGATATAGTCCTCTGTAGAATGGTCCAGATGAGAAGCCGCAAGGACATATTTGTCGGTCTCCACAACGGCAATGCTTCTGGACTCATAACTGGTCGGATTGGGCAGTGCAACCGTGTACTTGTCCACGATGCGGACACCTTTCGGCACGACTACTCCATTGCCATAGGCCCCACCTTTATAATCTATCGCCTTGCCGAAATGCCATTGCCAGTCTCCAAGTCCCTTGGCAAGAAGTGCTACCTGGTTTGCATTGTGACGGGTGTTCATACTGTCCAGTTCATTGATTCCGACCACATCAGCCTCGATTTCCTTTATGATTTTGGATACAAGGTCAATGTTCTGGTTCATCACGGAAATGTATTTGTGGAACGCGCCCACATTGTAGGTCATTATCCGGAATGCCCCGTCAGGCTTGGGATAATATGTCTTTCCTTCACTTCCAGGTTCGTCTTTATTACTGCCGCCTCCCCAAATATAAGGATTGTCAGGGTCCTCCTTGGAGACGCCTTCGCCTCCACAGGAAGGAACCATAATAAAAACCGACAGAAGAATTGCAAGCAATTTTTTCATACCAGATCGCATTATTTCAATTTCGGCTCATTGCCAGACAGATCCCATACACTTTCCGGCCAGCCGAGTGTCTTTGCCAAAGAAGTGATCGTGGAACCGGCCGGAGCTGCAATTCCGTGATATGGATAATAGTGAGTCTTATCGACCACATACGGAAGAGGAGCACTCGGCGAAGCGTCAGCACAGTCAAAGAGCGTCTTTCCGTCCGTATCATTGAATGTCATGTCCGGACGACGATAATTGCCTGTCAATGTGTTCACCGAATTGGATACGGCGATGACAGCGCCGGAGCTCCAGGTCTTGCCGACCTTGTTTGTCAATGTCTTGTTCCATGCGATGCAATGCTCCATCTTGAAGTTGATGTTGTCGGTCAGCACATTTGACTTCGCAAAAGCCACCAATCCTCCGACTACTGATGTCATGGATGATATGTCACCTGTAGCATAACAACGTCTGACAGTGATATCGTTTCTATTCTCGATAACTCCAATCAGACCTCCGGCCATACGGCCTTTAGGACCTGTCAATACGACATTACCCGTAGCGTAGCAATCTTCAATTGTAGTGCCGCCATTATCTCTTCGTGTAACATTGCCGACAAGTCCGACGATATGGTTTCCGGCCTTCGCGAGAACATCGCCGGTGGCATAGCACCTGCTGATTGTAGAGAATCCGCACATTGAGCCGATCAAGCCGCCTGCATAGTTTCCCTTATTCTCAACGGTTCCTGTTGAATGGCAGTCCTTTACAGTAAGATGTTCACCCTCTGCATATCCGATCAGACCACCTGTGTTTTCTCCGAAAGCATTGACATTCATAGCGGATGAAGACTTTTCAACCACTACATTTTCGCTGTTCTCGACAATGAAGCCGATCATGCCGGCAACACGACGGTTTCCTGTAATGGCACCAGAAGTGTGGACGTTTGTGAACGTTGAAGGAACCTCAGAAGCGACTCCTACCAGGCCACCCACTGAATCAGGGACTTTTCCGTCTTTGTCGGCATCCTCGATATTGGCAGACAGTGTTATGTCAGAGAACTTGACATTTACAGCACGGCCGGCAAGTCCGCCTACCCCTTCTGCGGTACCGTTCATATTGATGATCAAATCGTTCACTGTCACATTCTTGATTTCCGTAGGGACGTCCTTGCTGCCGCACTGTGCTCCAAGAAGGCCGGCACTTGAGCTTCCCACTGTCAGGACAGGCTTCTCGAAAGTCACATTGCGGAATGAGCCCAACATGACTCCGAACATACTTGTATAAGCATCTGAAGAGCAGTTGAATCCTGTTATGGTGTGACCGCATCCGTCGAAATCCACCGCCTTGTCATAAGGGTCGGCAGCATTCAACGGTGACCAGTCCTCATAGTCTGACATGTCAATGTCCGCATCCAGTTTGAAGTATGTCTTTCCGCTCTTCATACCCTTGACCATACTGATCATTTCCAGCTGGTTACGGATAATGTACGGATCGGCCTCTGTTCCTGTTCCCAGTTCAAATCCTGAAGCAGGAAGAGTCTTGCGGCGGAAAAGAATGAACACTGTACCATAAGACTCTGGCGAGATCTTGTCAGAGCCTTCTATCTTGGTGACAGAAAGCGCCAATACCCTGAGAGAGCCGTCCTCAGGCATCGCCGAGCTCTTGAGAGTCAACTGAGCCGTTGTCGAAGTCTTGTTGTAACGGGGCAACATCAACGTATTGGTAGAGAGCTCAAAGGCATCTCCTGGAACAGCATCATAAGATGTTCCATGCGCTTGGTTATAGTCAGCCACGCGGGACGGATCGGCAGCTATCGTCAAGGACAGCATTTCATCCGCTATGGAAGATGCGGTCACGTCCACCGTGTAGGATTTTGTCTTTGGAGCCATCAAGGCCACCTCAGCCTCAACATCCCGGACATTGAGAGCCAATACCGCAGGCGAGTCGATATGATCTTTCTTCTCGTACTCATATTCCTCTTTGCAGGAAGCCACAAATATTGTGGTCAGCATTGCGGCAAGTATTATTTTATTTGATCTCATTGGTTTTGTCATTTAAAACTGTACATCGACATAAATCGGGAGATGGTCTGATGCCATCGTCACGTCTCCCTTGTAGAATCTGGTCATCGTGTGGGCACCCACCAACTTGACTGCAGCGGAGTTCTTGTAATGGAATATGTAGTCTATACAAGATTTGGCACCTCTTGAAGGGAATGTGTATTCCGTTGATGACAGCATGTCCCAAGTATTCTTGAGTGTCTTGACCGTCTCGCTGTCAGGATCCGCGTTCATGTCGCCACAGAAGAACACCGGCTTTGAGCACTTTTCATAACGCTCACGTGCCCAAGCATTTACCACTGCTATCTGGGCTAGACGGGTAGGCTCTGAAGTGTGGTCCAGATGAGCCGCGCCGATCACATAGTCCTCCGTCTCCACTACGGCAATGCTCCGTTGCTCTGCACCGCTGAGTTTAGGAAGTGTGACTGTGTACTTGTCAATGATCTTAGTCTCTTTCGGAACAATGCAACCATTGCCATAGGCTCCGTTCCTGTAGGCCATGGCACGGCCGAAATGCCACTTCCATCCTCCTACGCCTTCTGCCAGAAGTGCAACCTCATTGACATTGTGACGGGTATTGATACTGTCCAGCTCGTTGAGAGTCACAACATCAGCCTCGATTTCCTTGATCATGTCAGCCACCATCTTCACATTGTCAGTCACTGATGTGATGTACTTTCCAAAGCAACCGATATTGTAGGACATCATCCTGAAACTTCCCTTTTCCTTAGGATAATATGTCTTGCTTTCCGAGCCGGTATCCTCGTCCTTTTTGTCCTCATCTCCTTTATTCCATCCCCAAGGATCTTTGGTGGTGTCTTCAGCCCTATTGCTCCCTCCACATGAGGAAGCAACGAGAGCAAAAGACACTACCGTAAATGCCAAGATTATTCTATTGATATACTTGTTCATATCGTAATACATTATTTTGTCCATTCCGGATTCTGTTCAAGATTCGGATTAAGAGTAAGCTCATTAGTAGGGATCGGATAATAGTAGTCACGAGCCTCATTCCATAAACCAGGGAGATTCGGAGTAACGTCCACATAACCGTGATCACCTTCCGTGAAGAATATTCTTTCACCTATCTTGCATCTGACCACTCCTGTCGGAAGACCTGCAGGTTCATTGTCCTTGTAGAAGCATACATCCGGAGTGCCGTTTCCGTCGAGATCATAGGTTCCAGGACCAGGGATATACATGCCGAGGAACTTATGCGTTATGGCCTGACCATTCTTCCAGCGGATCAGATCGTAAAAGCGGAAGCCCTCATCAAAGAGTTCCACAGCCCTTTCACGACGGATTTCCAGAATCACGCCTGTATTCGGTCCTGTGACATTAGGATAACCGGTAGCCTTGTCCAAAAGATATGGATCAGGTGAATTGTTGGCTGCTTCCAAATCGATATTAGGCATCCCCACGCGGTCTCTCAGAAGTTTGATTGACTTGTCCAGATCGGCCTGTGTCAATGTACCCAACTCAGCTTTGGCCTCCGCGAAATTCAGATAAACCTCTGCGCTTCTTATAAGCGGCAGGTCATTGTAGGCAGCTCCAAACATATCCACATTCAGATCTACGCCCTGAACATATTTGGTTATCATATATCCAGTTTCCGAATGGCTGAAATCCGGAGCCGCCACCTTGTCGGAACCGATTCTCTTGTAGCCCGGTGTCCTGATGGACTGCGAAAGTCTCGGGTCGCGGTTCTTGGTTTCTTCGACAAAAGACATCGTCTCCCATCCGGCCTTGTCCGTGAACCTTGTTCCGTCTTTCATCAAATAAGAGCAGAACATCTTGCGCGTCATGCCTGGATTACCGTAATTACCTAAGGTATAGTACGTTCCATTGTGCTTGATGGACAGATTCAAGTCGTAGTCACGGGCCAGGACAATCTCTGTCCCGATAGCATCCGTACTTGCGAAAAGTTCGCGGTAGCTGTTCTCCACACCACCTCCGGTATAAACAGAATAACCACTTGTAGCAATGAACTCCTCACCCGCAGCAGCTGCCTGCTCAAGATACCATTCAGCGCTATGTCCCTCCAGTTTTATTCCGTGATATTTACGGAAAGTGCCCTCGAACAGGCACACTCTGCTCTTGAAAGCCAGCGCAGTCCATTTGGTGACTTTATATACGGAACGGTTCAGCGGCAAGTGCGCTATAGCGTAATCCAAGTCCTCAACGACATGTGACATCACCAGTTCGCGTGAATCACGAGGCTTGTAAAGGTCTTTGTCAGCAGAACCCAACTGATGGTCATACCAAGGCACATCACCGAAGCGCCTTACCTTATCGAAATAGAACCACGCTCTGAAGAAACGAGCCACTCCGATATATTCATTACGGACATTCTCATCCTGACAGTTTGAAGAAAGTTCAATGAGAGTATTGAAATCTCTTAACGATGTCCAAGTCCATCCGCCGCCGGAACCCGGAACTGAACGTCCGTCCCGCATCCAATCCGCACGGTCAATCTTGATAATCAAGTCAGATTCCTCCTCGAAAATCGATGATGCCGGGAAGATTGAATAAAAATTATTGGCAAACGCATCCAACTCGCTCCTTGTGGAGAAGAAACTGTCCGGCGACAGATTGGCCAACGGTTTTTTGTCCAAATCGCAAGAAACAGCGAGAAGAGAGGCTGCCGCCATTATCAATATACTTTTTTTCATACTGTATTCCCCCAAAAATTAGAAAGTTAGATCAATACCGAACATAAATGACTTCTGCCAAGGATAAATACGGTTGGTAGAATTGGTCTTTGCCATTTCAGGGTCGATGTATTTCGTATGCTTCTTGAACGGAGACCAATAAGCAAGGTTCTCTCCAGAGAAGGAGAACCGGACAGGTCCCATGCCGATCTTATCGGTAATAAATTTCGGCAATGTATATCCGAATGTCAGATTTTTCAGACGGCAATAGCTGATATCCTGAAGATAACGGTCGCTCGGCACTGTGAGCTCACGGTTGGAACCGAGTCCCACATATCCTCTCGGACGAGGCAAGTATGCGTCCGGATTGTCTTCGCTCCAGATCTTCTTATGGAAATCCTTAGGGATAAGTGTAGCATAAGGACGGGCATATGGGCCATAGAACAGAACATTGTTGGCAGCCGGAGCCCAATCCATCTTACCTACACCCTGGAAGAATATTCCGAAATCAAAGCCGAAGTATTGGAGACTCAAGTTTATGCCGTAGTTGTATCTTGGCTGATTGTTTCCAATGATAGTGCGGTCACCAGGATCATCCACGGTATTCTTGCCCTGATTGACAACTCCGTCACCATTCAGGTCAAGGAACTTGACATCTCCTCCATGAAGTCCGCGCTCATCGCCGGCAGCTGAGATAATGGCCTGATTGACAAAAGTCTGGTCAATCTTATAATCTGCTGCCTCCGCATCTGAGCGGAACAGTCCGCCAGTGTGGTAACCCCAGATTTCACCCATACGCATACCTACATAGTAAGATTTTGCGAAAGTACGTTCAGGATTGTCAAACTTGGTGATTTCCGTAATATAATCGCTGAAGCTTGCAGTCACAGAATAATTGAACGGTTTTCCGAACAAGTTGAAGCCGTCTCTCCATGAGAGCTGGAATTCATATCCTTTGGTACGAAGGTCAGCAGCATTCATCTTAGGAGATGAGGCGCCATAAACTGCAGGCAGCGCAACTCCTGCTGTCAACATATCCTTGGTGTCACGGATATATGCATCAGCAGTAAACATGAGGCGGTTGCCGAAGAATGCGAGATCAACTCCCAAATCATGCTGCAGAGTCTTCTCCCATGTAAGGTTGGACGCTACTGGAGCTCCGATAGTGGCAATTGTCGGTTTTGAACCTGAGCCGAAAGTGTAGGAGCCTGTACCGATCGCGATTTTACGGATGTAATCATAATAGCCGACAAGCTGGTTGCCAAGGCTTCCGTATGAATACCTCAACTTGAAGTTGTTCATCGTATTCTTTATTGGAGCGAAGAACTTTTCCTCTGATATTCTCCAGCCCAATGACATTGACGGGAAAAATCCCCAACGATGGCTTGAAGCGAATCTGGATGTTCCGTCATAGCGTCCGCTGGCCTCGAAAAGATAACGGCCCTTGTAGTCATAGTTCAAACGTCCGAAAAAGCCTTCGAGAGCATATTCATTCTGGCCACCTGAGGTCTCCATTCTCGGATTGCCGTCAGCATCCGAGCCGACAAGATTCAAGTCATTGAGCGTCTGACTCATAAGATAATAGCCTTTCGCTCCCACATCTTTATAATGCTTGGTCTCCCAGTTGAAACCGGCCATCAACTTGATATTGTGGGCCTGAGCGATACTCTTTGTCCAAGTCGCATAGATGTTGGTAGCATAGTAATGCTGTGTCTCGGTTTTCTCTTTGAGGCTGTCGATCGAACGTGAATTGGTAACCTGCACCATCTCTCCAGGATAACGCGAATACTCAGTATTGGTCGCACGGTTCATGTACCTGTTCTGATTGAGCGCATATGTAAAGTTGGCCCTGATTTCCAACGAAGCCAAAGGCTTTATGGTAAGTTCCGTGGTAGTGGACAGGTTATCCTTGTTATCCTCGTTCTTGTAGTTAGGATTGTCCAGAATGGTAAGAAGTCCGTCCATCACGTAATTATTGTTGGCAAATGATGTGTAGCCGATGCTCGTACCGTCCGGATTGTGAGCCGGATAACTGGCCAGAGCATGCACGGTCATCAATGAGAAAGCCGTATTGACATCGCTTGGTCCCGGATAACGGTAACGGTACTTATAGTAGCTCGTGTTATTGGTGAGATTAAGCCACTTCTTGATGTCAAACGATATTTTCGAACGGAAGCTGTACTTGTCCAGCTTGTCCGTGTTACGGCGGAAAATACCTTCTTCCCTATTATAAGATCCTGAAAGAAGATACTTTACGTGTGCAGTGCCGCCGCTGAGTGACACGCTGTGCTGCTGATTCGGACGACGGTCACGGAAGAGTTCATGATACCAGTCGGTGTTGGCATAATAAAGATAGGTATCCCTTCCGTCACGCTGGTCAATCATAACCCAAGGACGGGCAGGATTCTCCCTCTTGTCATTGACACGAGCCCAAAGTTCCTGCATGTCAGACTGAGTATAGTATGTATAATTCGTACCGTTCGCAGCGCGGTAGAACAAGTCATTGAGATAAACGGAATAATAACCCCTGTTCTCAAACTCGGTGGAAGTGGTCGGTGCTTCCCAACCGAAGCGGCTGTTTACGCGAACTGTGGCCATTCCATCAGCCTCCGTTCCGCTTTTGGTGGTCACGAGTATTACACCGAATGATGCTCGTGCACCATAGACGGCAGCTGCAGACGCATCCTTGATCACGGAAATGGACTCGACATCAGCAGGATTCACCCTTGACAGGTCTCCTTCTGCACCATCTACCAGAACCAATGGACTACCGCCGTTGATGGAGTTGATACCACGGATGTTTATGCTTGCGGAATTACCCGGACGTCCCGAGCTTGTGGTGACGTTAAGTCCAGGCACTGAGCCTTGGAGCATATGAGTAAGTGTCGGAGCGGTCCTGTTCTCAAGATTCTCGGAAGATACCGTAGAGATCGCGCCAGTGAGATTGACCTTTTTCTGCACGCCATAGCCGACTACCACTGTCTCGTCGATCGACAAAGCGTCCTCGTCAATAGTCATGACAATGTTATCTGCAGAGGCTGAAAGAAGCTGAGTCTTTTCCACATAACCAAGACATTGAACTGCCAATTTAACATCTCCGTCTGAAGCAGACATGGAGAACCTGCCGGAAGCGTCGGTCACCGTACCTCCGGACTGTCCTACGACCATGACTACAGCACCTGGAACCGGCATGCCGGAAGCGTCATTGACCTGGCCTGTAATCGTGCGTTTTCCTGTGGCAGATGTTTTTCGGCTCAGCACTACAGTCACTCCCACTACTGAATATTTAACTCCCTTATCGGCAAACACTTCGTCCAAAATGGAAGTCAAACTCGAATTCTTATGGCTGACCTTTACATCCCCGAGGGACATGCTGTTCAGGTCCGCATCATAAGAGAACAGGATTCCGGTCTGCTTTGTCAAAGCGTCCGCAACCCCTTTCACCGTCGCATCCTTTAGAGAGATGCTGACATTGTACGTTTTCTGGTCTTCCTGAGGAGAGGCTTGAGCGGACTGCATTGACAGTCCCGACAAAAGCGTGACGCACAAGAATACCCAACTGAAAAACTTAAATCTCATAAGTGATTTTTTGATTGGTTAAACTTAGTTTTTGGTATTATGTATTACTTTTTCACGATTTCACAGTCCACGCCGGACAGATGAGACAGAATGACGAGAGCTTCATCCACTCCACGACTTTTCAGACAGCAGAAATTATAATGCTTACTGTCATCCGCGTTCTTTCCCACCTTTATCTCTATCTTATAGGCTCTTGCAATACTATTGACGATTTCCTGGACAGTCGCATCATTCAGGGCAATGACATTGTATTTCAAGCGGACTGCCGCCTGGACATATTGATGTCCAACGAATATGTCATTGCTGTTCAGGTCAAAAGTAGCTGTCTGATCAGGGCAAAGCCGCATAAGATGGACGCCTTGAGGATTGCACAGTCTGACACTGCCCTCTTCAAGCATGACTTCCGTGCCTTTTTTATCCTCGACGAGGACATTGAATCTGGTACCGACGGCGACAACTGACAAACCGGGTGTCTTCACAATAAACGGATGTAGCGTATCCTTGGCCACATCGAAAAAGGCTTCTCCTGTAAGATAGATGTCGCGCGTGCCGCCTTTCGTCTCCTCGACATAACGCAATGAAGACCCGCTCATGATCCAGACGTTTGTCCCGTCAGGAAGGCAAGCCATGGCAGGTTCTTCATCAGTATTTGAATACACTGTACCGAGCAAGGACGCGTCATCCGTATGCGGTTTCACAGGAGCGAAAAGTAATACGGCAATGACAGCAACAGCGGCAGCTATGCTGCAGGCGAATGAACACGTCCTCACTTTGCGCTTTCTCGAAGCCGTCTGGGCATCCTGTTTTTCAATGCTTTGGGACAGGCGCTCGAGAAAAGCGTCACGATTTGATTCAAAATGCTCATCACTCACCACTTCCGCTGCGCTTATGACAGACATCGTATCAGCAAATATCCGTTCATTTTCCTCATTCTCGAGCAGCCATCTCATCAGCTGACGGTTCTCGGAAAGAGTGGACTCTCCCTTGAGATATCTTCTAAACAGTTCGTAAGGTACTTCATTCATAGTCTTGGAAAGTTGTCTTTACGTATATAATACAGACAACTCTTCAAAACTACCTAAGAAACTGTTTTGAAATGATTGAATAGTTGTTTGAGGTAAAATTCCTTCATCTTCTTCCCGAGTTTTCAGGTCAGATAGTCCCAGCTATCTTCCCTGAACCCTCGTTTGAATCTGAAGTTTTTTCCACTCAAACCTTCTGTGAATAATTTCAAAACAGTTTCTAAAACGATTTTTGTTTTTTTATGATTATTCAGAAAGGAACAGCAAGAAAAGGGAAAAGGTCACCCCGAGCGACTCCCTCAAAAGTTTCAGCGCATTATAAATATGATTTGAAACTGTACTGGTAGAAACACCCAACTGTTCTGCTATTTCTTTTGTGGATTTATGCTCTATATAACTGAATTTGAAGACCTCCCGGCATTTCGGCGGCAAAGCCATCACGGCTTCGTCTATCTTTTTCTTCAAGTCCATCGTGTACAGCCTGCGTATCGAGTCATTGTTCTCCGGGTCACAATAGTGGCTGGCGAGCGAGGCTATCGACGCCCTGTACCATTGTCTGTAATCCGCCGCTGACTTGTCCTTGGACAATTTGTTCAATGCCGCATTATAAATCGAGCGCAAAATGTAGCCTTGAAGCGAACGGTCTTCCACAAGACTCTCACGTCTGCTCCAGACATTCAGCAAGACATCTTGTACGACATCTTCCGCCCCGTCTGCCGGCAAGAACATCCTCGCATAGGAGATGAAGGCAGCATAATATTCCCTACAAAGAATATCGAATGCCTTCCTGTCCCCTTTACGGATCAGCCGAACCAGTTCCAATTCAGTCATCATTGCTCTTGTTACAAATCAATGGTATTTTAGTAACCTTCAAAAAATAACCTGCATCATCTTAAGGAATCTTTTCGGTCTATATCTTTTTTCTCATCAGTCATGTGCCACCGGCACACTCCTTCTTCGAAAACAGATCTATCCTCGGAAATCTTCTCTTAATCTGAAGCAACTTATTATTTTCACGTTACTTAGGCGAATGCTTGTCCACAAGAATCCTCGGACAAATATAACGATTTTTAACAATGTAGGAAGCCTATCACGCAAAAAGAGTGACCGACATAGTCAGTCACTCTTTACACTCAGTAATCCTTGTTACGGATTACTCACGTAGCCCCGACAGGAATCGAACCTGTATTTAAAGTTTAGGAAACTTCCGTTCTATCCGTTGAACTACAGGGCCATTATGAGCGGAAAGCGGCTTATTCAGCTACTTTCTTCTCAATAATCTGACGGCCTCTGTAGAAGCCACACTCAGGACATACTCTGTGATACATTACTGTAGCACCGCAATTTGGGCAAGTTGCCAAGGTCGGAACAGCAGCGAAGTCGTGTGTTCTTCTCTTGTCCCTTCTTTGCTTTGAAAGTTTGTGTTTCGGATGTGCCATTGTTATATAACTTTTAAAATTTATTCACTCCTGTGCTCTTAATATCTAATCTAACTTCAACCCTTTGAGCACTGCAAAAGGATTATAAGTATCGTTGTTTTCCTCAGTCCTGCGGTCTTCTTCCCGCTCTTCCCCCTCTCCGGACAAATACTTCAATGCCTCGGGATTACATTTGCCTTCTTCATGGACCCTCTGCATCGGCAATGACAGACAAGCATAGTCATAAACCGTCTGACTCAAGTCCATATCGGCTCCATCTTCAGGGAGATATACTATCTCACGCTCATCTGTAACCGTAATTTCTTCATCAGAAACCGGCTCCGCACCGAACTTCACGCTGAGCAATGCCTTGGCATCTACCGGAAGCACGACATCTTCCATGCATCTGTCGCAAGGAACTGTCAATGTGCCCGCAAGCGAGCAATCGACTCCGAGATAAGACCCGGACTTCTCAGCGACCACATCGACAACTATATCAGCGTCAATGATTTCCGTGTTCTCAAATCTTCTGAAGAACTCTTTCCCGACATGCCAGGAGAAACTTGTCCTGCCAGGTTTCAATCCATTCAAAGGTATAATAAATTCGTCTTTCATTTGCCTATAAACAGATTAGGGGATGCAAAGGTAAGAAAAACTTTTGGAATATCAATCCTCGTCTCCGCTTTTTCTTTTCCTCTCTGTCGGGTCAAGCAGAACCTTGCGGATTCTGAGATGGTGAGGAGTAACCTCCACGAGCTCATCTTCATTGATATATTCGAGCATTTCCTCGAGAGACATCTTGACCGGAGGAGGGAGGATAATCTTCTCGTCACTGCCGGCCGCGCGGACGTTCGTCAGTTTCTTGGTCTTGCAGATATTGACATTCAGGTCGCGGTCACGGGTATGCTCACCCACAACTTCTCCCATATATATTTCCTCTCCCGGATCAACGAAGAACTTGCCCCTGTCCAGAAGTTTGTTCATCGAATATGCTATGGCCTCGCCAGTTTCCAATGAAACGAGAGAACCGTTGGTCCTGTGCTCGATCTCACCCTTGTACGGCTGATAGTCCTTGAACCTGTGTGCTACCACAGCCTCTCCCTGAGATGCGGTCAGCAGATTGCTCCTGAGTCCCATAAGACCACGGGTAGGAATCTCGAACTCGAGGAGAGTCCTGTCGGCTCTCGACTCCATATGTATCAATGCCGCCTTTCTTCTTGTGGAGATCTCGATTGCAGCGCCGACAAACTGCTCCGGCACCTCGATGCTGAGTTCCTCGATAGGCTCGCATCTCTGGCCGTTGATAGTCTTGTCCAGCACTTTCGGCTGTCCCACCTGAAGTTCGAAGCCTTCACGTCTCATCTCCTCGATCAGGACTGACAAGTGAAGCACACCACGTCCGAACACCACGAATGAATCCGCATTCAGGCCAGGTTTTACGCGAAGGGCGAGGTTCTTTTCGAGTTCCTTGTCCAAACGCTCCTTTATATGTCTGGAAGTCACGAACTTGCCGTCTTTTCCGAAGAACGGTGAATTGTTGATGGTGAAGAGCATACTCATGGTAGGCTCGTCGATCGCGATCGGAGGAAGCGCCTCCGGATTCTCATAATCCGCAATCGTATCGCCGATTTCAAATCCGTCGATTCCCACTACCGCGCAGATATCGCCACACTGTACTTCCTGAACTTCTTTCTTTCCGAGTCCGTCGAATACAAGCAGCTGCTTTATCTTGCACTTCTCGATTCTGTCGTATCTCTTGCAGAGGCTCACGTTCATTCCAGTCGAAAGTTTGCCTCTTGTAACCCTTCCCACAGCAATACGTCCTACATAAGGAGAGTATTCCAATGAAGAAATAAGCATCTGTGGGGTACCTTCCACCTGTGCAGGCGCAGGGATCACTTCCAGGATGGTATCAAGCAGAGGGGTGATGTTGTCGGTCGGCTTTTTCCAGTCAGTGGACATCCATCCCTGCTTGGCACTTCCGAAAATAGTGCGGAAATCCAGCTGGTCCTCATTGGCATTGAGAGCGAACATCAGGTCGAAGACCTCTTCCTGGACTTCATCAGGGCGGCAGTTCGGCTTGTCCACCTTATTGATCACGACAATCGGCTTCTTGCCCATGCTCAGGGCTTTCTGGAGCACGAATCTCGTCTGCGGCATACAGCCTTCGAATGCATCAACGAGAAGCAGGACGCCGTCGGCCATGTTCAGGACTCTTTCGACCTCACCGCCGAAATCGCTATGGCCCGGGGTATCTATGATATTGATTTTAACTCCTTTATAAACTACAGATACGTTCTTGGCAAGAATAGTGATACCTCTTTCCCTTTCAATGTCATTGTTGTCGAGTATGAGTTCACCGAGATTTTCCGGCTGTCTTACCAAATTCGCTTGATAAATCATTCGGTCCACGAGAGTCGTTTTACCGTGATCGACGTGCGCGATAATCGCAATGTTTCTAACGTCCATAAACTTATTATAATGCTTCTAATAACTTCCTGTCAGCCCTCAACGGCTTGAAATCAAATACATTCTGATACAGAAGTGCAAAATTACTCATTTCTTCGGTTTTAACAAACATCAGAAGATTGCCGAATGAAGATTTTGTATTATTTTTGTGAAATTAAATCTGTCGGGGCGGCCGCTTGGCGTGTCCCGCATTTGAAAACTTCTCAATATGACAGAAAAAATCATCATTCTCGATACCGGTTCCCAGGTAACGCAGCTTATCGGACGTCGTCTCAGGGAGCTCAATGTATTCTGCGAAATCTACCCTTACAACAAGATGCCGGAAATCGACCCGAGCATAAAGGGTGTGATCATTTCAGGCAGTCCATGCTCCGTCAGAGATGCCAATGCTCCTCAAATCGACCTGGAAGGAATCAAGGGCAGGCTTCCGCTGCTGGGAATCTGCTACGGCGCCCAGTACTTGGCTTCCAAGTTCGGAGGAAAGGTAGAGGGTTCGCTCGCAAGAGAGTACGGAAGGGCAATGCTGAACATCGTCAATGGAGAGTCCCCTCTTCTGAAAGACGTGTCAATGCATTCGCAGGTTTGGATGTCCCACGGCGACACCATCTCCGCCATTCCGGACAATGCAGAGGTTATCGCCTCCACGGATGACGTGGTCAATGCCGCTTTCCATTTCAAGGGAGAGCAGACATATGCCGTCCAGTTCCATCCTGAGGTGTTCCACTCTACGGAAGGCTCCAAGATGCTGGCGAACTTCGCCTTTGGAATCTGCGGCTGCAAAGGCGACTGGACACCTGCGTCTTTCATTGACACGACCATTGAGGAACTTAGGGCAGAGGTCGGTGACGACAAAGTGATACTCGGTCTGAGCGGCGGCGTGGACTCTACGGTAGCTGCCGTGCTGCTGAACAAGGCTATCGGGCACAACCTCACCTGCATCTTCGTGAACAACGGACTGCTGAGAAAGAACGAATTCGAGGATGTGATGAATTCATATAAGGACATGGGCCTGAACGTCATCGGCGCAGACGCTTCCAAAGAATTCATCTCCGAGCTGAAGGGCGTTACCGAACCTGAGGCCAAGAGAAAAATCATCGGAAGACTGTTCGTCGAGACGTTTGACAAATACGCACAGACTATCGAAAACGCCAAATGGCTTGCCCAGGGCACCATTTATCCGGACGTCATCGAGTCTGCCGGCATCCCGGGAATCGCATCCAAGATCAAGTCTCACCACAATGTGGGCGGTCTTCCGGGAAAGATGCACCTGAAGATTGTGGAGCCTCTGAAAATGTTGTTCAAGGATGAGGTCCGCCGTGTAGGACGCTCATTGGGCATAAAAGAGGAGCTTGTCGGAAGGCATCCGTTCCCCGGACCGTCCTTGGCCATCCGTATAATAGGAGATGTGACCGAGGAGAAGCTGCGCGTTCTGCGTGAGGCTGACGACATCTTCATAAGCGGTCTGCGCAACTACGACTGTACCGGTATGGGCTTCCCTTCCGCATCAGACCCGCGCATCATGGCGACAAATCTTTACGACGCCATCTGGCAGGCCGGTGTGATCCTCCTCCCTGTCAAGAGTGTAGGCGTGATGGGTGATGAAAGGACTTATGAGAATCCTGTAGCGCTCAGGGCCGTGGTTTCCACCGACGCGATGACAGCAGACTGGTTCCACTTCCCATACGACTTCCTCGCCAAGGTCAGCGACGACATAATAAACAAGGTGAAGGGAGTGAACCGCGTAGTCTATGACATCTCTTCCAAACCACCTGCAACCATCGAGTGGGAATAGCCAATGACAGTTATCAGACTTGCAAGGAGATTGCTGAGATAGTTGGCAAGCTCAGTCTATAACAAAGATTTTCAATAGTTTAGACCATATTCTAGATACAATGAGTTTCTGGGATATGGTTTAATTGTTTATAAAAAAACTTTTCTATGCCCACAAAATAGTTTCCAAATCCCGAATCGGGCCAAAATCACTGCTGTTGAAGTACAAAAACAGACAGGGCAACCGCATCAAATTTTAGCATTGAGTAGTATTTCTTTGAGATAATCCTGAGACAATGCTGCTCGGAAAAGTCGTTTCTTGATGCTTCTCTTGTCATTGTGCTGTTTTACAATCTGCAGAGCGAGTTTTCTAACGAGAGAGATTTTCGGTAGCATATCCCTTACGTGCCCTTGATGCATCCTCTTTGAACGTAACATCCAGCATCCAATGCAGGTTGTTCTCAATAGTCCAGTGCCCTCGTGCCAACATATTGTAATACGCAGCTTTGGGATAGTCCTCGTCGCTTATGTAATACCTTTTCGTTACGGTCGTGCGGTTTCCGTAGTCCACTGTGGATGTTATCTCGACAATGGTCTTCAGCCCGTTCCATCTGGTTCGGATTTCCTCGTCATCGACAACGTCGGCGGGCAGGATTCTGCATTCTCGCGTCTCAATGCGCCCATGACCGCATTCCATCTGGGATGCATAGTCTGACGATTTGTTGAAGAGAAAAGCAGCCCGAAGTCCCGTGCACGCTCATTAGCGAATTCACTCATGTCTACGTAGTCCTCTCCGCCGCAGAGATAGGTAAGGAGCGCGATCGTCAACAAATCCGACAATAGATAAGTGCACCGCCCAGTAACACGATGGTCTGGGATAGATGAAAAAAATCATATTCAACATAGCAGTTCTTGATATTAGCAAAGTATAAGTATGCTAATAATCAATGAATTATGCAATAATTTTTATCTCCAGATTTGCAGAAAATTAGGTATATTTCAATCTCCTTAAAGAGACGGTGATAGAGCCAAAAATACTATAGTCGCACGCCTTTTTGTTAGCTATTTTGATGCGGTTGCCCGGGAATTCGGGGCAATTTGCAAGGAATGCTGAGTAAAATTTCGTATCTTTGACCGGTTATATTCAAACTCGAAAATCTGCGTCATATGAGACCGATGATAAAATATCGTGGGGGAAAGTCAAAAGAGATTCCTTATCTCGAAAAGCACATCCCGGAATACACTGGGAGGTACATAGAACCTTTCTTTGGGGGAGGTGCTCTCTTCTTTTACCTTGAGCCGGAGCGAGCTATAATAAATGACATAAACTTAAAGTTGATTGATTTCTATCGAGGTGTTCGGACTGATTATGCGCAGGTGCGTAGAGAGTTGGATAATCTTGAAGCGCTTTATTCCAAGAACAGGAAAGAATTTGACAGATTAAAGGCTATAACACCCGACCAAAGAGTTGCAGACGCAAACGAAGACTTGTATTATTCCATCAGGGATATGTTCAACGGATTAAGCACGAAGAAATACTCAGACGCAGCGATTTACTATTTCATAAATAAGACTGCATATTCCGGCATGATTCGATATAATGCCAAGGGGGAATTCAATGTCCCTTTTGGCAGGTACAAGAATCTCAATACATCTTTTGTTACGAATGAGCACAGTGCATTGCTACAACGTACGGAGATTTTCAATGCTGATTATTCGCAGATTTTTGAGATGGCAAATGAAGATGATTTTATCTTCCTTGACCCTCCTTACGATTGTATCTTTTCCGACTATGGCAATGAGGAATATCGGGATGGCTTTAATGATGACAGCCACCGGGAATTGGCTCAAGCCTTCCGACAACTTAACTGTAAGGCCTTGCTTGTCATAGGGAAAACAGCTCTTACCGATGAGTTGTACGGAGACATGGTTGTTGAAGAGTACGACAAGTCTTACTCAGTCAATATTAGGAATCGTTTTAAAGCATCCGCAAAGCATATTTTGGTGGCCAACTACTAATCCTGAACCAATGGCAAGAATCGACAGCAAAGTCGTATTCGTTACGACATCACCTCGCACTCCGGAGAAAATGATACCGGAAATAGCGTTGCTCAAACATAATTTTCAGGGGAAGAAATGGAATAAAGAATCGCAAATAGCTTTTATGGAGCTCTTGCGTGAGGAGAATTTCTTCAATGGTGCAGGAGCAAAAGATCCGGCTTTCAGTGCTCGAGATAGAATCAATAGAGCGCCTAAAGCATTGGGATTCGTCAATTTGGCTCCAACAATCAGTCTGACCCCAGCCGGAGAGAACTTGATATCGAGTAAGAGGACGGAGGAGATTTTCCTTCGTCAACTGCTCAAATTCCAGATTCCTTCACCTTATCATGTCCCAAGTAAAAAGGCTGCGGATTTTCACGTAAAACCCTATCTTGAATTCTTCCGGCTGATACGACATTTCGGCTCCCTTAAATTTGATGAGCTCATGATTTTCGGCCTTCAATTGACCGACTACCGGAATTTTGATGAGATTGTTAGAAAAATAGACGCTTTTCGCATCGCAAAAGCACAAAACAAAGGGAGCTATAAGAACTTCAGGGGACAATACATTGAGCGAGAGCTGAAGGAAGTATATCGTTCTGAAATTTCTGCTGGTGATACCGGAACAAGAGAGAGTGATGATACCTCTATCGATAATTTCCTGTCAACCAAGGCAAGCAATCTGAGGGATTACACAGATGCATGTGTTCGTTATCTCAGAACTACCGGGATGGTGAAAATTTCCCACGTGGGGAAAAGTTTGTCAATCGCTGAAGGGAAGGAAGAAGAGGTTGATTTCTTCCTTGCCAATGTTGACAGGGAACCCTGCCATGTGGATGATGAGAAATCCTATGCAGCCTATCTTGGCAATGCGTCCCTACCCGTGCTATGGACGGACAATAGGGAGTTCTTGCTACAAAGGATGAATGAAGAATTCCCGAACATTGTCATTCCTTCTGATTACTCCTTGCAGCAGTTGAAGGACATGCTGTATAACAGCCTGTATCTTCGCCAGCAGGACATTTTGTATCAAGAGGTCGGAGAAATCAAAGACGGAAAGAAGTACGATGATATCCAGAACACATTCCAGCAAATTGAGGAGGGTGACCTTTATGACACTCCGTTGATGCTTGAGTGGAATGTATGGAGAGCCATGACAATGCTTGATGGTGGCAATATCATTGCAAATCTAAAGTTTGACGATTACGGGATGCCTATGAATCCAGCGCAAGGGAACATGGCAGATATTGAATGCGAGTATGACAATTTTGATGTCACCGTAGAGGTTACGATGGCATCTGGTCAGAGGCAGTATGAAACAGAAGCAGAGCCTGTAGCAAGACATCTCGGCAAGCACAAGGCCGCTACCGGAAGAGAGACCTACTGCCTTTTCATAGCCCCAACAATCAACGATGCGAGCATCTCTCATTTCTATGTCTTGCAACAGGCCAATATTTCTTATTACGGTGGCAAGGCTACAATTATACCGCTTGAACTCAGTGTGTTTAGGAAAATGGTTGAGGATTCTTACAAGGCATCATATACGCCAAATCCTGAGCAGGTAAACCACTTCTTCCGGTACTCGCAAGAAGTGGCAAAGAATGCAGTAGATGAGCATGATTGGTATAATAGAATCAAAGAAAAGGCTCTAAACTGGCTTGCCTAATTGATATGGACGCACGAAAAATATGGATTCTGCAAGATTTTATTGCTCCCAATAGAATCCTCTTTCGCATTCCGGTTTACCAGAGAAATTACGATTGGTCGGTGGCCAACTGTAATAGGCTGCTGGATGATATCAAGACCATCATCGACACGGGCGAGAAACACTTTCTCGGTACAATTGTGTACATGCTATCCAACGATGGGGGAGACTGTCTTAAAAGTATCTGATTGACAATCAACTCAGAGGTCCGGACTCGTC
>OHLI01000222.1_pt1 | contig 38058 bp, 37 predicted proteins | sample 1569051 | NCBI WGS metagenome assembly OHLI01 (sample SAMEA3879561, study PRJEB24766) | human gut metagenome | biome: human-associated habitat; feature: feces | place: USA | collected 1985/1987
ATATAAACAAAAAGCGGGCTTGTACCTACGCCCACTTTTCGCCCTTGACTATTAGCTTTTTATCGTGTGTGTTCTCTGTTCGCAGACAACCACCACAGAATGCAAGTTGCCCCTACATTTCACAGTAGCGCCAAAACAAAACGCTCCTACGGGTGCAAGACATTGGCGTCAATTTAAGCTATTGACCCGATAACCGCGTTTAGGTGCTAGTTTGCCGTGTGCGTAATTAACACAATAACCATACGCTAAACTATGGCGCACCGACGAAAGTTATAGTATAATATTGCATTATACACACAAAGGAGAATAAAACAATGAACTTATCTTCACTAGAACAACTAGAATCATTTGTAGAATTTTTTGTATCACTATGTAGCAACCCTATAACACTTATATTAATTGTCTGTTATGGAATACTTCAATTTCTCATGCCATTCTTTATCATCAGATTATCTATAAAATGTGATAAATTAGAAAACAAACTTGCAATGCAAGACGCAGACATAAACGACAAATTAAACTATTTAATTAATCAGCAGAAGCAACAGAAACAGAACGAGAATTAACTTTCTTTCTTGTTGTTTTCTTTACTGGTTTACTCACAGCTACAGCAGGGCTTTGAAGTTCTGCTATAGCTTGACTAACTATTCCGCCGTTGCTTGCTACTTCTGCTTGTCCTTTCTTGAACATCTGCTCATAAAATGCCAGCTGATATGCTTGACTAGGATTGATAAGTCCATGGAAGCACATTTCAGCCATAGAAACGCCGTTATCCATTAGCTTCATCATTCTATCACGCTTGAATAAATCAGAGTGCAACGCTTCACTATACATGTGCCTAAGATAATCAACATCATTTGTAACGACATCATCAAGCGTATACGAAAACTGCTTTGTCTCCATTTTCATCAGCAAATAAGGCTGATAGTGCAAATCATACAGTAAAGCGTCATAAGGCTTTGATGTTTGGAACGGCATACACTGCAACGGCTTACTATTCAAGTCGCCGTTTTCATATTCTACAAACTGCTCACGCAGTTTTACAGTATCAACCCTATCACAGCATTGAATATATAGGTGTATATGGTCCTTATCCTGCATATTAGTTTCCTTGTCATACTCTCCTAAGTGCTTCACATAGAACCAAAATTCAACCGTGTTATTCTTCACTAGATAATCAAGCTTTGATTTCAAATACTCTTCTGAATTGTAGCTTATAGTTGATATAGGTTTACTTGTTTTCATGCGGTATTTCCCCCTTGTATGTATTAACCATAGAATTGAATATAATTATTCTAATGACTTCACTCTCCGACTTTTCCAACTTATCAGCCATATTACTGATAAACAGTGACATATCATTGTCACATCTAAATTTCTTTGTACCACAAAACGCCATATATTAAATACTCCTTTCACAACAAAAATATCAAATTTGTACCACAAAACTGAAACTAATTTTTACCGCTATTCGTGGATAGCGGTAAATCATTCTTGCTCTTGCAGATTGTAAGCAATTAAAGCAAGTATAAACGCTACAACTAAATTTAATAAAAGCCATACAATAACAGACAATATAATTTCAACAAACACACTCATTTTACACTCCTTTCTCACAAGGGGGCGCAGGCTTCATTAGAAGCCTTTGCGCCTTTTTCCCTTGTGCGTTAATCTCCTAGTCTGGCTTAAATCTCCGTCTAAGCTGTTGTCTAAAGGTTCAACGACAATCGGGTTAAACTCGTCTTTGTTAAACTTGTCTTTGAAATCCTTAACAAGCTGTTTTGTATCGTAAGCCTTAAACATCTTATCTGTTGCAAGAAAGTACTTCTTACGCTTAATAGGCTTAACTAGCTTAGGATTTAAGCTGCATTCCAAGTCGTAAGGGTCATAAATTGTTTGACTTACTACTCGCCATGTTTTGGAGCATTCAATCCACTGCACAGCACATTGACGGAAGTTCTTATCACACATGCCGAAGCGTTGCGAAGCAAGTAACAATGTTTTATTCTGTTTTCGTATTTGGTTAAGCGTATACAAGAATTGTGTTTCTCCGATACGATTATTTTTATAGTTTCTTGCGTTCATCAATGAACCTATCTCATCAATCACATAAATAATACACTGTCCGTCATAATCTTGGTCGTTCATTAACTGCTCAAAGTATTCAAATTTTTCATATGGCACATTATGCAAATCTATATTACTGATAAACTTTACATTGTCATACTTTTTGTATATCTCTGTACAATACTTAGAAATTGACAACGACTTACCGCCACCATATAGACCGCCATATATATATATGCCATAGTTTGCGTATTTCTTCCATTTTCGACATTTTATGTATGTAAACATATCCTTACACATGTATAACGCCATTTTGACAATATGGAGCAATACAAAGGGTATAAACGGGAATGCATACATTACGAACCCTATAAGGGCAATTAATAACAATGTTGTCATTTATGCCAACCCCTGCACATATCAGTACACACGCTGAATACATCCAACATTATCACTGTAGCAAACAGACCAATAAGGAAGTCAGAACCGAATGCTACATCACCGAATAATTGTTTACCTAACTCAATCATGCTTTCTTTCTCCTATTCTCTAATTTATTGTGTATGAATCCGACTATAAACTTGGCTACGTCATAGATAAAGTAAGTTAAGCCGAGATTATAAGCCATAACAGCAAGTTGCATTTCATCAACACTGTTTATATCTGTTATAAATTCAAATATCATGTTTACTCCTTTATTCATGCAAAATTGATACCATTATGCCGAAGATTGCAACCAGTCCGGCAAATATGAATATATCCCAAAATGAGAACGTGAAACCACAGATTGTCACTGGTATTTGCATAAAATTCAACGGAACTGTAAAAAGCCAATATGCTAAATCACTTATACTCATAATTTACCCCCTAACAAACTTGACGATTGCAATAATAACCATTGTACTAACTAAGCCGATTAATATTATCCATATTTCAGCAGGTAAGAAACTAAATAACTCTTTATAGAAACTAACAAGATTCGAATAATTGTTTTTCAAAGACGTTAAATTATTTGATATATTTTCATCTAAAGTATTAACATAATAGTTATCATAATCGCCATTAACATGTTCTCCGTTATCTCCGCTTATTTCTTCATAACCCTTATTAATGGTCGTATTAGTTCCATTATCAAACAATCCTGCTTTAATAACGGTACTAGAATTATCGGGATTAATTGTAACTTTTACCCAATTACCATAATTTCCGCTGCTATCTTTGTAACGCAACCATAAATCAAAATAATTTCCAGTTAAGCCCCAAGTCGAAGTTTGATATTTTTCTGATAGCTTTGTCCATCCGTCATAAGTAGCGGATATATTCAGTTCTTTATCTGTCGCAGAGCATGAAGCAAATTCAACTTTTCCAGTTTGTAAAACTGTCGGTTTAGTTCCTATTCCACTAATAGAATTAAGTTTGTTGTAATTAACATCAATCTGAACATCTAAAGTGTAATCAGAATAGTCAGAATCTTCTGGAATAGTCCATTTGATTTTTAACGGATTACACAACTCCCCTAAATTAAAAGGTTTATTTAATTTTCTGTCGAAATAGATTTCAAGATTTTTAGGTGTTGGTATATTCTCATCATAAGAGCCACTAGGTTTGTAAATAGCATTATTGATTTGACCAGTTAATATATAGGTTTTAGCGTCTTCATAATTGCTAAACAATACTACATTTGTTAAATATTCATTTACTTTTTTTATAGCTGTACTACCACCGCCACAAGGATATATACCATCTGAATTAGCACTTGGAGCGTCACCGCCCCATGAATACCAACCACTAGACCAATAATAACTAGTTTTACGCGGAGTATCAGCGTAAAAAGCTACGCCACTACTCATATTACCTTCCGCCGTAAGTACAGCACAAACACGCCCTGGCGTTGTTTCAAAATCACAAGCCCAAGAATAAAATCCGTTCTTAGTACCGTTTGCATGGTCAGACCTTGTTAAAACATAATACTGGACTGGATACTTTTCGATATACTGCTCCAAAGTCATATCATCAGAAGCAAACGCAAATTGTGCGCACCCAAAAACGAACACCATTATTAACATAAAGCAAGTTATCAATGCAGTTATGTTTATTTTATTAGACTTTTGTTTAATTTGTACCACAAAAACTCCTTTCAAAGAATGGGGAGCTGTTCACTCCCCTATGTCCTGCAACAATGCCGATTAGTACTTAAGCTTTCTAAAGATAGCAATACCAGCTGGTACAACTGTACCTGCAACAAAGCAAACAGCAAGAACAGCATTCTTTGTTACATAATCAATAACAGTAGTTGTCACACCCATAAGGTCTGCAACAGCTGTTGTAATAGCTTCACCCATGTTTTAATCTCCTTTCAAATCATTATTGATGTAGTGCGCACTACGAAAGAAACGGCATGTAATGAACATGCAACAATGCAAACATTGCGTTTCTGTTTATGGTTAAGGGGGAAATGAAAGGCGTTTCATGTTCCCCCTTATCCTACCTTTTGGACTGTTGGCAGTCTGTAGGTGGAAACTGTAAAGGGCTAGGCAAGTGCTACGCACCCTTGACAGCTTCCATGGCTTCCCTTTACTTGGTATTCACTGGGATAGGCTCAAAACTCTGTATATACAACTGTTGAAAGCTGTATTTGCCGAATGGATTGTACACGCAAGATATATATATATCCTTGCCGATAAAGTTTTTCATTGCACCAATTTCAGTATCAGCAACGGAAAAATTAAAATCTGCTCCGTCCTGCGTTAATATCATGCTTTCATATGTAGCTCCTGTTGTCTTACTTGTATATGCCCTTGTTTCCTTTACTGTAAAAGGCTTGTCTAACTCTGCATATCTGTTTACATATCTACCATTTACCTGTTCTATCATTCTCTTATTTCTCCTTTACAACTTTTACATGTTCTAACAATCTTTTTAATGCCCATTCTCCAAAATAAGTTCTAATATCCATAGCATGTTTAAACTCTTCTGGAGTTAATGCGCGGACATTATTAAGAATCTCCTGATACTTTGCAAACTCTAAAACCATAATAATCTCAAACGGTTCAAGCATGACTTCTGTTTTAACTTTCATTAAGTAACCACTCCTTTCATTTCGCTAAAATGGTAAAACAGAATACAAAAAAAGATGTATCTATTAAACCTTTTCTTGTAAGGTTCAATAAACACATCTTTTAAATTTGATGTTATTCATTTTAGCCATTATGCCATCACATTCGCCAAAGCCCTATTTAGCGAAGTCATAATATGTCCGCATTAGTGGCTATTCGCACACATGAGCAAACATATTATAACATTCGCTAAATCTGTTTGCTTTAGCGAAGTGATTACCATGTGACAAAATATTTAATCCTTTTAATAATATCCACCCAGACATAACTATTCTTAGTCATATCTGAGTGGATTCCCTATCATACATAATTATACAATTATGTCAACATGCATGTCAGCCGCCTCAAAACCTTTCTTAAGCTTTCGGCTAACTTTTTTAATTTCTGTATTGTATTCTTTCTTGTGATTATCTTTTTCAGATATTTTATCAGATGCTTTTGTATCCATAGTATCCGGATTTTTAATATCAGAAACCTGATTATTATTATCATCAGTTACATTATCTGCTTTATCTGGTATATTATCAGAAGCATCAGTAAGTTCAGTATCATCAGCTTTCTCGCTGTCTGTTATCTCATCTGATATATCATTATCTGCTGCATCCTGTTCTTTCTTTTCGTCATCAGTTGGCATACTCTGATAATCTGCGGATTTGACAAACTCAAGATGTGCAGCCTCAATGTTGTTAGTCTTTGCAAGTATTTCCTGGGCTTTCGCTAACTTGGCACTTTTAGGTATTGTCGGGTCATTGACGACACTGCTTAATGAACTCTCCAGTTCTCCAAGCTTCTGCAGCTTTACACGGTCAACCTCTTCCTTAGTCTTGCACTGTCTGAGTTTTTCCTTGTAGCTTTCTTTATCTTCTTTAGTTTCACGATATTTCTTTAAAGCAACAGGATCATTCTTTTCAAGATAAGATATTTCCTCAGGCGAAAGACTCCCACCTGACATAATCTTATTATCAATTTTCTGACGCTTCTGTGTTTCTCGATTATGTTCTAACTGGTCCTGAAAATCTGCAATCATAAACTGCTCGGATGTCCATGTAGAACGCTCGTTTAACTCCTGCTTAGATAAAACATTGCCAGATTCCTTTTTCTGCATCCATTTGTTGTTAAGCATCTGCAATTGTACGGTACTTGCTATTGTTCCTGATAATATCACTAGGCACACCCCCTGACATTATACAGAAAAGTCAACATTCTGACCCACATTCTTCTCCTGTGGAGTTTTTACTGTATCACTTAAGAAAAGCTGTTCCTGGTCTTTTATCTTTTCAAGAAGCTCTTCTATTGATGAAGCTGTCACTGTTACGGTCTCTGTATCGTCAGTATCATCGACATCCCCGGTCTCTTTACGTTTCTTTTCCAGCCGCTCCTCATTCTTTTTCTTTTCTGCCTTCTTCTGTGCTGTCTTCTTAGCTTCTTTCTTTTCTACAGCCTTCTTCTCAATGCGCTCCTTCTGTGCAGCACTTGACTTTTCAAGCACAGCAAAATATGATGCTGTACCATTATCATTAACCTGCATTCCAAAGCCCTTTACACTAGTTCCTGTTGCTGAAAGACTGCTTGCAAGCTGTGAGATTCCACTGGCAGCATTTGCAATAATTCCTTCATACTGTTTTCTGTAATTCTCATCAGAAGCCATTCTTTCAATTTTATTCTCATCAATAAGGACAACCATATTATTAGAATTAGCATAACCTGCAGCATTAGCCTTGGCATTCTCTTTCTGATCCTCACTTACAAGAATAAAGTTCATATTAGAGTACTTTTTCTTTAATTGTTCATAATATTTGCTTGCTTTCTCGCTTAACTGGGGATTACCGATAGTCTGACCACTGACTTTTTTCTTTCCGCTTGTCTCATCGGTCTTAGTTGTCTCTGACTTAGAATAAACAGCCGCTGTATCTGCATACGAACCGGCTATCTGGGAAAAATTCCCTGAAGATATACTACTCATAATTCATTCCTCCTTGAACGAAAATGTATTGGATAAAGTCTTCCTTGACTTTTCTAATTATTATATCGACACATTTACAAAAAAAATAATCGCATCACATAAAAAATGATACGATTACTTTCATTTTAATTAATTTCTTTCTTCTTTCTTCTTATAAAAAGACAGACACATATAACAATAAAAACAACAGTTGCAGCTATTAGTATTGGCCATACCGGAATCGGACAGACAGATGCCCTTATAAGTTTAAGTCCCTGATAAAGTGTAAATACACCGAATATCGAGAATATTGCGAATGCAAGTGTATTAAGCAGTCCGTCCGGAGTCTTGCTCTTTAACAGATATCCGACTAACATACCAAGAATGTCAGCCGCAAAAAGTCCGAGCGAACATCCAATCCATACAACAAGAGCTGCACTCATACCTTCATTAGCACCAAATGTTATAGCTGTAAGCTGTGTCTTATCACCAAGCTCTGCAATGAAAAATGTACAGAAAACTGCAAGTGGTGCAAACTTAATCTTTGATTTGCCGCTGCCTTCTTCTTCGTCATCATCATCCCCGGCAATTGTTGATGCAGCAAAATAAAGAAATGCAAGTGCTGCAATAGTCTTTATAAGCCAGTCTGGAATGAATTCACTGACAAGCCCACCTGCTAAAACAGCTAGTCCGTTAAGTACAAGAATTGCTACAGCAGTTCCTAATATAATATCTCTTAACTTATATTTAGAAGTAAGAGCAATAAGCATGAGCTGGGTTTTATCACCCATCTCAGCTATGAATTCAGTAAAAAATACTTTTAAAAACAACAACATTGGTATGTTACCTCATTTATCTTATTATGATATAAACTGCATATATCAAATAAAGTACAACCATTGAAAAACCTTCGATTCTTCCGATTTTCTTCCTTGTTCCAGCAAATATCCATACACATATTGTAAATACAATAAGCACACACAAATCAATAATATTCTCAGTAATTATGCTGATTGGGCTGATTGCTGATGCAATACCAAGTACCATAAGTATGTTAAATACATTTGAACCAATCGCATTACCAAGTGCCATATCGACTTCGTTCTTTCTGGCTGCAACTATTGAAGTTACAAGCTCTGGAAGTGATGTTCCTATTGAAACTATTGTAAGCCCAATAAGTGTCTGGCTCATTCCAAGGTCACTGGCTATTCTTGAAGCAGCATCTACGGTAATATCTCCGCCTACTGCAATCGCAGCCGCACCTCCAACAATGAACAGAATACTAAGCGGAACTGAAATCAACTTGATATCTTCATCAGAACCGCCCTCAATCTCGACTTTTTTGCCTTCTTTGCTTGCCTTTAATGCAATCTTAATCATGTAAAAAATGTATCCTGCAAATGCACCAATAAATATTACACCATCAAAATGTCCAAGCATCATTCCTGACTTATCACCAACCCCAAGGATTCCTAAAATCAATAAAAGTCCTGCACAGATAAGCGAAAATGGGATATCTCTTTTTATTGTTTCTTTTGCAACATTTACTGTTGCAATCATTGCACACACGCCAATAACAACCATCAGGTTAAATATATTAGAACCGACTACATTACTTACTGCAAGCTCATTGTTGCCTGTAATTGATGCAGATACACTGACCGCAGTTTCTGGAAGCGATGTTCCCATTGCAACAATTGTAAGTCCAATAATAATAGACGGAACATGTAGTCTCTTTGCTACACTTGAGCTTCCTTCTACGAAAAAGTCTGCACCTTTAATCAGCAGCACAAATCCAATAATCAGGAACACAATTACAAGCGCAAATGGCGCGTTATTAATAAAATTACCCATATAAATCTCCTTATTTTTCTTTTTCCGAGGGGTATAAAAAAACTCATGTATATCAACCAGATTCAGTGATATTGCACACTGAAAATAATTGATATACATGAGTCTCATTATTTAAGATTTGCCAGATTATACTCTCTATTATAATCAGAATGTTGACAAATCACACTTACGCGCTAACTACTCCCTCATGGAATATTAAGTTACTTGATAAATAATATCAAATGCGTGCATGTGTGTCAATAACTAATTCTTATGAAATCTCTTCTCTTCCTCATATGCAGGCTCACATGTAAGGTTCATTCCAAGTCTCTTAAATGTATCTTTATCAACAGATGAAAGGATTACTGTTGAGTGAACATCACAGCCATAAAGCTTAGGAATCTGCTTTAATGCCTTGTCAGCTAACGGATTGGCTACAACTGAAGATGAAAGTGCAATAAGAATTTCATCTGTATGAAGTCTTGGATTCCTGCTGCCAAGATAGTTAGTCTTTAAGATCTGGATTGGACTGATTGACTCAGGTGATAACAGGTCAACTGAATCATCTATTCCTGCAAGCTGCTTTAATGCATTAAGCAATGCTGATGACGCAGCACCTAACAGATCACCTGTTTTTCCAGTAACAATAGTTCCGTCTTCTAACTCAATTGCAACCGCCGGTTTATCACCACTTTTTGCTGACTTTTCAAGTGCAGCATTAACAACAGGTCTTGAAGATGGTGTGATTCCTGCCTGATTCATTAAAAGCTCAATCTTATAAATTTCCTGACTGTTTACACCAGTTCTCTTCTGGTCGCATAAATATTTGTAATATCTTCTGATAATCTCCATATTAGAAGCATAACGGCATGCTTCATCATCAACAATACAGTTACCAGCCATATTAACACCCATATCTGTTGGTGACTTATATGGACTCTCACCGGCAATGAGCTCGAACATAGCATTAAGCACAGGGAATATCTCGATATCTCTGTTATAATTAACTGTTGTTTTACCATATGCTTCCAAATGGAAAGGATCAATCATATTAACATCATTAAGGTCTGCTGTCGCTGCCTCATAAGCAAGATTAACAGGGTGCTTAAGTGGAATATTCCAGATTGGGAATGTCTCAAACTTCGCATATCCAGCCTTAACACCATGCTTATATTCATGGTAAAGCTGTGAAAGACATGTAGCCATCTTTCCGCTTCCAGGACCAGGAGCAGTAACAACTACAAGTGGTCTGGTAGTCTTAATAAATTCATTCTTTCCGTAACCATCATCACTTACAATCTTGGCAACATCATTAGGATATCCGGCAATCTTGTAATGCTTGAAATTCTTAATTCCATGTACATCTAACACCTTGATAAAATTATCAACCTCTGGCTGCTGGAAATACTTAGTGATGCAGACACTGCCTACAAAAAGTCCATATTCCGTAAATTCATCTATAAGTCTTAATACTTCCTGATCATATGTAATTCCGTAATCGCCACGAATCTTATTACTTGCAATATCTTCTGCACTTATTGCAATAACAACCTCAGCCTGCTCCTTTAACTGTAAAAGCATCTGAAGCTTTGAGTCCGGCTTGAATCCTGGAAGAACCCTTGAAGCATGATAATCATCGAACAGCTTTCCGCCAAACTCAAGATATAACTTATTGTCAAACTTGGCAATTCTCTCCTTAATATGCTCAGACTGCATTTTTAAATATTTGTCATTATCAAATCCTATCTTCATAATCTTATTCCTTTAAGTAAAATTCTTTAATAAAATTAACACAAATCACAAAATTTATCCAGTTCTTTAGTGACAATATTTTTCGTTTTGAACTTCGGATTATTGTATAATCTGCCTCGTGCCATGACTAAATCCACGTTACGAAGTGCCCTGAGATCATCTAACGGATTATTCTTAGTTACAATCAGGTCAGCACATTTGCCGGCTTCAACTGAACCTGTCACATTCCCAATGCCAGCCATTACAGCGCTGTTAAGAGTTGCTGTGTATAATGCAAATGCATTGCTTACACCTACATATTTGTGGAAATAATAAAGCTCTCTCCAGAAATCATACTGTGTAATCCATGGACAGCCAACATCATTACCAAGTACGACCGGAATGTTGTTGGCAATTGCTGCCTTGGCACATTCCTTTATTCCCTCAAACACGATATTGCCATTGTACTGCTCAACCTCTGACGCATTAGATACGCTTCTGTCAAAAAGAGCATATGGCAGTGCCGGAGATAATGTTGTACAAAGAAACGCATTATTTTCCTTAAACAAATGTATTATCTCATCATCAGGCTTTGCTCCATGCTCTATTGAATCAACACCATTTTCAAGTGCAACCCTTACACCCTCTGGCGACTCTACATGTGCAGCAACATTGTATCCAAGTGCATGTGCCTTATCACATACAGCCTTAACCATCTCAGGTTTCATCTTAAGCTCACCAGGAACACCCTTAGCCTTTGCGTCGAGCACGCCTCCTGTAATCATAAGCTTAATAAGGTCAACATTCTGGCTTTTTGCAATATCAACCTGAACAAGTGCTTCATCTATATTGTTAGCAGCTACCGCAACCGAACCAGCCATATGTCCACCAGGCACAGAAATTCCTTCATTAGCTGCAAGTATTCTTGGTCCGTCAGCCTTGCCATTTCTGATATCATCCCTTACTCTTGTATCAAAATCCGCCAGGCCACCGACAGTTCTTATAGTAGTAACACCACTCATAAGCTCTGCCTTTGCAAAATCCTTTACGACCTTATATGTCACAGCCCTTGAAAGTGCTGTTCCCATAAGCAGCTTAACAGTCTTTTCATTATCTCTCTGCTTTTTCTGTGGTTTTCCATTGCCTGCAAGATGAACATGCATATTAATAAGCCCCGGCATAAGGTATTTACCCTCAAGATTAATCTCCTTAAAGCCGTCTGGTACAGTGTTACCCTTCACAATACCAGTAATCTTGTCATCTTCAACAAGCACAGAATGACCATCCAAAACTTTCATATCCTTAGTTCCATCAAGGATATGTCCATTAGTAAAAATGTATTTCATAACCATCCGCTCCTTGCTTTTAGCATAATCTTAGATTATTTTACCACATTTTCACCAGTAATGTCACATGAAATAAATGCTTTCTAGAATAGCATCACAACAGCATGCACAACAAATGCCATCACCCACGCAATCAGGCACTGCCATACAACCATTATAACAGCCCATTTTCCGCCAAGCTCACGCTTTACTGAGGCAATTGCTGCGATACAAGGTGTGTACAGAAGACTGAATACAAGCATTGCGGCTGCACCGGCTGTTGAAAGTGCTGCCTGTATGCCTGTCCCGAAAAGTATCTGCATTGTTGATACGACACTTTCCTTTGCCATGACACCACACAGCAAAGATGTACATATTCTCCAGTCACCAAGTCCTAAAGGTGCAAATACAGGGGCTATTATTCCCGCAATAAGTGCAAGTATGCTGTCCTTTGAATCTGTAACAAGATTAAGGTGCAGATTGAAGCTTTGTAAAAACCAGACAATTACAGTTGCAACAAATATAACTGTAAATGCTCTCTGCAAGAAATCCCTGGCCTTTTCCCATAATAACTGCAAAACATTTTTCATGCCTGGAAGTCTGTAATTAGGAAGCTCCATAACGAAAGGAACAGCTTCGCCTTTAAACAATGTTCCTTTGTAAAGCAATGCTACAAGAATTCCCATAATAATTCCAAAGAAATATAAGCCTCCCATTATAAGTGCACCCTTTCCCGGAAAAAATGCACTGACAAAGAATGAATATATTGGCAGCTTGGCTGAACAGCTCATAAATGGTGTAAGAAGAATTGTCATCTTCCTGTCTCTCTCACTAGGAAGCGTTCTTGTTGCCATAACCGCAGGAACAGTACATCCAAATCCAATCAACATAGGAACAATACTTCTTCCTGACAGACCAATCTTTCTTAACAGTTTATCCATAAAAAATGCTACTCTTGCAATATAACCACTGTCCTCCATAAGTGATAAGAAGAAAAACAGTGTAACAATAATCGGCAGGAATGAAAGCACTGAGCCGACACCTGCAAATATTCCATCTATTACAAGACTGTGAATAACCTTATTCACGCCTGCCGCTGCAAGTGCATTGTCAACAACGCCAGTAAGTGCATTAATACCCATCTGCAGAACATTCTGTAAAAATGCACCAATCACATTGAATGTAAGAAAGAATATTGCAAGCATAATTGCTACAAAGCAAGGTATTGCCGTATATTTTCCAGTAAGAATCTTATCAATCTTCTGGCTTCGTATTCTTTCTTTACTTGCCTTAGGCTTAACAACATTAGCTTCACATATCTTCTCTATAAATGTAAATCTCATGTCCGCGATTGCCGCACTTCTGTCAAGACCTCTCTCATTCTCCAACTGAAGTACAATATGCTCAAGCATTTCTTTTTCATTCTCATCAAGCTGCAACAGTTTTAATATAAGAGGGTCACCTTCAATAATCTTACTTGCTGCAAATCTTACTGGAATATCAGCTCTCTTTGCATGATCCTCTATAAGATGAATTACTGCATGTATACATCTGTGTACTGCTCCTCCGAAATCATTCTCATCACAGTAATCAGTTCTTTCCGGCTTTTCCTGATATTCTGCAATATGAAGTGCATGCCTTATAAGCTCGTCAACGCCTTCATTCTTGGCAGCAGATATAGGAATAACCGGGATTCCAAGCATATTTTCCATGCCATTAATATCAATAGAACCTGAATTGCCTACTACCTCATCCATCATATTAAGTGCAAGAACCATAGGCACATCCATCTCTAAAAGCTGCATTGTAAGATACATATTTCTCTCAATATTAGTTGCATCAACAATATTAATAATCGCCTTTGGCTTCTCATTAAGCACAAAATTTCTCGAAACAATCTCCTCACTGCTGTACGGAGACATAGAATATATTCCCGGTAAATCCGTAACTGATGTATTCTCATGTCCCTTAATCATACCGCTCTTGCAGTCAACCGTAACTCCCGGAAAATTTCCGACATGCTGATTAGAACCGGTAAGCTGATTAAACAGAGTTGTCTTTCCACAATTCTGGTTACCAACCAGTGCAAATGTAAGCTTTGTTCCTTCAGGAAGCTTTTCTCCATCTCCCTTAGCATGGTATTTACCAGTCTCACCAAGTCCCGGATGGTCAGACTTATATATTCGGTCTGGTCTTTCGTGTTTTCTTGTACGCTCATCTATAGGATCAATAGTAATCTCTCCTGCATCGGCAACTCGAAGAGTAAGTTCATAACCATGTATCTGTAATTCCATTGGATCACCCATAGGTGCCAGTTTTACAAGCGTAACCTCCGCCCCGGGAATTACGCCCATATCAAGAAAATGCTGTCTTAATGCGCCTTCACCACCAACTGAGGTAATTCTTGCACATTGTCCAATCTTAAGTTCATTTAACTTCATGTGTGTTTTCCTTTTCTAAATAATCTGCCCAAATCATTATTGATAATTCTTCTCAATAATCATTGTAGCACACATGACAAGTGCAGGACACCCCTTAATTGGAATCCTGCACATTTTTCTTAATATTCTACTTTACTTCTGTATGGAATAAATCACTTCGTAGTCGCAATCATATCCGCAATCGCCCATCTGCCATCATATTTCACGAAATAGAATGTCGAATCAATAACATCTTTTCTCGCACCACCTGCGGTAAGTGTCATATTCTTTGTAAATGCAATATGGCATGAATAGCAGTCATCATTATATTCAATATAATTATCAACTGTCACTCCTGTATACGGATTTCCTGATAATGTATGGTCACTGATAAATGTTATATCTGCACTTGAAGCATAATCTTTCGCAAGATTCCAGTAATAAGAATCCTCGATAAGATACTGCTGCACTGTTGCAAGTCCATGACCTGAACCGCTTAAATCATTAGTAAGGAAATTATCCCATATTTTTGCCATATTAAGAGCTTCTTCTTTTCTTTCTGATGGCATATCGACAGAATTGCCACTTGCAGCTACAGATACATTTCCCTTAGCATCTACATTTGCAGTAACTTCACTGCCTGATGCATTATATATCTTAATCTCCGGCTTATTGACAAATCCTGTCAGCTTATATTCTACTGACTTTGGCATTGTTACATACTTCGAAACATTCACAAAATCAGGATTCTCTGTAACCTTACCAGTCTTGTAATCATCTGACACAGTTATTCCATTAACTGTAAATGTATATCCTTCCGGAATTGATACAGTATAATCGTTAGTCTTTGCTGAAAATACAGGCTCAATTGATTTAACCTTCCAGTCAAACACTGTGAGTATTCCAAGAACAACATGCTGGTCTTTAGCTTCCAGAGTCATTCTGGCAACCTTCTTGTCATCAGCATATATGTCATACATAGGCTCTTCTGTATTATAACTGCCCTCTGATTTCTTATATGTATAGTCAGTTGTACCATCTAATTCGGACATGTACATATTGACAAATGTATCTTTTCCCTCAAATTCACTGCTGGCTGGAAGCTCAATATTATCAGCCAATGTCTTATCAGCAGCCATCTTTGTAAAGTCATTAAGGAAATCATTCATTACCTTGTCCGACTGTGAATTCTCATATTTCTTAAGGCATGAACCTGTATATGCAATCATACAGATTGCAAGAATAAGAAGAATCACTGCATATACGGCAAGCCCTGTCCAGTAATTTAATGGTATATTGATTTTGCCTATTTTTATAGACTTCTTAGCATTATTTTTCATATCTACACAGTTCTCCTTCCAATTACTTAGGCATTACAACAAATGCTGTCGGCAGCTTCCATGATGAATTCTGATAATAAAATGTTACGCTTGTCATCTCATAGCCACCGTTATATACCATTGTTGAAGAACTTCCGCCATCAAGGTTGGCTGCATTGACTGCTCCATATTCCTGCATGACTGATATCAGGTCTGACGCAGTTGCACCAAGATGTCCTGAAGCACCTCTTCCGTCAGTAACTAAGAGAAGAATTGCACCGTCAGCTCTCTGTCCGATTGCTGTTCTTGGATTAGCCCCACTTCCCTGACCTTTTAATACTCTTGCTTCATTGTTAATAATAAGCGGAACAAAATGATTATTAGAATCAGAGCTTTCCTCCTGGAAAGCAACAGCATCCCTGATTCCGGCTTCATTAACGTAGCTTTCAAAATCTGCTGCCGACATACCATCTATATCTTTAACAACTAAAAGGTTATCCTTATTAAGTCCGATTAAGTAAAGACCTGAGAGTGCTGAAGGACTGTTATATGTAATCTTACCGTCCTGCACTACAATTCCAAGTGGTGAGCCGCCTCTGTTTCCTGATGAAACATACAGACCTCCGTTAACTCCTGCAACAGCTCCTGCTCCGCTTACAATCTCATGAAGCTCCTTACCGTAATCCCCCCATGGGTATGTAGTTCCGACCTTAACCTGTGACGGATCTTTTATAATCAGCATTTTTCCAAAGAATGACCTTCCTGAAATCTCAACCATTCTTATTCCATTCCCATCAAACTGCTCTACTTCTCCGTTATTGTCAACCGTCTGTGTATCTGTGTCTGACGATATATTAATAAGAGATGTATCAATATCTGAATCCATCGACTCCATCTTATTAGCATTAATTACCTCATTAATCTGTGCATCTGTACAGAACCACGAAGCAAGAAACTTCATCTGACCTGATTCAAGAACTGTTGATATAAAAAGATTTCTGGCTGCAGGTGCTGAATCGCTGCATATTCTCTTAATCATAATGAATAAAGTTCCCACCAGCATTACTATAGTAACAAGTACCACCAGTAATACTCTGCCTATAATTCTGGCAATTTTCTTTCCCATAATTTTCTCCCTATTCTATGTTATATATTATTCCAGTCTCATTGCCTTAGATATCACTGAACCTGAAATACTGAAAATATTAATTATTATATCACTAATATGGCGGTGTTTGCCATATATAATTTGAAATACTCATCGCTGCCACTTTTTCTTATCTATTCTCATCGCTGTCCGCACGGACAGCTCATATGCCAGAACTGCGTTCTGGCATTGTCGCGACGCTCCTCGAATATACAAGAAGAAGTCCCAGCCCATGCAAACATGGCTGTCACTTCTTCTTGTACATTCTCATCGCTGTCCGCGCAAAAAAAGAGCGACGGCAAATTAACTCTGCCATCGCTCTTTTTAAAAAAATATGAGGGAGAAAAAATGTTTTCTTTACTCCATCATAATACAACATACTTTGTGATATGTTAATATATATTGTATAAAGCATTTATAAAAAAAATATAAACTGGCATTCATCTTATTCCGGTCGTCCAAGATAAAATCCCTGCACTAAATCAATACCATTATCCCTTAAGAATTCATACTCTTCTCTTGATTCAATACCCTCAGCAAGCACTTTGATGCCTCTTTTATGGAAGCTGTCTCTATAATAATAGTAATACTCCTGCTTATCAACATCATTCTCAATATCTGTTATCAGACTTCTGTCCAGCTTTACAATATGCGGTGCAAATATATCCACTGCCATCATATTATTATTGCCTGTTCCAAAATCATCAAGTGCAATATTGAATCTGCTTCTGTTAATTGAATTCTTCTTAGACTGCCATTTGTCAATGTCCAGTGCTGTGTATTCCAGAATCTCTATTATCCCCTTATCTCCCAGAACATCGGCATAGAATTCATCAAAAACAGCCTGCTCCTCTGCAGTAAATGATTCCGCAGGAAATGAATTAATTGCTATATATGAATGGTATCCTCGCTTTGCATAACACTGTACTGCTCCAAATATAGTTGCTACCTCAAGTGTATGCAAATCATTCTTTATCCTGAACTCTTCAATTAAATCCATGACCCCAATATTCTTAGGTCTCATTAAAGCCTCATATGCATATATATCCCTGCCATTCGGATAAAATATAGGTTGAAATGCATAACTTATTTCCAGCTTTGCAAGCTTGTCTTTAATCTCTTCATCAAGCGGAAAAATGCTGTAGTCTACCATACTTTTGTCAATATCCTCTCACATTATTTACAAATCACATAAACAGATTTTACCGCTTTATTACATTCTTTGCAACTGTTATATTCATTCACAATCAATCATAAATAATCATCATAAAGGTGTAAGTTCTGACATTTTACTGCATGCAATTCTGAAGTTTTCTATCTTCATATCAGAATAGCTGATAACAAAGCTGTGGCTGTATTCATCAGTATTATTATGATAGTACTCAGATAACGCATTTATATGGATGCCTTCTGCCTCAAGTTTTCTTTTTACCTCATTATCAGAAAGTAATGTATTAAGTTCAAGAATAAAATGCAGTCCTGAATCAGCCTCTCTTACTCTTCCAACACATTTGAACGGTTCCTCTTTAAGTACTGAAAGAACAGCCTCTCTCTGTTTCGTATAATACAGTCTCATTCTGTTTAAATGTTTCTCAAAATATCCTTCTTCTATGAATGCAGCAAGTGCATACTGCTCGAAATTAGATACAGTACATGCATAAAAATCAAGTTTTTCCTGATATGTTGCGGCAAGGTGTGGTGGCAGAACCATATAACTGATTCGGATTGTCGGTGTCAGTGTTCTTGAAAATGTATTCATATATATAACCTTTTCACTTATATCTATGCTTTTCATAGTTGGAATTGTCTTCCCTGTCATACGAAATTCTGAATCATAATCATCTTCTATTATATATCTGTCCGGCTTTTCATTAGCCCATGCAAGCAATTCAAAGCGCCGGCTTACCGGCATTGTTATACCTGTCGGATAATGATGTGTAGGACTTATATGAACAATATCTGCCATACATTCTCTTACCGCTTCCGGTTTCATTCCTTCATTATCCATACCGGCATAACAGAATTTCACATTATTACTTGCATATATCCTGGCAATCTTAGAATATCCCGGATCTTCAACACAATACACTTTATCTCTTCCCAAAAGCTGTATAAGAAGACTATACATATATTCCGTTCCGGCACCAATGATTATCTGTCCGGGTGTTACCTGCATATCACGAAATGAAGCCAGATGCATAGCAATTGCTTTTCTTAACTCCCATGTTCCTTCTCCCGGAGATATTTTCATAAGATCATCCTGCCTGTCTGTTATAACACGTCTCATAAGCTTAGCCCATGTTGCAAATGGAAAGCTTCCTGGATCTGTCCTGTTTGATGATAAATCCGATTTATATCCAGTCTTCTTTGCGGTTATTTCGGGAACTTCATATTTTACTGGCTTTATCCTTGCAACACCTGAAATATCCGATACATAATAGCCCTTCTTTGGAACAGAATATATATATCCTTCACTCATAAGCTGTCCATATGAATTTTCTACTGTTATGGTGCTTATTCCAAGATTGACAGCAAGCGTTCTCTTTGAAGGAAGATGCTCTCCCTTAACAAGTCTGCCTTCTATTATATCTTTCTTGATACATTTGTATAAATATTCATATATTGATTCTTTTCCAATGTTTTCAAACGAGTATGTTAACATAATCTGACCTTATTTCTTTTTCAGAAATCTCCTTTTATATTAATGTCAGTTATTATAACATGCCTGATGAAATGTAGCAAATATTCTACAAATATTACATATATTTCTTATCATTTCTGTTACACCAGATATAGAATACCACATTTAACACAATTCCAAAAATAGTTGCTACAGGAGCAGCCAGACCAATCTTAGTAAGGCTCGCATCAGGCTGTATACTCATATAATACGCAAATGGCAGACGGACAAGCAGTGTCTGTGTAAGGCCCTGAATCATTACCCATACCGTCTTGTCATGACCATTAAAATATCCAATCATACTGAATAATATCGCAGTAACAATCGTCTCTAATGCAAATCCCTTAAGGTAATCATATCCATTCTGTATAACAGCCTCGTCAGTTGTAAATATTGCTGTAAGAAGGTCACCCTTAAACATCACAAACAGGAATACTATACAGCCTATCACAAGTCCAACACCAATACCGGCAAACATCGTCCTCTTTGCTCTCTTTTCATTGCCTGCACCGACATTCTGTGAAACAAATGACGCCATTGACTGCATAAGTGAGCTTGGTATGAGCATTGCAAAATTAACTATTTTACATGCAACACCATATCCTGACGATGCCTGTAATCCCAGTCTGTTAACGAATGCGCATAAAGCAAGGAATGAAATCTGTGTAAGAAATTCCTGTAATGCAAGTGGAAGTCCGACCTTTAATGCTCTCCTGCAATGTCTGTTAATTGAGAAATCTTTCTTAGTTATCTTAAACGGAAGTTTTCTCTTAAAAAGTAATACAAGTGCAAATACAACACTTACCGCCTGTGCTGCGACTGTCGCAATAGCAGCTCCGGCAGCATTCATGTTAAACCCTGCAACAAGAACAAGGTCACCTACAATATTAATAACACATGCAACTGCAACGAATATAAGAGGTGATTTGCTGTCTCCAAGCCCCCTGAATATTGCTGAAAGAAGATTATATGCAACTATAAAGAATATTCCTGAGCCACATATTTTTACATATACAGATGTAAGACCTACTGCTTCTTTCGGTGCCTGCATTATAACTGCAATCTGTCTTGAAAAAATAATCATAACAACGAAAAGCACCACTGAAATCATTGTAAACACAACAATAGCTCCGCCTATCAGAGCACCTATCTGCTCCGGTCTTTTCTCACCAATATATCTTGCAATAAGCACTGTAACACCCATTGCAAACTGTGTTATAACAAATGTAACTAAATTAAGTACCTGGCTTCCTGTCGATACTGCTGAAAGGCCCTCAGTAGTTCCGAATCTTCCAACAACAAGCAAGTCAACTGCACCATACGCCGCCTGTAATATTAATGCCCCAAGTATTGGCATCATAAAAGGAATCAGCTTCCCTAATATACTTCCCTGTGTAAAATCTGATTTTGAATTATTCAATGTCAACTTTCCTTTCACTCATCACCTTGTAGAATTTGTTAATAGTTTCGATCATAGAATCAGCCTCTTCATCACTAATATCCGTAAGATATTTGCTAAGCCGGCTGTAATAGTCAGCATCATATTTCTTAGACAACTCTTCACCCTTATCTGTAACCGTAATATAAGTTATCCTTGCATCTTCCTGTGAAGTAGTCTTCTTAAGATATCCCTTAGCTTCCATTTCCTTGACAGTACGGGTAACACCTGGTCTTGGCAGATTAAGCCAGTCACTGATGTCCGAAACCTTAACACAGTCATTTCTCTCTAACAGATGATGAATCACATCAATATACTGGATATAAGCAGGTGCAACCCCATATGGCAGCTCTGGCAGCAGTTCCCTAATCCTTTTAGCCAGATAACAGGCATCCAGCATTCTCTTAATCTTGTCTGGTTTCATAACACATTCGTCTCCTTAAATTATATGCTTATGGAATTAATTATCTTTGTTAATTATCATAGGTAATTATATATGTATATTCTTGTGGCGTCAACATGATTTCTATATAGAGATTCCTGCTTATCATTGTGAAATAAGCTTAATTTTGCTTATAACCTCTTGGTTTATGCCGCTTTTATTTTCATGCGGATTCTTTTATGTGATTTTTATTTTCGTATAGATTTATTCATGTGGAATTGCCATTCCTATAAATATCATTTTTCATAAACATATATAGGTACTTTTTCACTCATTCCAAAAATTTCCAGCAAAAAACACCTATAAGACGATTCATAATGAACCATCTTATAGGTGTTTTCAGAATAATTATCAAAATAATACAAGATTTTTTCTTATTTCTACCTATAAATCCGCCGATAATACGACTACCTATAGGTATCACATCAAAAATCATACATAAGCCACTATCAGCTTATAACTTTTCATTATATTATTTTACTCCAAGCCCCTTTTCAAGATCCTTAAGCATCATATCAAGTGCCTGAATTCCACCCTCTGCTGTATACCATACATTAGGATTTTCAAGATAAACAATATGATTATTCTTATATGCAGGAGTTGATTTTACAAGATCATTTTCAACTATTTCCTTAGCAGATGCTGCACCTGCTTTTCCTATAGCCTTATCTCTGTCCATAACAAATATATATTCTGGATTCTTTGCAACTACTGTTTCAAAAGAAGCCTCATTTCCATGTGTTGAAGTATTTCCTGTTGCTCCAAGATTGTTAAAGCCAATCTCATTTCCTATAATCGAGCATCTTCCATCATTACCAAGAATATTAAAGCTTCCGCTTGTTGTCATTCCTACAAGAGCATTCTTTCCAGACGCAATATTCTTTAAGTTGTTAATTCTGTCATTATACTGATTAACCTTATCTTCAACTTCATTCTCTTTGCCAAATATAGATGCTATTGTTGTTGCATTTTTCAAAGTACTTTCAACAAGACCTATACTGCTGTCTGTTGCAAGATATACAACAGGAGCTATTTCACTTAACTTATCATATGAAGCTGACAGTCTTCCACCGATAAATATTATATCCGGCTCGCATTCCATAACTGCTTCAATATCAGCTTCTTTTATTGTACCAAGATTCTTTATGCTCTTGTTTTCTGAATAATGAGAAAGATAATCAATGCTTGTCTGTGCCATTCCAACAACTTTGTCACCAACACCAATACTATCTATTATATCAAGAGCAGCAAGGTCAAGAATTGCAATTCTTTCAGGATTATATGGAACCTCAAGCTGTGTCTGCTCTTTCTGTCCATTTAATGTTGTTATTGTTACGCTTGTTGGTTCTGTACTTCCCTCTGAACCATTATTATCCTTACCTGTCTGGTTACCACACGCAGTAAGTGAAAGAACCATAAGTGCCATTAATAATATAGCTGTGATTTTTTTCATTATATGTTATCCTCTTCTATTTTTATTTTTCTGTACAATGCTTCGCGACTGACATCATACATATATGCTAAAGCCCGCATGCAAGGCCTGAAGCCATAATAAATTAATAATATATTGACAATGGTCTGCCCTGTATATTCATTATTTCAAAATCGACATTATATATCTCTGATAATACTTCTTTGGTCATAACCTCATCAACTGTACCAAATTTGGCAACCCTGCCATCTTTAAATGCACATATATAATCAGAATAAAATGCCGCATAATTAATTTCATGTAAAACTGTGACAACCGTTTTTCCAAGTTCATCACTTAGTTTTCTTATAATTTTCATAAGATTAGTTGCATGATATATGTCAAGATTATTCGTAGGCTCATCAAGAAGAATAAATTCTGTATCCTGTGCTATAACCATCGCAATATATGCACGCTGTCTCTGTCCTCCAGACAGCTCATCTATAAATCTGTTTCTGAATTCATTAAGTTCCATGTATTCAATTGACTTATTAATTATATCTTTATCCTTATCAGTAAGCCTTCCACCTGAATGAGGAAACCTTCCAAACGCCACAAGTTCTTCAACTGTAAGCTTCATTTGTATGTTATTACTCTGGGTAAGTATTGCCAGATGCTTTGCAAGCTCCTTGCTTTTCCAGTCATGCATTGACTTTCCCTGAAATTCAATAATACCTGCATCATTAGCAATAAGCCTTGATATCATTCCCATAACTGTAGATTTTCCCGCTCCATTAGGTCCAATAAATGATGTAACCTTACCTTTTGGTATAGAAAAGCTTACTGAATCTACAACTACTTTTTTGTCATATTTTTTCAACAATTTATCTACAACCATTATTGTTCTTCTTCTAAGTATTAAGCTCTCTTTCCTGCAAGCAGCAGATACAGGAAATATATTCCTCCTCCAACCGTAATAAACACACTTACAGGAATTGCATAGACAAATATTCTTTCAACTATAAGCTGTCCAAATATAAGTCCTATCATCCCAAATAATGCAGAACCAAGTATCAGCTGTGTATGACGGTATGTTTTTAACATCTGTCTTGACAGATTAGCAATTATCAGACCAAGAAATGATATTGGTCCAACCATTGCTGTAGCAACCGATATACATAATGTCACAGCTAGCAGAAGTCTTCTTATACATCTGTCATAATCAACTCCAAGATTAACAGCCTGCTCTTTTCCAAGTGTAAGTACATCAAGCATTGCAAGTTCTTTTCGGAATATCACAATAATTGCTGCAATTATAATCAATGAAAAAATTATTATCTCAGAATTAACATTACTGAAGCTTGCTACTAACGAAGTAAGAAGTGTGTCATATTCATTAGGATCCATTATTCTTGTCAGTGTGCTTTGTATGCTCGAAAAGAATGATGTAAGAACTGTTCCAATAAGTAAAACATAAAGCACATTATGATTAGTCACCTTAAACAGATAACTATATATAAATGTTGCTACAACTCCCATTATTACAAGGTCAAGTGCAAAGCTCATATTTGAATTAATAACAAGCATGCTGCCCGATCCTAAGAAAAACACTACTGCTGTATGTATTAATGTATAAAGCGAATTCATTCCTAAAAGACACGGTGTAACAATAGTATTATTTATAACTGACTGAAACACTATCGATGCCCCACCTATCGTAAATGCAGTTATTACCATTGCAATAAGCTTGGGATATCTTATTTTGAATGCAAATCTCATAAGTCTTTCATTATGAAATTTAACACCAATTGTCATATAAGCTGCCATTGCAAGCAGAACGATAACAGCAAGGATTATCAGTTTATATATATTTCTTTTCCTGTTCATTATTCACCTCTTTCTGCTCATTAAATAATTTAATATTCACAATTTTTCTTCCATGCTTAAGTCTGTATATTAACAGTGCTACAAATATCAGACTTCCAAGTATTCCAACTATAAGTTCAATTGGAAGCTCATACGGCATAATAATAACTCTTCCGATAATATCACATACCAGAACAAACAAAGCTCCAAAAAGCGCAGTGTCAACAAGAGTTCCTCTTATCTTGTCGCCCTTGAACATTGCAACCACATTAGGAACAATCAGTCCTATATAAGAAATCGAACCAACAACCACTATTATTGATGCTGTAATCATCGCTGCTATTGTAAGTCCTGCAAAAAGGACCAAATTATATGGAACTCCAAGATTCTTTGAGAAATCTTTTCCCATACCCACAATGTTAAAATGATTAGCAAATATGAATGCCAGTATTACTAGTGGCACGGTCAGATAAACTATTTCGTATCTTCCCTTTAATACCATTGAAAAATGTCCTACCAGCCATGTTGACAATGCCTGTGTAACTTCATACTTGTAAGCAAGGAAGTTCGTAACTCCCCCGATAACATTTCCAAACATTATTCCGACAAGCGGAACCATGACAATGTCCTTATACTGTATTCGCTGTATAAACCAGACAAAAATCCATGTACCAAGTATTGCGCTGATAAATGCAAATATCGCCCTGCCCCATATTGTGGCATCCGGCACAAATATAAGTGCCAGAAGAATTCCAAACTGAGCTGATGAAATTGTTGCTCCGGTTGTTGGCGAAACAAATTTATTCATGCACAGCTGCTGCATTATAAGTCCTGCTACACTCATTCCTACTCCTGTACACAAAATTGCCAGAAGTCTTGGAAGTCTTGATATCACAAAGACTTCCATTGACTGTGAATCCAAAAAAAGATTTTTTATATTAATATCAATTACCCCTATAAAAAGCGACACAACAGACAACACAAGTAGAAGTATCGCTAGAGTCAATGTAATTATATTTTTCTTAATAAATATCTTTATCATAATTACCATTATTCTCCTTTTTCGCTTACTATTGTTAGAATACACTAACTCGCATCCTTTAAAAAACAGCATTAGTAAATGCTGTGAACAACGGTGATTATAAATAAGCTAATCTTTATTGACAAGAACTTACTTTTTTGTAAGTATGTCAATATTATTCTTAGTGCCATACATTCTGGAAAATGAATGGGCAATATTAACTATTTCACATATACCTGAATATTCAGGATTTATCTCATAAACAACAACTTTAGGTGGTGTACTTACTAATACATGTTTTAATATCAGACCACTTTCTTCCATTTCATTAAGCTGTGACATTAAAACCTTTGGCGTTATACTGTCAATAGTTTTTTCGAGCATAGAAAATCTGTTATCTCCATTCATAATATGCCATAAAATTCTTAATTTCCATTTTCCACCAATAAGATCATTCATCATAACAAGATTGCAGTCGTACTGTTTTTTCAGTTTCATTGTTACCTCCTTTTCCTACTGCAATGGTGTTTTTGCATAAAAAAATACAGTGAGTCCCATTACAGTCGGATTTATGCTGTAATGCTACTCACTGTTTGTTAGTATATTATTAAATTATTTTTGTATTGTCAAGAAGTAAATTTTGGTTTTATTCTATGGTTTTACTCTACATTTTTCAATGCATCCGTCTTAGGAATCTTAGAAATCTTCACAAGCTGAAGCACAGCAACAACCGCATAGCATACAATTCCAAGAATAACCATCTCAACAAAACAGCTTCTTCTTACCATATAAGGAATATATCCAGTCATCGAAGTGTACAGATATGATGAAAATGCCCATTTAAGCAAAGCATTTACTATAGGTACAGAAACAACCAGTGATATAACTACCATAATTGAAGTAGCTACAATATACAGTCCGCCTATCTCTCCATTCTTAAAACCAAGAATCTTAGTCATTGAAATTGACTGTGCATTCTTTTCAATAATCTGTTTAGATAACAGATACATAAGAAGCACGAACATTATAATTCCAAAATACTTCAGTATGTACATCATTTCACCCATCGAAACCTTCATCTGGTTAGACACCTTTGTAAGATCTTCATATGTGATTGTTGACGCAATATATTTATCATCAATATCAGTCAGCTTCTTGTCTGTGAAATATCCTGTAAAGTAATCGTCATCCTTATCGAATGTATCAATAAAGTTATTTCTTGTCATGAATACAGCAAGTGCAGCGTCATATGTATAGCTTCCTGCTATCCTGAATTCATACTCATTATCTGAATAAGGGTCTTTCAGTTTAAATGTATCGCCCTTTTTAAGACCGAATTTCACCATTACTCCATTAGATACAAGCACTTCATCATCCTTAATATCCATATCAACATATCTGCTGTTATCCTCAATGCCGTATACCATGATATCATCAGTCATATATTTTTCATCAGTTGTATTAAGTGAAGTCACACAGTATTTTTCGGCACCTGATATATCAGTTTCCACCTGACTCTTTAAAACATACTGGTATTCACATATCTGTGACTTCTTAACAACATCAGCATAATCATTAATAAGCGGTTCAAACATGATACTGAATACAACAAGTGCACCTGCAATCAGTATTCCTAAGAACAATGTCAGATAATTAGGTATATTCTGGAACATTATCCTTAATCTGAATCTTGTCATGAATGGAAGCTTGTGGCTTAACTTTACAAGCTTCTTTTTCTTTCTGTTGGTAAGCTCATGCCTTAAGAACTTAAGCGGTGAAAGCCGGAGCTTCTTTTCAAGCACAATAAGATTAACAACAAACATAATAATAATCGGAACAACCGTTGTATCAACAAATGCTTCTGCATTAAGTAGTGTCGTGTAAGTACACAGACTGTAGCTGTTATAATATACTCTCACAAATAATTTCTCCATAGCTGTGTAACCGAGTATATTGCCGGCAACAGCAGCAACCAGTGTTACAGTAACAGGAAGGACCATGTAATGTCTTACAATCTCACCTCTCTTATAGCCTGACGCTCTTAATGTTCCGATAACACCAGCCTCCTGACTGATTGTATTAGATGTTGTAACAGCGAATACAAATGCGATTACAACCACTACAATATAGTCAAAAAGTATAATAGTTGCCTTATCTGAACCCATATCATCTCCTGTGAAATTAACAGCCTTGTTAGTGTATCTTGGAAGATAATCAGATACACTGATAATATCTGTATTTCCACTCATTATAAGCTCTGTATCATATTCTTTGATAACATCACCAAGATTTTCCAGATAATCGTCTGAAGCCTCTTTTTCTGCCTTATCACCTGAAACTTCCTTGTTATACTTCCAAGCATAATTATATTTCACATGATTACTTGAAACTTTTTCAAAGCCCTTATCAGTCATAACTGCAATAGAAAAATTAGTTGAATCAAACATCATGTCTGAATTATTCTCAAAAAGGCAGCTGTAATCAGGAACTGCAACAAAGCCTGTAACCTTCAATTCTTTTCCTGCGAGCTTAATTGTGTCTCCAACCTTAATCTTCGCATTCTGTGCATACATACGGTCAAGTGCTATTTCATTATCAGAGGCAGGCATCTCACCTTCCATAACGCACTCAAGATTAACCTCTGTTCTGTCTTTATATACTCTGATTGTTGCACCGCTGTCAGCCTCATCTTCCTCAAAATATCTTAAGTCATAAAGCTTACTGTCGGTCTTACTTTCAATATCTTTTAAAAGAGCACTGTCAGGCTCTTTATCTAATGCAAAATGTCCATCTTCAAGATTATATTTTTCAAAGCCCTCATCATATGAGTGCTTAACGCTGTTGTCTGCTACAAGGAATCCGCTGACTAACGAAACCATCATAACCATAAACAAGAATATCACAAGATATTTACCAAAATCATGCTTTAATTCTCTTGGCAGACGCTTATTTAAAGGATTTCTCATAATCATTTCCTCCTACCATTCAAGGTCTGCTGCCGGTATCTTGTTATCATTGACATAATTCTTACGGATTCTGCCATCTCTTAATGTGATAACCCTGTCCGCCATGTTCTTGATTGCATCATTATGTGTGACTATTATTATAGTATTACCGTACTTCTTATTAACATCCTCAATAAGCTTTAATATATCCTTAGATGTGTTGTAATCAAGCGCTCCTGTCGGTTCATCACACAACAGGATATCAGGATTCTTGATAAGTGCTCTTCCTATTGAAGTTCTCTGCTGCTGACCACCTGATAACTGGTTAGGCTTCTTATCAGCATGGTCTGAAAGTCCAAGTGTGTTAAGTATCTCGTCAGTATCAAGTGCCTTATCACTTAAGTAAGCACCAACCTCAATATTTTCCCTTACAGTAAGGTTATGTATAAGATTATACATCTGAAAAACATATCCAAGATGCTTTCTTCTGTACTGTGTAAGACGCTTCTCATTCATATCCGCTGTCTTCTCACCATCTATAGATATGTAACCCTCGTCTGCATCATCAATACCACCGATAATATTAAGCAGTGTTGATTTACCAGAACCTGATGGACCAAGCAGTACAACGATTTCCCCCTTATTAACCTCTATGTCTATTCCATTCAGTACTTCCACCCGGCTTTCGCCTTCTCCATAATGCTTTTTGATTCCCTTAATCTCTAAAAACATATTTACCTCCTTCTGGCACGCCCTCTCATATCATTATATGAACAATCGTTCATATAATCATTATATTAGCACTTATTAATTTTGTGTCAATAGGTGAAAATTTATCATTAGCAGGCACAAAAAAAGTAAGCATAGGTTAGAATGCCCTAACCCCGCTTACTTTATCACATTTCATTATATAATTCACTATATCTTATTGATAAATATTATCAATAATTTAACTGCGTTTTATTTATCTTTATCAGCCAGCTCATCAATAAGCCTTATTGATTCCATAATCATACTGTCACAATGAGCCTTCTTCTCACCACCCTTTAAAGCATTCTCTCTTAAAAGGTCAGCACAGTTAGTCATTCCATTGTGATTGTCCCTTATTGTTCTCTGAAATGCTCCGACAGCACCCGGACTGCTTACACCAAGTGCGCCGAGTACCATAAGTCCCCCGGTGATTGCACCGCATGTTCCTCCACATTTCATGCCACCACCAAAATTACAGCCAAGGCACTCTGCCTGTGACTCAGTTAAACCTAAATCATCAGCATATGCCATCATAATAGTTTCGGCACAATTATAGCATTTCTGCGGTGAACGGAGTTCTTTAGCTTTTTCTATATGTCTGTTCATATCTTATCCTCATCTTTCTGAATTATATCCGTTACTGTTCCATAAATGCGAACTTCTTCTTTCTTACCCTGATAAAGAAGAATACACTTAACGCGACTGAAGCAAGCTCTGCAATAGGCCATGCCCACCATACAAGATTAACATTCCCTGTTTTCGAAAAAATATAAGCACATGGCACAAGGAATATTATCTGTCTGACAAATGATACAAGCATGCTGTATATACTGCTTCCAAGTGCCTGAAAAAATGAACTGCATATAATACATATTCCTGCAAATATAAAGCTTATTGATATCGTCCTTAAAGCAGGAACACCCATTCGTATCATATCTGACGATGCACTGAATATTGACAGCATTGGAACCGGGAATATCTGAACTGCAATCATGAAAAGTACCATTATTATCTCTGCATACATTACTGCAAGCTTAAGTGTCTGTATAACTCTGTCTTCTCTCTTTGCCCCATAATTAAAAGCAATTATAGGAACCATTCCACTGTTCATACCAAATATCGGCATAAATGCAAAACTCTGAAGTTTAAAATACACACCGAATACAGCAACCGCTGTTGATGTGAATACAACCAGAATCTTATTCATACAGAATGTCATAACCGAACCAATCGCCATCATAATAACTGATGGAATTCCTATGAATAAGATATTGCCAATTCTTTTTCCTGATGGCCTGAATCCCTTAAAAGTAATATGTATCTCTTTATTAACCTTAATATTAAATATCACTGCCATAATCGCTGCAACAATCTGGCCCGCAACCGTAGCTACTGCTGCACCTACAATACCAAGCTTTGGTGCACCAAACAGACCAAATATAAGTATCGGGTCAAGAATAATATTAATTATTGCACCTGTACCCTGTGTAATCATGCTGTAAAATGTTCTTCCTGTAGCCTGTAATAACCTCTCAAATATCATCTGGAACAGACAACCAAAGCTGACTATAAGAATAACTGAAAGATAATCATAACCATAGTCAGCTATCACTTCATTAGCACCCTGAATAACAAAAAACTCTCTGGCAAAGAAAAGCCCTATGGCAAGAAATATTATATAGCTACAGGCTGTTATGAATATACCCTGTACAGCCATCTTATCAGCTTCTTCCTGCCTTCCTTCTCCCAATGCCCTTGAAAGCAGCGCATTAGTACCTACACCCACGCCACCTGCAACACCAATCATAAGATTCTGCATTGGAAATGCCATTGAAACCGCTGTAAGCGCTTCCTCACTTATTCTTGCAACAAATATACTGTCAACAATATTATACAGTGCCTGTACAAGCATTGATATCATCATTGGCAGCGCCATATTAATAAGCAGCTTATTAACAGGCATTGTACCCATTTTATTTTCTTTCATTGTATTACTCATAAAATTCTTCTCCCTTATTCTCCTCGTCAAAATATTCGTATTCTTTCATATTATCTTTGGTTTTATTCTGCTCATCAATAGCATTGCCAAGCCCCTTTAATGCTGAGAAAGGAAGGAATATCTTAGCTCTGCTTTCCATATCCATTCTTGGTCTTTTACTCGGTACCGGCCATTTCATATTAATTATATCATCATATTTTCCCATAAGCTATGCCCTGTGACCTCCAATCTGACCGTTTCTTTCAATTGCAGTCGCCTTGTTCTGCAGGTTATTAGCTTTCATCACCGCATTCTTACCATATTTTTTCTTAATATCAAGCATTGCATGCTGCATCTTCTTTTCGCGTTCAAGCTGTGTCTGGTCTGTAAACATATCAAACTGCTGAAACCCCTCATTAGTAAGATTGGCAACTGTAAGATTTAACTTCCTGATATACAGCTTTCTGTCAGTGTATTTATCATATATATCAAGAAAAGCTTCTCTTAACTGTTTTGATGAAGATGTACATGTCGTAAGTGAAACAGATTTATTAAGTCCTTGTGGAACTTCCCTTCCATATCTGTCCACATGGATTTCACCCTTGTAAGTTCCTTTATCAACATTTACCCTGTCATAAGTTACATTTAACGCAATCGAATCGGTCACAAAACCTTTATCAACTAAATCCAATGCAAGCTCATCTGCCATCTCTCCAACTACTATTCTTGCGTCTTCAAATGTATATGGCTCTTTTAACACCTGTCCTGAACACAGGCTGCTCGCCTTGGGCTTATATTTCTTAATATCTGCAATTGTACACGGTTCATATCCCCATGCGTGGTCTATTAGAATCTCTGCATCTACACCAAACTGCTTATACAGCCAGTCCTCATCTTCAAGAGACATTCTCGCAATATCCCCCATAGTCTTTATCCCATGTTTTTCAAGCTGTCTTGATATTCCTGGTCCAACCCTCCAGAAATCAGTAAGAGGTGTATGACCCCATAACATTTTTCTGTAATCATTAACACTTAATTCCGCGATACGCACACCCTTGCTGTCTGCCTGTATATGCTTTGCAACTATATCCATTGCTATCTTGCACAGATACAGATTAGGTGCAATTCCTGCAGTAGCCGTTATTCCTGTCGTATCATACACATCCTCAATAACTTTTGCGGTAAGCTGTCTTGCCGTCATATTATACAGCTTCATATAATCTGTTGCATCAATAAATACTTCATCAATACTGTATACAGTTATGTCATCCTTGCTGAAATATTTAAGATATATAGAATATATCTTCGACGAATATTCTATATAAAGTCCCATTCTTGGAACTGCTACAGTATATTCAAGCTTCTTTCCTGTGCGTTCTTCAATTTCTTTTGCCTTCTGTTCTACCTCAAAAAGCCTGCTTCGTCCGGAAAGTCCATATTTCTTAAGAGAAGGAGTAACTGCAAGACATATTGTTTTGGCTGTTCTAGATTCATCAGCTACAACGAGATTAGTGGTAAGCGGGTCTGACTCTCGTTCAACACACTCAACACTTGCATAGAATGATTTTAGATCAATTGCAATATATACTCTTTCCATCACATCCTCCTTCCCGAATTTCAGAAAGACACACCAGTTATTACGATACCAGTGTGTCTTTAAAATATACATTTTATTACATTGTTATAAGCTGCTTCATTATATCAACCGGAACGTAATAACTTACTCCTAAAGGATTAATAACTATCCCTGAAGCACCCAATTCCTTTACTGTCTTAAGAAGTTCCATATATGTGTAAAGCATATCCTCATGTTTACCTGCATAACATTTTTCCATCTCTAAACCATCTGTAAATACTGGAAGTGCAAGAACTTTCTCACCTTCTTTGTGGCTTACTTTATCAGTAATATCAACATATGGATGTGAAATTGATACCTCTTCATCTGTCTCTTCCTTAGTACAAGGAACCATGTAATCCGCATTACGTATAGCTTTCTTAAGTTCTGCTTCTTTATCTCTTAAAATTGCCGCCTTAGCTGTTGAATCTCCTGGCTTTCTGTACTCCTGGAAGAACTTGATAAGTGCATTCTGAAGTCCTGGATTAGTCACGAAATCTTCTCTTATATACTGGTCATATGTTCCAATCTCTTCTCTTGAAACAATAAGCTCGTTATCCTTGCCATCTGTGAATCTGATATTCCTGCATCCGTTACGATATAAATGAGCTATCTCATACTGCATTGAATCCTTATCCTCAATACCATATGAAATGTCATATCCATATTTTCCAAGCTGTTCTTCTACTCTGGCATGATTAGTATAATCATATAATACAACTATATCATCATCAACCATATATGGATAACCTGTGCTGTCACAATATATTGTCCATAAGTGGTCAGCATTAAGAAGCTTATCTACAACAATCTTTCTATACACATTACCTATTTCATTAAAATATCCTTCATCATTGACATTATTCTTTTCCTGTGCCTTCTTGATAAGCTCTGGAAGAACTTTAGTAAGAACTTCTACTCCGTCTGTAATTGAAAGTCCGGTTACATACTCAACACCCTTGTCTTCATCCTTAAAAATGTGTCTTATAATGTCCTGTGCTTTAATTGAATCCATTAAACTCTCCTCCTGGTAAAAGCATTTTTAAATGTGTCTGAATCACTATTATTATCTAACAATAATGCCAGCATAATTCTTGCTTTCGTAGGCGATATGTCTGTATAGAAGATACTATCTCCACAGTCTGCAAAATCACCTTTCATATATGCATCTTCACTACATGATACTACTACAATACCAGCATTCTTTCCTGATACAGCTTCTGAAAGTTCTTCTGAAAGTTCTCCATCAGCAGTTGAAGAAACTATAACTATAGCATCATTAAGATACATTTTCTTATATAATGCATCTGCATCAATTCCAACATAATCATATACAATATCTATGTTGTCTAATCTCTTAGTGTCAGCGATATCAAATATCATATAATCATTAACATTAACCAAAAATCCTTCTGGTAACTGATTATCGGCATTATCTGTCTTATCAAGTTCTTTATCAATATACTTCTTTGCCTGCGCTACCTTATAATCCGGACTGCCGTTGTTATAATCATATGGTATTATCACAAGAGGTTTATCATCCTTAACTGTAAGCGACAGAAAATATCTGACATCTTCTGAGTATTTCTTATTGAGAACAAGAACAACTCCTTTAACATCTTTATTATTCATATCTGAATTAATGTCTTTAGCTATTGCCAGCATTCCATCGATGGAATAATCTGTATTATCTTCTGTTCCATATACACGTATATCAGGCTCACTGTTACTGTCATCTTTGTTATCGTCTACAGTTTCTGATGTTGTCTCATTATCTTTATCTGCATTATCCTGTCTGGTTTCGTCCTGCGAAAGAATATATTTCATCGGATTCTTTAACATTGTGCTGCATCCTGTCAGTGTCAGAATTGACATAAGTGAAACCATTGCGATTATACAACATTTTTTATTAATCATACATAAAACCTCTTGTTAACCTCTGCCGTAACATCTTACTTCTCAGATTATAGTAAGAATTCCAAGCGATTTAAGAAGGAGAAGGAATAAAAGAATTGGAGCAATCCACTTTACCATAACAGTATAAAGCCACTTTCTTCCCATCTTAATCCCTGTTTTCTCTACTTCATCTATAACAGTCTTTGGCTTAAGTATCCATCCTATAAGGATACATGTTCCTATAGAAACTATTGGCATAAGTACATTATTGCTGACATAATCCATAATATCAAGCACCTGTGCATGTACTCCGTTAGGGAGCTTAATATCAAATAACAGTTTATTATATCCTAAGCATACGATAACTGCAACAGCTATACCAATTACAGTTTCTATTGCTGTAGCCTTGTTTCTGTTTAACTTAAATTCATCCATAAAGCTTGAAACAATAGCTTCCATAATTGAAACTGCACTTGTAAGGGCTGCAAAGAATACCATTGCAAAGAATATTGCACCAATTACATTTCCTGCAAATCCCATAGAATCAAATACTTTAGGAAGCGAAACAAACATAAGACTTGGACCTGATGCTGTCATTCCATCTCTTCCCATGAATACAAATACAGCAGGAATAATCATTACACCTGCAAGAAATGCAACTATTGTATCAAATAGCTCAATCTGGTTAATTGACTTTCCAAGGTTAGCATCATCACTTACATATGAACCATATGCAATCATAATACCCATGGCAACACTTAAACTGTAGAAAAGCTGTCCCATTGCGTCCATAAGAACTGTACAGAACTGCTTAACAGTAATTCCTTTCATGTTAGGAATTACATAAGCACCTAATCCCTGTAAACCTGTTCTTGTTGTGCCATCAATGTCTGTATATGAAATTGTAAGTGAATATACAGATACACCAAGAACAAGCACAATAAGTAATGGCATGATAATCTTTGATGATGATTCAATACCACTGTTAACACCACGGAATATAATAAATGCAACAATTATTGTAAACACAAGCATCATTATGATTGGTTCTGCTGTCTGACCGATAAATCCTGAGAAATATCCGTCCTGTGCTGCTGCATGTCCATTACCCGTAATATAAACAAGAAGATACTTAAGTACCCATCCACCGATTGTTACATAGTATGGAAATATCATTATAGGTACAATACATGCAATAATACCCAGTGGCTTCCACTTACTCTTTAACTTGCTGTAAGCTGTAAGCGGACTCTGCTTTGTCTTTCGTCCAATAGCAATTTCTGTTGTGAGTAGAGTAAAACCAAATGTTAATGCTAAAACAATGTAAATAACGAGGAATAATCCGCCTCCATCTTTAGCTGCCAGATAAGGAAATCTCCATATGTTACCAAGTCCTACAGCACTACCCGCTGCTGCAAGGACGAACCCTATAGAGCCCTTGAATGAATTACGATTTTCGTTCATTTCATAACCTTCCCTTTTTTAATATATACTTGTAAATTATACCTAATAATATCAAGTCGGTCAACTGTTTAGCAAAAAAGAGACACCGTGTTTACACAGTGCCTCTTCATTAAATATCACATATTAATTATTACCACGATTATCAATCTTGGCAATATCAACTATAGATAATTCCTGATTATTGAATGCATGCTCAAGACTTGATATAAGTGCATGGGCTGTATCAAGACTTGTAAGGCAGTGAACTCCTGTCTCGATAGCATATCTTCTGATAAGGAATCCATCCTTGGCTCTCTCAATTCCATTCTCTGGTGTATCAATTACAAGGTCAATCTTATGCTCTAAGATAAGGTCAAGAAGTGTAGGTGCTTCCTGTCCAATCTTATTAACCTGAATTGCATGTACTCCATTTTCCTTGAGAACCTTTGCAGTTCCTCTTGAAGCATATATCTTATAACCTAATGCTTCGAATCTTTGTGCAATATCAATACCATCCTGCTTATCCTTATCTGCAAGAGTCATGATAATCTGCTTATGCTTTGGAAGTCTGATTCCAGCTCCCTCGAACGCCTTATAAAGTGCCTCATCAAAGCTCTTAGATATACCAAGACACTCACCTGTAGACTTCATCTCTGGTCCGAGGCTGATGTCAGCTCCTCTGATCTTCTCAAATGAGAATACAGGCATCTTAATTGCATAGTAATCTGCTGCCTTCTGAAGTCCCGGCTCATATCCTAATTCCTTAATTGTCTTACCGATAATAACCTGTGTTGCAAGCTTAACAATAGGAATACCTGTAACCTTACTGATATATGGTACTGTACGGCTTGAACGAGGGTTAACCTCAATTACATATACCTGGTCATTATATACGATAAACTGAATGTTAATCATACCCTTTACATGAAGTGCTCTTGCAAGTCTTCCTGTATAATCTTCAATCATATCTACAATCTTAGGTGATATAGACTTAGCTGGATATACTGAAATACTGTCTCCTGAATGGATACCGGCTCTCTCAATATGCTCCATGATACCAGGAATAAGAATATCCTGACCATCGCATACAGCATCAACTTCGATTTCCTTACCCATAAGGTACTTATCAACAAGGATTGGGTGATCCTGCTTAATTCTGTTGATGATATTCATGAATTCAACTACATCTTCATCAGATACAGCAATCTGCATACCCTGTCCACCAAGTACATAAGAAGGACGTACCAATACCGGATATCCGAGGCGGTTTGCTACCTCTTTTGCCTCTTCTGCCGTAAAGACAGTTCCGCCCGCTGCTCTCGGAATACCGGTCTGCTCTAAGATCTCATCAAATAATTCCCTGTCCTCTGCCGCATCGACATCTTCTGCCTTTGTTCCAAGAATCGGAACGCCCATCTTCATCAATGCTTCTGTCAGCTTAATAGCAGTCTGTCCACCGAACTGAACAACAGCCCCGTCCGGCTTTTCAATATTTACAATGCTCTCCACATCTTCTGCGGTAAGTGGCTCAAAATACAGTTTGTCAGCAATATCAAAGTCAGTAGAAACCGTCTCCGGGTTATTATTGATAATAACGGTCTCCCAACCTTCTTTTGCAAAGGCCCATGTACAATGCACAGAACAGAAATCGAACTCGATACCCTGTCCAATAC
>OHLI01000267.1_pt1 | contig 33728 bp, 20 predicted proteins | sample 1569051 | NCBI WGS metagenome assembly OHLI01 (sample SAMEA3879561, study PRJEB24766) | human gut metagenome | biome: human-associated habitat; feature: feces | place: USA | collected 1985/1987
ACTTTATGCCGGATATGGAATTAAAGGGACACCGCATCATGGTAAGTGATGTGAACCGTCCTGCCTTACAGCTAAGTGGTTATTTTGAGCATTTCGAGCAGTCGCGTGTTCAGATTATCGGTACGGTAGAATATACCTACCTGCAGCAGTTAGATGAGGAGAAGAAGGAACAGATTTATCGGGAATTTATGTCATACGATATCCCGTGCGTTATTTTCTGTCGGGACCTAAAGCCGGATGACACATTTTTACGTTGTGCGATGGACAACGACATCCCGGTTCTTGGAACCAGACGCACCACATCTGCATTTATGGCAGAGTTAATCTACTGTCTGAGCGAACAGCTTGCACCCTGCATCACCATTCACGGAGTGCTGGTAGATGTTTACGGTGAGGGAATCCTCATTATGGGCGAGAGCGGAATCGGTAAGAGCGAGGCAGCACTCGAGCTTGTGCGACGCGGGCACCGACTTGTTACGGACGATGTAGTTGAAATACGCAAAATCAATGAGCATATGCTGGTGGGAACTTCACCGGATATCACCCGTTATTTTATCGAGCTTCGAGGCATAGGTATCATAGATGTCAAGTCACTGTTCGGTGTAGAATGTGTTAAGATAGATCAGAATATAGACCTTGTTATCAATCTTGAGGAGTGGAGCAAGGATACGGAATATGACAGACTGGGACTAGAGGACAATTATATGGAGTTCCTTGGTAACAAGGTCGTGTCACACAACATACCTATCAGACCGGGACGTAATATAGCGATCATAGTTGAGTCCGCTGCGGTCAATCACAGACAGAAGAAGATGGGTTACAATGCTGCCCAGGAACTTTACAACAGAGTTACACAGAACATCATGAAGGGAAACGGTGGCTCAGACAAGTAGACGCCGGTTAACATAATAAGAAACAGAAGTGGAAGGAGAAAAAGAAATGTCAAAGTATGTATTTGGAGTTGATGTCGGAGGAACCACAGTAAAGATGGGACTTTTTACAGTTGAGGGAGAAGTCCTCGACAAATGGGAGATCAAAACCCGCACGGAGGATGGGGGTAAGAATGTCCTTCCTGATATCGCAGATTCCATAAAGAGCAAGTTAGCTGACAAGAACCTTGCAGATGAAGATATAGAAGGTGTTGGAATTGGAGTTCCTGGACCTGTGAAGGAGGATGGTACAGTTCTTAAGTGCGTAAACCTTGGATGGGGGATACTGAACGTTCAGGATGAACTCAGAGCGCTTACAGGATTTGAGGTAAAGGCAGGAAATGATGCCAACGTGGCGGCCCTTGGAGAGATGTGGCAGGGTGGCGGAAAAGGCTACAGCAATGTTGTTATGGTCACACTCGGCACAGGAGTTGGCGGAGGAATAATACTCAATGGAAAGATGCTTTTCGGTGTAAATGGCGCAGGTGGAGAGATAGGACATATCTGTGTGGATGAGAATGAGACAGAGATATGCGGATGCGGTAATACTGGCTGCCTTGAGCAGTATACATCAGCGACTGGCGTTGTTCGACTTGCAACAAGAGCCATGGCTTCATCAGATAAGAAGTCAGCGCTCAGAGATCTTGAGACTGTTACAGCAAAGGATGTATTCGATCTTGCAAAGATCGGTGATGAGCTTGCGAAGGCATACGAAAATGGCGATGCAGATGCCATGATTGAGCTGATGAAAGATGACTACTATGAGCTTTATAACGAGACATGGGGCGATAACTTTGTCGAGAATCAGTTCAACGAGGACGTTCAGGATATGAAGGAAGAAGTTGGAACAGTAAAGAGCATCAAGATAGAGGATAGATCAGAGGAGAAGTATGAAAAAGACGAGATAGAAGATGTAAATAAGACACTTGATAGGCTTAATGTTGATATGAAAGTGGATGATTGTCTTGAAATCGATATGGATGTCGAGATAAAGGGTTCAGAAGATGACGCAGATGGCAAGATAACATACACTGTAGTGAAGTCAGGCAGCAGGTGGTATCTCGTGGACTACGATCTTTATGTATATTAAGATAAGAAAGGCCGTTGCAGTGATTTTAAAGTTAAGAAAGCACTGTGATGGTTTATAATAAGTACATATTTTTATTCTTCGGATGCAACGGGTTCATTTGATGTATGTGTTGAGAAAAAGACAAAGCCAATGAGCATGGAGCACAGCTAAAAGTGTGGTTGTAAAGAAATAGTGGTTAAAAACAGGTCAACATAAAGTTGAGTCTACAGCAAATATAGCGATTGACAAACCACAAATACTTGCTATACTAAGGAATGGATAGATGATAAAAACGATGACAGAGACAGTACGGAGTCTGCGAGATCAGCAGCGAGCCGGGGGCGGTGCGAGCCCGGTGACAGTAGAGACTTTCGGAATATCACTCTGGAGTTGCAGACCAAAAGAGCTGCGGTGTCAAAGCGGTGATAATCGGTGAGGCATTTGTGGCATATCAAGTAGGCTCTGACGTATTTCCTGCGTTAAGGGGAGCGCATATGTTAGTATGTAAGTAATAGGTGGTATAACGAACTCAAAGCCCTTCGTCCTGATTACGACGAAGGGCTTTTTTATATTTATCACAGAAAGGAAAGACGACATGTACGACAAGGTTTCGACTAAACTGGAATTCGTGAACAGAGAGCAGAAGGTATTGGACTTCTGGAAAGAAAATCAGGTATTTGAGAAGAGTGTTGAAGAGACAAAGGATCTGCCAACATACACATTCTACGATGGCCCTCCAACAGCAAATGGTAAGCCACATATCGGACACGTTCTTACACGTGTAATCAAGGATATGATCCCTAGATATCAGACAATGAAGGGACATAACGTAGTCAGAAAGGCCGGATGGGATACACACGGTCTGCCTGTTGAGCTCGAGGTTGAAAAGCTCTTGGGAATCGACGGCAAGGAGCAGATAGAGGAGTACGGACTGGAGCCATTTATCCAGAAATGTAAGGAGTCCGTATGGAAATATAAAGGCATGTGGGAAGAGTTCTCAGGCAAGGTAGGTTTCTGGGCTGATATGGACAACCCATATGTAACATACCATGATGACTTCATCGAGTCAGAGTGGTGGGCGCTGAAGAAGATCTGGGATCAGGGACTTCTGTACAAGGGCTTCAAGATCGTGCCTTACTGCCCAAGATGTGGTACACCTCTTTCAAGCCATGAGGTTGCACAGGGATATAAGACAGTCAAGGAGCGTTCAGCAGTAGTAAGATTCAAGGTTATCGGAGAGGACGCATATTTCCTCGCATGGACAACAACACCTTGGACACTTCCTTCAAACGTAGCACTCTGTGTAAATCCAGATGAGACATATGTGAAGGTTAAGGCAGCAGACGGCTACACATATTATCTTGCACAGGCGCTTGCAGACAAGGTTCTCGGCGGTCTTGCAAAGGAAGCAGCAGACGATCAGGCAGCAGTTCCTGCATACGAGGTTCTTGAGACATATGTCGGTAAGGATCTTGAGTACAAGGAGTATGAGCCGCTCTATGAGTGCGTAAAGCCTGTATGTGAAAAGCAGCACAAGAAGGGCCACTTCATCACATGTGACACTTATGTAACTATGACAGATGGTACCGGTATCGTTCATATCGCACCTGCATTTGGTGAGGACGATGCAAATGTCGGAAGAAACTACGATCTTCCATTTGTACAGTTTGTAGATGGCAAGGGTGACCTCACTGAGGAGACTCCATTTGCCGGAATGTTCGTAAAGGATGCAGACCCTGAGGTACTCAAGGATCTGGACGCAAGAGGACTTCTCTTCGATGCGCCTAAGTTCGAGCATGAGTATCCACACTGCTGGAGATGTGACACACCACTTATCTACTACGCAAGAGATACATGGTTCATCAAGATGACAGCGGTAAGAGACAAGCTGGTTAAGAATAATGACACTGTAAACTGGATCCCGGAGAGCATCGGTAAGGGACGTTTCGGCGACTGGTTGAAGAACGTTCAGGACTGGGGACTTTCAAGAAATCGTTACTGGGGTACTCCGCTGAACATCTGGGAGTGTGAGTGCGGCTGCAGACATGCCATCGGATCAAAGGAAGAGCTCCGCTCAATGAGTGACAACTGCCCTGAGGACATCGAGCTTCATCGTCCGTTCATCGACGCTGTAACCATCAAGTGTCCTGAGTGTGGCAAGCAGATGCACAGAGTTACAGAGGTTATTGATTGCTGGTTCGATTCAGGATCAATGCCATTTGCACAGTGGCATTATCCGTTTGAGAATCAGGATATATTTGAGAAGCACTTCCCTGCTGACTTCATCAGTGAGGCTGTTGACCAGACAAGAGGATGGTTCTACTCACTTATGGCGATCTCAACACTGCTGTTCGACAAGGCTCCGTTTAAGAACGTAATCGTTCTCGGACATGTCCAGGATAAGGACGGACAGAAGATGAGTAAGTCCAAGGGAAATGCGGTAGATCCTATGGATGCTTTGAACAAGTACGGTGCAGATGCAATCAGATGGTACTTCTACAGCAATTCAGCACCATGGCTTCCTAACAGATTCCATGAGGATGCGGTTGTTGAGTGTCAGAGAAAGTTCATGGGTACACTGTGGAACACATATGCGTTCTATGTACTCTATGCAAATATAGACAACTTCAATCCACTTGAGCATGAGCTAGAGTACGACAAGCTGTCACTTATGGATAAGTGGCTTCTGTCCAAGCTGAACTCAACAGTCAAGGCAGTTGACGCAAATCTTGGCGCATACAAGATCCCTGAGACAACAAGAGTTCTTGAGGAGTTCGTGGATGACATGAGTAACTGGTATGTCCGTCGTGGCCGTGAGAGATACTGGGCAAAGGGCATGGAGCAGGACAAGGTAAATGCTTACATGACACTTTACACAGCGCTCGTTACTATAGCACAGACAGTAGCTCCTATGCTCCCATTCATGGCAGAGGATATTTACCAGAATCTGGTTAGAAATATAGACAAGGATGCACCTCTCTCAGTTCATCTGTGCTCATTCCCTGAGGTGGATGAGAAGATGATCGATCCAGAGCTCGAGGTAGCTATGGACGAGATCCTGAAGATCGTAGTTCTGGGACGTGCAGCAAGAAATACAGCAAATATCAAGAACAGACAGCCAATCGGCAAGATGTATGTCAAGGCTGACAAGAAGCTTTTCGGTGAGGAGAAGGCTATCATCGAGGATGAGCTGAACGTGAAGAACGTTGAGTTCGATGATGATGTAAGCGCTTACACAACATACAGCTTCAAGCCACAGCTTCGTACAGTCGGACCTAAGTACGGTAAGCACCTTGGTAAGATCAAGGAGCATCTGTCAGCACTGGATGGCAACGCAGCCATGGCAGAGCTCAAGGCAGAGGGCGCTCTGAAGTTTGAGGCAGACGGAGAGGAGATCGTACTCACTGAGGCTGATCTTCTGATCGACATGGCTCAGATGGACGGTTTCGTATCTGAGGCAGACGGCGGTGTGACAGTAGTTATCGACACAAATCTGTCAGAGGAGCTTCTTGAGGAAGGATTTGTCCGTGAGATAGTATCCAAGGTTCAGACTATGAGAAAAGAGGCTGGATTCGAGGTTATGGACAAGATCACTGTATACGCTGACGGAAGCCAGAAGGCAAATGACATCATCGCAGCAAATGCGGATGCCATCATCGGCGACGTTATGGCAACAGAGATCATAACCGGCTCGGTTGACGGATACACCAAAGAGTGGAACATCAACGGTGAGAAGGTAACTCTTGGAGTGAAGAAGAACGACTAAGGGATATAATATTAGGGTTTAAAACAGGCATTTTGGAAAAAATATCCCTGATCAAGAGAATACGGCTCGAAAGGTACAAATCTTAAAGATTTTGTATCTTTCGGGCTATTTTTATGTGATTTAGGAAAATTTTGTACTTTCTTTAAATATATTTGGATATTAGGGGATGACGGTGGAATTACGATTTATTAAGTTTGTGTATGTGTGGTGTTGGGAGTATATTATTGTATGAATAAATCGTACAAAGGACTGCCGTCAATATGTATATTGGCCAGTCAGAAAAACAAAGGAGAAAAAGATGATAGCAATTTTCATTGCACCTTTTTACATAGCGTTAAATATATATTTGTTCTGGAGAATAAAGGGCTGGGTACAGGCATATTTCCCGAAACTCAAAGGCAAGAAGGGCTGGATAGTCCCGATAGTGCTATATGCATTTCTGGCGTCGGCGCTGGTGATCGCATTCTTCCTGCCACAGGGAAGGTTCAAACGTGGCATGAAGCTGGTGGGAAATTACTGGCTGGGTGTTCTGCTTTATATGATATTCTTCATAGTGATAGCCGAGCTTGGAAGATTCCTACTGCTTCATGTATTCAGAGTGAGCAAAGATAAGATATGTGTGCCGCGGGTTCGCAGGATAGTAGGCTGTGTGTGCGCAACACTTATCATGTGTATATCATTCTGGGGAGTGGTAAATGCGAGACTTGTGCGGGTGACGCCTTATGATGTGACCATCAATAAGGAAGCACGGGATGAGAATGGTCAGAAGATGGATTCCATGAAGATAGTGCTGGTTGCAGATCTTCATCTTGGATACAACTTAGGCGTCAGGCAGGTTCAAAGAATAGTGAATTCTATAAATAAGCAGGACGCAGATCTGGTGCTGATAGCGGGTGATATATTTGACAACGAATGGGAAGCCGTTGACCAGCCGGAGGAGCTTGAGAAAATACTCCGGGGGATCAAATCAAAGTATGGAGTGTATGCCTGCTATGGCAACCACGATATACAGGAGCAGGTGCTTGCCGGATTTACATTTGGCGGGCAGAAGGAGAAGACCAGCAGCCCGGAGATGGACGAGTTTATAGAGAAAGCGGGAATCACACTTCTTCGCGACGAGGGAGTGTTGATAAACGATTCCATATATATCTATGGCCGCCGCGATGCCCACAGACCGGGAAGTGGAGTCACAGACAGAGCATCCGCAGACGAGATCACGAAAAATGTGGACAAATCAAAACCTATCATAGTTCTCGATCACGAACCCAAGGAGCTGGAGGAGCTGTCGTCGGCAGGTGTGGATATGGATCTGTGTGGACACACCCATGACGGACAAATGTTCCCAGGCAACATACTTGTGGCGATGATGTGGGAAAATTCCTGCGGTTACCTGAATGTTGACGGTATGCATAACATAGTGACATCCGGAGTCGGTGTGTTTGGCCCCGATATGCGGGTTGGAACCAAGGCGGAGATATGCCCGATAACGGTGAATTTTAAATGACCGCCATACCGCATAATATTTTGCCAACCGCCCACATAACTTAATTAATAAAGGAAAATAACCATAATACCACAATACTCTGGACTTTACGGCAAAAATAAAGTAAATTTACGGGTATATAAACTGATTCGGGACAAAAAATGAGGGGAGTGCCGGGTCGGATGATATGGATAACCTGGAAAGAGGAGGCGGTTGTATGGAAAAGTTAAATGAGATCGTGTCGGCAGTGGATGGATTTGTCTGGGGACCGGTCATGCTGGTGCTTCTGGTTGGAACGGGAATATTTCTGACGATCAGAACAGGATTTCTTCCTTGGAGGAACCTCGGCTATGCGCTGAAGAGTACACTTAGCAAGGAGGCAAGGACAAAGAGTAGAGGAACCGGAGACGTGTCACCATTTTCGGCACTGACCACCGCGCTTGCTGCAACCATAGGAACGGGAAATATCGTTGGTGTTGCAACGGCCATGGTATCGGGAGGTCCGGGAGCACTGGTGTGGATGTGGATATCTGCAGCATTTGGTCTGACATCCAAGTTCTCAGAGTGTATGCTTGCTATCAAGTATCGTGAGGTGAATGCCAAGGGCGAGATGAGCGGCGGTCCTATGTACACTATGAAGAAGGCATTCAAGCATAAGAAGTTTGGTGCAGTGCTGGGCTGGCTGTTCGCACTCTTTGCAGTCATCGCTTCATTTGGAATAGGAAATATGACACAGGCCAATTCCATATCTGAATCTCTTAGCAGTACATTCAGTGTGCCTACATATGTTACAGGAATCATACTTACGGTTTTTGCCCTTCTTATAATAGTTGGAGGAATCAAGACTATATCTAAGGTGTCATCAGTTGTTGTTCCTTTGATGGCGATATTCTATGTTGTAGCCGGACTTATTGTAATAATCGTCAATATCCAGAATCTTCCGGCAGGAGTTGCCATGATATTCAAGATGGCATTCTCAGTCAAGGCAGTCGGTGGCGGTCTGTGTGGTACGATCACAGCAGCTATGATGAATGCCATGAGATTCGGTGTTGCCAGAGGAGTATTCTCAAATGAAGCTGGAATGGGTTCGGCGGCCATCACAGCGGCAGCTGCCACAACAGACAATCCTGTCCGTCAGGGTTACATCAATATGACAGGTACATTCTGGGATACTATAGTAGTCTGCACCATCACAGGTCTCTGTATTGCATCATCGGGTGTGCTTGGTATTACTGAGAACAGTACAAAGGGCAGCTATCAGGTGAGCGGAACGGCGGTTACTGTGGAGGCTGTTGATTCTGATAACAAGACTACCACGACGGATTATACATATGAATTCACAGATGACCAGCTCATCCTGACAGATACATCCAATTCGTCAAATACCCTGTCGCTTTCAGTTCTTCCATCCGACGAACTCAACAAGGATGAGAATACAAAGCTTGCAAGTGAGCTTGTGGTGGAGGAGAGTCAGGCTGCCATAGGAAGTCTTACCGGTACATGGACTGATGTAGCCGGAAACCATTATACATTTGCTGAGGATGGAACATTTGCCTGCTCAACTGTTATAAAAGGTGCGGCTCTCACGATCCTGTCATTTGGCTCTGCACTTGGCAAGGTGGGAGGCTGGCTCGTAACTATAGGAATTGTGCTCTTCGCATTCTCCACGATTCTTGGATGGGAGTATCACGGAGAGAAGGCGTTCGAGTACCTGTTCAAGTCGCACAAGTACAATATGATATACAGGATAGTGTTCTCGCTCGTTGTATACGTAGGCGCGACGATATCACTGGATCTTGTATGGAACTTCTCAGATATAGCGAATGCGCTCATGGCGATTCCGAACCTTATCTGTCTGCTGGCATTAAGCGGAGAGATCGCAAAGGATATGAAGGAATTCCAGGTGGTTATCAAGGCAGAGAAAGCATCAAAGTAGAATATTAAGTCCGGGGACGGAGGGGTCAGAAACCTCCGTCCCCTTTTTTTATACTCTCTTAACCTAACTTTATACTTACTTTATTTTTTGTCCAAATTATGTTCATAAGTGATGGTTATTATATACAATATATGGGGACGGAGGTGCCTGACCCCTCCGTCCCCATGAGTGGATCAGAATACCATAACAGAGAGGTTGACATATATGAGCAGAGTAATAGGAATAGATCTGGGAACAACAAACAGCTGTGTGGCAGTGCTTGAGGGCGATCAGCCAACCGTCATACCGAATTCGGAGGGTGGCAGGACCACACCTTCCATAGTAGCCATCACGAAGAATGGCGAGAGACTGGTGGGTGAGGCTGCCAGGAGACAGATGACTGTGAATGTGGACAGAACTATCACATCCATCAAGAGAGCGATGGGAACAACATACAGAAAGAGGATAGACGGCAAGGATTATTCACCGCAGGAGATATCGGCCATCATACTTGCAAAGCTGAAGAGCGATGCTGAGAGTTATCTGGGCGGACCGGTATCTGATGCAGTCATAACCGTCCCGGCTTATTTTGACGACAGCCAGAGGCAGGCGACCAAGGATGCCGGAAGAATAGCGGGGCTGAATGTGCTCCGAATCATAAATGAGCCTACATCGGCGGCTCTTGCCTATGGCCTGGACAATGGTCAGGCGCAGAAGATACTTGTGTACGATCTTGGTGGAGGAACGTTTGACGTGTCTGTTATAGAGATAGGGGACAGCGTCATAGAGGTTCTTGCCACCGCGGGAGACAATCATCTGGGCGGAGATGATTTTGATGAGAGGCTGCAGGACTACGTCATCAAGACCTTTAAAAAGGAGACAAAGGTCAATCTGGCGAAGGATATCACGGCATCCCAGAGAGTGAGGGAGGCTTGTGAGAATGCCAAGAAGGAGCTCTCATTCGCGCAGACTGCACACATCAATCTGCCATTTATATCGACGGTGAAGAATCAGCCGGTGCATCTAGACATGACGATAACCAGGGAGCAGTTCAACGAGCTCACCTATGATCTGGTGGAGAGAACGGCGGGACCCGTGAATCAGGCGCTGTCCGATGCGGGCATAACGAGAAATCAGATAGATAAAGTGCTGCTGGTGGGTGGCTCCACCCGTATACCGGCGGTTGTGGATAAGGTTCGTGCCATAACCGGCAGGGAGCCATCCAAGAATATGAACCCGGACGAGTGCGTTGCCATGGGTGCGGCGGTTCAGGGAAGCAAGCTCAGCGGCGAGCTCACCGTGTCGAACAAGGTGAACGATATTCTCCTCATGGACGTGACGCCTCTCTCGCTGTCCATCGAGACCCTTGGAGGCGTGGCAAATGTCATCATTCCGAGAAATTCAGCCATTCCGACCAGGGCATCAAAGATATTTACCACGGCGGGCAATTTCCAAAGGGATGTCGAGATCAAGGTATACCAGGGCGAGAGGCATTTCACAAGGGACAACAAGCTGCTAGGCAACTTCAGACTCAGCGGTATCAAGAGAGCCATGGCGGGCGTTCCTCAGATCGAGGTCACATTTGACATGGATGCAAATGGTATTCTCAAGGTCTCAGCTAAGGATCTGGGCAGGGGCGTGGAACAGCAGATAGTGATCACATCCAGCACCAACCTTTCGGAGGAGGAGATCCGCAGAGCCAGGGAGGATGCGAAGAAGTACGAGGATGATGTGGCTGGAGCCATAGAGTTCAAAGACATTATGAACGAGGCCGAGGCGTATGTATATAAGGTAGAGAATCTTCTTGAGACCAAGGGCGTACAGCTCGACAAGAAGGAGATGAAGCGGATCAAGAGCGACTGCGAGTATCTGAGGAAGCTTGTGACACGAACAGACATGAATCATGTAGATGACGTGGAGATGGGCAGGATGAAGGAAGCCTACAGACAGCTCCAGGAATCCGCAGAGAAACTGGAGACAATGTAGCCTGGGGACGGAGGTGCCTGCCCCCCCTGGGGACGGAGGTACCTGACCCCCGATACGAAATGGGAGACTTGGAATATCGGGTATCTTTATATATAATATTTAGAAAATTACGAGGAGAATGGTGATTATGAAAGACAAATTTATAAGATTTATGAGATCCAGGTACGGCAACGATCAGTTGTCATCATTTCTTACCTGGGGCGGATTGATATTTATGGTGCTGGATGCATTTATCAAGACAGGGATATTTTATTTCCTTGGACTTCTCATGTTCATATATGGATATGTCAGGATCATGTCCAAGAACTATGACAAGCGCGCGGCGCAGAACAGATGGTTCATGGAGCATACCGCGGGCGTGAGAAATATATTCAAGCGCGCGAAGAAACAGAAGGAAGCCGGCAAGGAATACAAGATATTTGTCTGTAGCAAATGCCAGCAGATGATCAGAGTGCCAAGAGGAAAGGGCAAGATAGAGATCAGATGCCCTAAGTGCGGCAACAGATTTGTGAAGAAGTCATAGTAACAGCGCAGACTGATAAAGTCGTATATTGGAATACAGTGTGGAGATTGAGAGATGTTTGGATATATAGTGGTGAACCAGCCTGAGCTTAAGATGAAAGAATATGATGAATACCGTAAGTATTATTGCGGCCTGTGCAAATCGCTGAAGGACAGATATGGTGCCAGAGGACAGATCAGCCTCAGCTACGACATGACATTTCTGGTACTTCTTCTGACAGGGCTATATGAACCGGAGAAGTTTTCGGGCAGCCGAAGGTGCATCGCACACCCGGCATCAAAGCATACTTATGTACAGAATGAGTACACAGACTATGTTGCTGACATGAACGTGATCCTTACCTATTATAAATGTATAGATGACTGGGACGATGAGCATATGTTTACCCGGAAGCTTTATGCAGATGTGCTGCTCGCCGGGAAAAATGGCAGGAGACTCAAGGAAGAGTATTCACAGAAGATTCGCAGCATAGTGGATAACCTCAAGGCGATAAGCGAGCTGGAGGATGCGGGATCTGATGATATGGACGCATTGTCGGGGCATTTTGGCAATATCATGGCAGAGATCTGTGCACCAAGACATGATGAGTGGGAATCGTATCTCAGGACGATAGGCTATTATCTGGGCAAATTTGTCTACATAATGGATGCATATGACGATATAGAAAAGGATATAGGAGCAGGAAATTACAATCCGTTTGTATGCAGACTTGCACATGAGCTGGATGTTGATGTACAATCAGTGGGTGTGGATTCGCCCATAGAACCGGGCAAATGGCAGGAGCTTGCAGAGTGGACGAAGGACGTTCTGATGATGATGGTGGCTCCGCTTGCAAAGGAGTATGAGATGCTTCCTATTATTGAGAATGTAGGAATACTCAGGAATATAATATACTCAGGGATATGGGAAGCGTATTATGCAACTACGAACAGAAGATGTGGATGCGCAGAAGATAAAAATACAGATGGTGAAAATGCAGATAAATAAAACGTCATCAAATAGAAGATTACTTGATTATAGCACTAGGCCTAGTCAAAGACGATTATAAATGGTTTGGTGAAAAGGATAGGGAACAGATTATGAAGGATCCTTACGAGGTACTGGAACTCAAAAGAGGTGCCAGCGAAGAAGAAGTGAAAAAAGCATATAGAAGGCTGAGCCGCAAGTATCATCCGGATGCAAATATCAACAATCCCCACAAGGATGAGGCTGAGGAAAAGTTCAAGGAGATACAGCAGGCGTACAAGTCCATTGTGAGTGGTGAGGCCGACCGTGCAAGTTACGGTGGTGCTGGTGGATATGGAACCGGAAGCTCGCAGGGCTACGGCGGCGGTTATGGATCTGGTAGATCTTATGGTGGGAGCTCTTATGGCGGTTCGTCAGGAGGCTACGGACAGTATGATGATCCATTTGGCGGTTTTGGAGGATTTGGCCCATTTGGCTTTGGAGGATATCAGAGACAGAATGACTACGATCCAAATGATAAGGATTCCAGATATTTTCAGGCTGCGAAGAACTACATGAACAGCGGAAGCTATGAGGAGGCGAAGAACGTCCTCAATCAGATAGATAACCACGATGCCAGATGGCATTATTACAGTGGTGTGTGCAACGCCGGACTTGGCAATCAGATAAGGGCCATGGAGATGATAAAGCGCGCCATGGAGCTTGACCCGGGCAATCAGGAGTACCGACAGGCATATGAGGCCATCAAGAGCGGACGCCAGTGGTACATGGACAGAGGTGCCGGATATGGAATGGATATGCCGACCGGCGGAAAGTTCTGCAACAACCTTTGTACTATATGTACCCTCATGTCATGTTGTGTAAGCGGTATGCCTTGTGTGTGCTGCATGCCTGGTGGATACGGTAGAAGTTAGATAAAAACCCCCTGGGAGTCGCCTCTCCCAGGGGGTTCGTTCGTGCCTTATATAGCATAATGATAGATTTAATATCTTCTGTCTGGTCACATTATAGCATATACGAGATACGTTTACAATATTCTAGTAATCATCGAAAACGCATGAGCTCCCAATAAATTTTGATATTATCAGACATTTCTCGCCGTTTAATGTAAAAAAACTGTAAATTCTATTTGACTATAGTCTAATTTTATGTCGTCATTTAATAAATTTTTCCTCATGTATTGTTAAAAAAAAGGGTTGATGATAGAATGAAACAGTGAAAATGGAAATAAAATATATCTATTTATCCAAGGAGGGAATGAATCAGATGAAGATGTTAGCAGATTTCGATAAGGAAGGCTTCAAGAAGGAAGTCATTACTAACGTAAAGACCCTTTTCCGCAAGCCTATCGAGGAGGCTACTCCACAGCAGGTATTCCAGGCAGTCAGCTACGCAGTAAAGGACGACATCATTGACAGATGGATTGCTACACACAAGGAGTATGAGAAGAAGAACGTCAAGACAGTTTACTATCTGTCTATGGAGTTCCTTATGGGTAGAGCACTCGGTAACAATCTTATCAACTTGACCTACTACGATGCAGTTAAGGAAGCACTTGATGAATTAGGATTTGATCTGAACTTTATAGAGGATCAGGAGCCTGATGCCGCTCTGGGTAATGGCGGTCTCGGACGTCTTGCAGCTTGTTTCCTTGATTCATTGGCAACACTTGGCTATCCTGCATATGGATGTGGTATCAGATACAAGTACGGTATGTTCAAGCAGGGCATCAAAGACGGTTATCAGGTAGAGATGCCGGATGACTGGCTCAAGGACGGCAACCCATTCGAGGTAAAGCGTTCAGAGTACGCTGTTGAGGTTAAGTTCGGTGGATATGTCAGAGTTGAGAACAAGAATGGCAGAAACTACTTTATACAGGAAGGATATCAGTCAGTTCGTGCCGTACCTTATGACCTTCCAGTCATCGGATATGGCAACAACGTTGTAAATACACTTAGAATCTGGGATGCTGAGGCAATCCAGGAGTTCTGCCTTGACTCATTTGACAAGGGTGAGTATGAGAAGGCAGTAGAGCAGCAGAACCTTGCAAAGACTATTGTCGAGGTTCTCTATCCAAATGACAATCACTACGCAGGTAAGGAACTGAGACTGAGACAGCAGTATTTCTTCATCTCAGCTTCAGTACAGAGAGCAATCCTCAAGTTCAAGGAGCTCAACAAGGATATCCACAAGCTGCCAGAGAAGGTGACATTCCAGATGAATGATACACACCCAACAGTAGCAGTTGCCGAGCTCATGAGAATCCTCATGGATGAGGAAGGTCTTGAGTGGGATGACGCATGGGATATCACAACAAGAACATGTGCATACACCAACCATACGATCATGGCAGAGGCACTTGAGAAGTGGCCTATCGAGCTGTTCTCAAGATTACTTCCACGTATCTACCAGATCGTTGAGGAGATCAACAGAAGATTCGTTCTTAAGATCCAGGAGATGTATCCGGGCAACCAGGATAAGGTTAAGAATATGGCAGTTCTGTACGATGGTCAGGTTAAGATGGCTCATCTTGCAATTGCAGGTTCTTACTCAGTAAACGGTGTTGCAGCTCTTCATACCAAGATCCTTGAGGAGAGAGAGCTTAAGGACTTCTACGAGATGAGACCAGAGCAGTTCAACAACAAGACAAATGGTATCACTCAGAGACGTTTCCTGCTTCATGCTAACCCACTTCTTGCAAACTGGATTACAGACAAGATCGGTGATGAGTGGATAACAAATCTTTCACACCTTAAGAAGCTCAAGGTATATGTGAACGATGAGAAGTGCCAGCATGAGTTCATGAACATCAAGTACCAGAACAAGATCCGTCTTGCAAAGTACATCAAGGAGCATAACAATGTGGATGTAGATCCTCGTTCGATCTTCGATGTACAGGTTAAGAGACTTCATGAGTACAAGAGACAGCTCCTGAACATTCTTCATGTTATGCATCTGTATAACAGACTGAAGACAGAGCCAGAATTCGATATGTACCCAAGAACATTCATCTTTGGAGCAAAGGCATCAGCAGGCTACAAGAGAGCTAAGCTTATCATCAAGCTCATCAACTCAGTTGCAGATGTTGTCAACAACGATGCTTCAATCGAAGGCAAGATCAAGGTTGTATTTATAGAGAACTACAGAGTATCCAATGCCGAGATCATCTTCGCAGCAGCAGATGTATCAGAGCAGATCTCAACAGCTTCAAGAGAGGCTTCAGGTACAGGTAACATGAAGTTCATGCTGAACGGTGCACCTACACTTGGAACCATGGATGGAGCAAATGTAGAGATCGTTGAGGAAGTTGGCATCGAGAACGCATTTATCTTCGGACTTTCAGCAGAAGAGGTTATGAAGTATGAGCGCGAGGGCGGCTACAACCCAATGGATATCTACAATAACAACCAGGCTGTAAGAAGAGTTCTCACACAGCTTATCGATGGCACTTATGCAAAGGATGATCCGGACAGATTCAGAGATCTCTATGATTCTCTCACAAAGGAAGATGTATACTTCATCCTCAAGGACTTCGATTCATATGCAGAGGCTCAGCAGAAGGTTAACGAAGCATACCAGGATGAGAAGGGCTGGGCAAAGATGGCTATGCTCAACACAGCATGCGCTGGAAAGTTCTCATCAGACAGAACTATCGAGGAGTATGCAAAGGAGATCTGGAAGCTTAAGAAGGTTAAGGTTTCACTTGACAAGTAATTTATATTTATCAATATAGAATGCAGCAGGGGCTGCCGGAATTTGTGTAAGATTCCGGCAGCCCTTTGTTTGCATGTGTGCCACCTGATATTAGATTGCTGAAAGTAAAAACATGTCGTTTATGAAGAAATAATGTCGTTAATGCAGGATCAATTGCACCGGCTTTCTGCTTAGATAATAATGTGTGGAGGGAGGTGATAAGAATGAGTGAATTAACGATATTTAATTGGCTGTATGAATTGATGAAAAAACACTTGGGTAAGTAAAAAGTATAGTATTGGGGGATTATGTAAATGAATTCAAACAAGAAGTTGTATAGGATTATATCTTGGATTTTATGTGTATGTCTGTGTGCGAATATATGGACCAGTGGAATAATTACAGCATTTGCACAAAGTGATGGACCAGTACCGGAAATTAGCATAGAAGCTGCATTAGCTGAGGAAATAGGCGAAAATATGGATGCCGTAAGTGACTCGTTGAGTAAGAAAGCATCCGCAGGGAATTGGCATGTAGCAGTGTTTGTGGATGGGCTTCCTTGGTCAAAATTTCATAAGGAAGTTCAGAAAGATATATTAAAGAAATATGGAGTTGATAAGATAAAGCTGGAAATGCAGGTGACTTATCCAAAACCGATAATAAAGGAAAATGCATATACGGGGAAAAAACGACAGTATAAACGAGGATATGCAGATGTTAGTTTTGAAAAAGAAGATATTGGTTATCTATATGAAGTAAAACCGTACTCTTTCTCTGTTCAGCCCAAGAAGAAACTTGCAGAAAGTCAGCTGAAGGCATATGTAGATTCGTCTCCAAAATATAAAAAAGGAACTAGATCTCTAATAGAGGATGGTGAATGTTTTTTTGATATTACCAGAACATTTAAAGTTTATACAGAGGATATTGAATATAAAATACAGTATTTTGTTCAGGACAGTGGATTGATATTGTATAAGTTTCAAAGACATGTGAAAAGAAGGCAAAAAAACCCTGTCCCTGTCACAAGCTCAGAGACGAGTAAGGTTTCATCACCGGTCAAGGCTGGAGCAGCAAATGATGTGATTTTATTTCCGGGAAATAAGAATGGAAATTATGGCGAAGATCCTCAGCCTGATGGCAGTGGAATTGGCAGCAGTCTTCAACCAGGTGGTGGTGGTTATATAGATGTGGATGTTTTGCTGAAACTAGTGGCAGGCGTAACATTGTTGAATGCTGTGAATACAAAGATAAATACGAATCCAGATCTGAACAATTCTGTAACATTGGAGTTAAAAGTATATTGTGACAGATTTTTAAAAGCTGCAGCGGACTTTATAGCATCTGATCCGAGACTTGGACAAAAAGTCGCTGCGGCAGGTGTGCTTGGAGCCGGGGTATATGTCTTGTCTGATACACAGAAGGCTCAGGCAGCGGAGCTCAACAATGCAATGGAGGATGTAAGAACAGCTTATGATGTCTGTATTGATGAGGGATTTATTGATTACATATTAGAGGCGATAAATGAGGGAGATGAAAGTAGATACAATGAACTGATGAAGCTAATACAAGGATACAGTGATGATTATGATAGTGCAGGAAACGCGCAGCCTCCACGAGATCCGCTTGTGATTGATTTAGGAAATGAAGGGATAGAACTTAAATCACTGGATGAAGGAGTGAATTTTGATCTTGACAATAATGGTTTTTCGGAAAAAACAGCATGGATTGGAACCGAGGATGGCTTCCTTGCATTAGATAGAAATGCAAATGGAAAAATAGACAATGGAGGAGAATTGTTTGGAGATCAGGTGACTCTTGAAAATGGACAAAAATCGAGTTCCGGATTCGATGCTCTAAAAGAGTTTGATGAGAATGATGACAATCTGATAGATGAGGATGATTCGGTATTTAAGAAACTGCAGATATGGGTTGATGCGAATCATAATGGAATATCAGAAAAAAATGAACTAAAAGGTCTTGGAGATTTGGGTATCATATCAATCAGTTTAGCGCATAAAGAAGAAAGTGTTATTGATGAGGCAACCGGAACAAGATTAGCAGAAATTTCAGATGTTAAATTGGATGATAGGAGTGAAAAAACAAATACGGTTATTAGTGAGTTTTGGTTCCCGATCAAATCTTCAGATACAACTCATGGTGGAGTTGTAACATCTGGAAATGTGCAAAATATATATGCAGCGATGAGAGAGGATGAAACAGGTGAGCTGGGAAAATTATTTACTCAGTTTTGTATGTCAAATGATATAGCTCAAAAAAGACGTTATGTGAAAAAAATTTTATATTATATTACAGATGCAAAATCCATAAAACCTAATAGCCGGGGTGGAAATATTGATGCCAGAGATCTTAAAGTCATTGAAAGTTTTATGGGAAGACCCTTTGAAGGTGTTGACGGCAATAATCCGAACAGTAATGCTGCTGCAATTTTACGTGGAATTATTGGAGATATTGAGAATCAATACTATAATGTATTAAATCTTGATTCGGTGATGGGGGGATATTTATACGGAATTGTTGAATATAAAAACAGCGCTGGAGGTAATGAGGTTAATATAGCTGAACTTTATTATGTTCTGGATGAGAACTTTGAAAAAGGGGGAAATATAGATTCCTTAATATATGACTTTTGCCTGTACTTTAAAGCTTATGACACTATACATAAAACACATTGTATGAGTGATTTTGAGAAGCATTTTGCTGCAATAGATAATAGATTTGAAGAAATAATAGATATGGCAAATGCAGGAAATATATATTTAGGAACAGACGAAAATGATCAATACAGTGGAACTTCGTTAAATGATATGGTATTTGGAGAGGCTGGGAATGATGTACTTTGCGGAGATATAGGAAATGATATTATTTACGGTGGCGAAGGTAATGACAAATTGTATGGAAATTCAGGAAAAGATCATTTATATGGCGGATCAGGCGATGATCTGCTTGACGGAGGTGTAGGTGATGACATCCTTGAGGACGAAGATGGAAATGATACTTACGTGTTTACAAGAGGTTATGGCAAAGACACAATAATTGATGCCGGTGGCAGTAATACAATACAGTTTTTAGATCTTATGCCAAAAGATATATTGGTAAATGGAACAGGAGAGAATGATGCAACCATATATATAAAAAATACCTCTGATAGTCTGACCATTAAGGATTTTTGTAAAAGTGAAGATCTTTCAGATTATACACTACAATTTAAGAATGTATCTATGCATTGTACAGATGAAAAGAGCCCATTCAGGCATATATATGGCACAGAAAACAGTGATGATCTGAGAACGGTAGTTGATGGCTCTATGGTAAATGCGTTTGCAGGTGATGATAAGGTAACAGCCAGCAAGCTTTCCGATATAATATATGCAAATGAAGGAAATGATATTGTAAAAGCCGGGGATGGCTCTGACACAATTTACGGAGGAGCAGGAGATGATACACTGTATGGTGAGGCTGGAGACGATATTATCTGGGGAGATGCCGGATCAGATAAGTTAGATGGCGGAGCAGGCAATGATAAATTGTATGGCGAAGCTGGAGACGATACTTATGTGTTCAACAAAGGATACGGAATTGATATTATTGATGATCAGGATGGAAGGATGACAATACAGCTTGGAGCAGATCTGGATATACAGGATATCACAGTGTTCGAGCTTGGAGAGGAAGTTGTAATTAAATCTGTTCAGACGGAGGACATGCTAATAATCAGTGACGGCAAGTCGATTATTGATAATGTTTTGATGGAGTCTGGAGATAATACATATGAGATCAGAGATATGCTATCTGATATTGATGGAGATGAACAATATACGGTTGCTACAGCAACCGATGCCTCAGATGCAGTATTTACTGACAGGGCGTGCGGAATAATAGCATCGGGGGCAGGATATGATTATATTGTTGCCTCAGAAGACAGTGATATAATATTTGGAGATTCAGATACAGATAGAATACTGTCAGGTGGCTCGGACGATATAACATATGGCGGAGAAGGCAGTGACCAGCTGTATGGAGAAGACGGAAATGATTTTATATCTGGTGGAACTGGAAACGACTATATGAATGGTGGAACCGGAGATGATCTGTTGATATCAGGCAGTGGAAACGATTTCATGGACGGAGGAGAAGGAGACGACATATATTATTTTAACATGGGAGATGGAAACGATACGATAACAGATGCTGCCGGGGAAAATACTATAATTTTTTGTGATGGCATTGAATCAGATAAGATAAAAGCATACAGGAGTGATTGGAATGACTTGCTTATTACATTTGCCGGAACAGATGATACATTAGTATTGAAAAAATATTGTGTGGACAAGGATGCCAGGGGTTATAGACTGGTATTTGCAGATGGTTATACAGGCTGTGCAACGGATAAGGACAGTGTTTTGAGAAACATTTATGATACGTCAAAGACAGAATATATGCCGACGATATATGATGATGGAGTGACAATAATATCGAGCGGAGGAGATGATCAGCTGGTTGGAAGCGATTGTTCAGATACCTTGATCGGTGGAGATGGCAACAATAGGATCACAGGCAATGCCGGTGATGACTGCATTGATGGTGGTAAGGGCAACGACTATCTGTCAGGTGGTTCGGGTTCTGATACATATATTTATAAAAAAGGATATGGAATAGATACAATAAATGATGATTCGGGTCATAATTACATTGAGATAAGTGACTATAATATCGAGGATATCCATTCGTACAGGACAAATTGGAATAATCTTACGATGGTTATGGGAGATGGTGATGACACGTCGCTGAATAATTCGGATTCGGACAAACTGATTATTGAAGGCTTTTTCAGCTCTGAAAAAAATAGAGAATTCAGTCTTATATTCGGAGATACTATTATAGACATCACTTCTTACAATAGTCCGGCCAGAGTATTAAATGGTACTCCTGATAATGATCAGCTTGGTGGTTTTGATGATAGTGGTTTTGTCATATATGGATATGATGGAGCTGATACATTAAATGGAAGCAGTGGAAATGACTGTTTATATGGTGGAACCGGAGATGACAGGCTGCTGGGAGCAGCTGGGAATGATGTGCTGGATGGCGGAAGTGGAGATGATCACCTTGAAGGCGGTGATGGAGATGACACGTATATCATACAGAGAGACTTCGGTAATTACACAATAAAGGATGATGACGGTGTAAATACATTAAAATTCGGTGAGACAATAGTGGCATCTGATATAAAGGTGTACAGAACAGATTGGAATGATCTTACTATTCATATATGTGATAGTAATGAATATGTGAAAATCGTAGGGTATTTCACATCTGATAAGTGCAGAAAGTTTAATGTTACATTTGCTGATGGTACGGAGTTTGATTATACAGATAGTGACAATCCGGTAAATCAGGTTATCACAGCTGATTCAAATGATTAGATGGACGGGGTGCCATGCACTCTAATATTTGAGCAGATATTCGGTATACAAAGCCTTTACCTGGTTTCGATATGAGCGACCAACAGGAAGATGCCTGATCTCAATGATGCTTTCTAATAAAGTAATATCAGAGGAATTGACACTTTTTATGCAGGACATGTTGACCATGTATGACTTGTGAATTCTAATTATGTTGGTGTTCTGCAATATATTTTCTGCACCTTTGATATCCATAACGAATAGGTGATTGCCGGATGAGTACGTTACAACATTGATATAGTGTCCGGTTGAATATATGTATATGATGTCACCAGGATAGATTTTTCCCTCTGGAGCGCTGTTGAATGAAACAGGGTGATTACTGCAGTGGCTGCGGAGGGAAGATTCTAATAGCGGAAATAATCTCTCTATTTTGATTGGCTTTGGACAGAACCCAATTGTTTTAGGACTGAAACTATCATATACATAATTGGTATGGCTGGATATAAATATAATAGATCCGACAAAACGGCTGTGCTGGAGTCTGTGCATGAGCTGTACACCATTGATGGAATCATTCATTTCTATATCAAGCAGCAATACGGAAATGTGATGAGAACTATATGATAAAACATCAAAGATTGAATGGAAAAAAATATAAGAGTGGTCTATGTTTTTACCAGAAAAAAATTGTTCGCAGCAATCTCGGTTTTTAATTTGATGTATGGTTTCATCGTCACAGATTCCGATATATATCATGTGTTTCCTCCTATTGGTATATGGTTCAGGTGTGGTATACTGACGGCTATATGGTTTACATAATTATGTCAATGTAAGAAAGACTGTTGCTTTGCCTGAATTTAAATACTCCGTTATATTTGTCTATGGTATGTTTGATGTTTGAAATTCCGAAACCGTGAGCGGCTTTGTCATTTTTGGTGGTGAGAGGAAGTCCATTTGCATCAATAACTGCTGGAGATGCAGTTGTATTTGACTGATGTATTACTAAATGCGAATTCCTGACAGATAAATCAATATTTATCGCTGGCTGTATTTCGGTGTCGGCAGGGATCTTTTCACATGCCTCCAGTGCATTTGAAAGTATATTATCAAGGACTGTGCAAATGTCGAAAGCGTCTATATTGCTGGGAATAGAAATACATGAATTAATCCAGTTGAATTCAAATTTTTTATTTTTAATTTTCTGATGATAGTGAGATACAACTGCGTCTACAGCAGCTATATTTGTGTATGTAACGCAGTTTGTCTCTTCGAATGCAATACCCAGACTTTTAAGATAGAGAGCTGCCTCGGAATATTTCTGAGAATTTAACAGGCTGTTTAGTATCGTTATGTGGTTTGCAGAGTCATGCCTGAATCTCCTCAAGGCAGCATCGCTGTCGTGAATTATCGTAAATTGTTTTTCCTGATCAGACATTCTCAGCCTGGCAAGCTCCTCCTGGTGTTTATGAAATAATTGTTTTCTATATATATTAGATAATGCAATCCACATCAAAAAAAATATAATTATCAGTATAATGAAAAATAGTGATGCCATGTTTAGTATGTAATAGTTGATATTAGAAAATTGAGCCAGAGCCTGCAATGTACCGATAATTCCAGAAACTATAAATAAGGAGCCTGCAAGCAAAATATAATAGATTTTAGAGTGGAAAATAATGAAAGGATCAGCATGGATGTCGGTAAGCTTGATACACAGGATGCTGATTGAAAGAGACAGTGTTACAGCCAAATTGGTAAATATACAATAAGTCAAAACCCCTGCCGCATTTTCAAATGATATATCCTTAACAATCGCAAAAAAATACAGAAACAGCAGTGAAAAAATATGATTTAGTGTAAACACACTTATAAAGTTAATCATATTTTCCTGTTTGCTGCCGTTGACAAGGAAGATGGACATCAGAAAGCCAAGTGCGAAAAATACATATGTGTCTAGTTCCACATTTAATGGCAGCAAATTAAAAGCGAAAATGCTGCATAAGAAAACTATATATTTAGGTACACCTTTAGCAGGCAGCCTCCCGAAAAAAATATAGAAAATAAGAAAGTAATTTAGCATCTCGACGATTGTATAAAGTGTATGTGTAAGCATATATAATCCCCTGCATATATTTAGATAATAATATTATATATAAATATATTAGAATAATCAACATAACCGAAAACATGTTGCCATGTTGCAAAATAGCTGCAAAACTTGTCAATTTCTTCGTAGCTATGGTATGATAAATATATATAGTTTTCGCGGGAAACTAATGGCACCGGCAATTTGCATAAGGCGAATTTGCAGGGTCAGTATTCAAAAAGGGGGTTATATACATATGAAAAGAAGAAGAGTATGGCAGAGAATCGTTTCACTTCTGCTAGTATTTGTCATGGTATTTACGGTGGCGGTGATCCAGCCGGATGCAGATGCATTTGCTGCGGCGAAGACTCCGCTTGCAACCCATGGCAGGCTTGCTGTGAAGGGAGCGGATCTGGTGGATGCAAAGGGCAGAAAGTTCCAGCTCAGGGGAGTCAGTACCCATGGTATCAACTGGGATGTGGGATATCCTTACGTGAATAAGGCAGCATTCCAGACACTTCGCGATGACTGGGGCGCAAATGCAGTGAGACTTGCGATGTATACTTCCGAGTACAATGGCTACTGCTCAGGCGGCAATCAGGCACAGCTCAGAAACCAGATATACAAGGGTGTAAAATATGCTACAGAGCTTGGAATGTATGTCATAATCGACTGGCATATATTGAATGATGGCAATCCTATGACCCAGCTTGCGCAGGCGAAGAAATTCTTTGCTACGATGTCCAACAAGTACAAGAATCAGAAGAATGTCATATATGAGATATGCAATGAGCCGAATGGCTGTAGCTGGACATCGATCAAGTCATATGCAACACAGGTCATTAAAGTGATAAGAAAATATGATAAGAAAGCGATAATAGTAGTTGGAACGCCGACATGGTCACAGCTCGGATCTGATGGTACACACAATGAGGTCGCAAACAGTCCTATAAAGGGATACAAGAATATCATGTACTCACTTCATTTTTATGCAAACGAATGGAGCCACAATAAATATCTGCCTGCAAAGCTTGACTATGCAAGAAAGAAGGGCATAGCAGTCATGGTTACAGAATTTGGAATGTCAGCTGCGGGTGGCGGAGGCGGAATAAACTCCTCCTACACGGGCAAGTGGCTCGGCAAGCTCAACAAGTACAATATAAGCTATTTCTGCTGGAGTCTTAGCAACAAGAATGAGTCATGTTCACTGCTCTCTTCTAAGACGAAGAAAACAAGCAAATGGAAGACTACTGAATTGTCGGTAGCTGGTAGATACATAAGATCAAAATATAGAGCACGCAAAAAAGCACTTGGAAGCAAAGCATAAATAAAAGAAGCCGGAATACAGAATGAAAAGAATCATCTGTATTCCGGCTTCTTTTATGACCTTAAGTCATATGATGATATGGTTTACAACTGCATGTCAGTGCCAGCTAATTAAGCTACAACTGTTACGTTTGTTGCTCTCTCCTTAGAAGCATCCTTTGGATCTGCCTCTACATCAAAAGAAACCTTCTGTCCCTCGTTAAGAGTCTTATATCCATCAGCGTTGATAGCTGAAAAATGAACAAATACGTCCTTTCCTGTTTCATCGTCTGAGATGAATCCATAACCCTTTTCTCCGTTGAACCACTTAACTGTACCGTTCTTCATCACGAGTACCTCCTAAAATGTTGAAATTTTGTACTCAATGAAAACACTACAATATACCCTATAGAGAATATCTTACAGAGAATACTCCAAAGAAAAGTTTACCTTATATAGCAATCGAACCGTTAATCTTGAATACGCTACTATCATATTATGTCATGTTCCATTTGTCAATAAATTATCCGTAGAGAGAGCACAATAAATTATCCACAAAGAGAGTTGTCGTTTTGAAGGTTAACACTGTTTGCAACTGTATTCATATAATCGAAAACAAATGGATATACATAGTATCAGGAAGTGGTGGGTCCGTTATGGAGAGTGTGTGATTCATTTTCGGGAAGATATAGACATAACAGGGGGGAGAATATGCAGAAATTGAGAACTGTCATTATAGGTATTGCGGTGGCTGTGTTGTTGTCATATATAATTTCTTCTATCTATGCCAGATACAGATATCCGGTCAGTCTGTCGGAGGGACAACCCAGCGGAAAAAGCGTATGTGTATATGAAGATGGGCAGTATGATCTGATGGACGTGGAGGAGTATATAGAGTCGGTGCTCATGGGGATGATGCAGGACGACTGGAATGAAGAAATGCTCAAGGCGATGGCTGTAGTCCTGCGCACGGGAGTGTATTACCAGATGGAAAATCAGGATACGTCACAGACTGGGAAAAATGACCTTATAAATGAATCGGAGCTGCGAGAGATCAGATATACATATGCGGAGCTGAAGGAAAAATGGGGGGACGAGTACAGAAACGTGGCAAGACGTTCACATGCGGCAGTGTCAAACACAAGGGGCGTTGCCATCCGATATGATGGACAGGTCATCCTGCCCGTGTATCACGTAGTCAGTGTTGGACATACTGTGAGTGCGGAAGAGTTATATGGATACGACATTCCGTATTTAAGACAGGTGGACAGCGGCGCTGACAGGATGGCGTCTGATTTTTCAACAACATTGATGTTCGGTGGGGATAGGCTCAGAAAAACATTTGACAGATGGCTGTCACAGAGCCAGACGGAGAGTGGTGAAGATGTCAGGGTGTCGGACGCCACAGCATCAGGATTTGCCAGGACTGTAAATGTATTTGGATGTGAGATAAATGCGGATGATTTCTGCAGACAGCTCGGCCTTCAGTCCACAAATGTACATATAGACAAGCCGGGAGAAGATTACAGGGTGATAACTGTAGGTGTGGGAAACTCCCTTGGAATGTCACTCTATGGCGCAGCATTGCTGGCGGCAAATGGTGAGAGCTATGATGAGATAATCCAGTATTATTACACAGGGGTAACTGTATCAAAATAGAAAACAAAATTTCCAATAGTTGTATAATTTCCGGATCATCTGTGCATGCTACAGATGAGGTGATGAATATGAAGAAATTTTTAAGCGGAGTAAAGAAGAATATCTTCTATATCTCGCTCATCACAGGCATGGCTGTGCTTGTGACGGTGCTGGGACTTTATAACGCAAAGACAAATTCAAAGGAAAAAAATATTGTGATCGGACAGAATACACCGTATGGAGATACATCTGAGTCAGGCATGCAGACAAAAGAGACGTTAAGTGGCAAGGATAAAAATGCAGGCACAGAGGATGGTACACGCAATGATGTGGAGCGTGATGCGACTGCGGACAGCACATATGCAGAAGATTCAGCTGCAGATCTGAATGGCGGAGATACAGATGCTGAGATAACTGAAGATGATGCTGGGCAGAGTGATGTGGATTCTGAGAATACACAGGAAGACAATGAGGCAGTGTCCGCCACAACAGGTGGAGAGGAGACTCTCAGCTATGATCCAAAAGAGAGTATAAGCTGGCCTTTGACTGGAAATGTGATAATTCCGTACAGCATGGATACCACAGTGTACTTTGAGACATTAAAGGAGTACAAATGCAGCCCTGCCATGGTGATCGAGGCAAAGGCCGGCGACGAGGTAAAGGCGGTATACAAGTGTAAGGTGGCTGAGGTGTCAAGCAATTCCGAACTGGGAAACTATGTAAAACTTGACCTGGGCAATGGCTATGTAGTCACACTTGGACAGTTTGAGGATATAAAGGTTGCCCTCGGAGAGTATCTGGAAGCCGGTGATGTCGTAGGAACTATTGGCGAGCCAAGCCGGTTCTACACCAAAGAGGGAACAAATCTCTACTTTGCAATAGAAAAAGACGGGAATCCGGTAGATCCCATGTTGTTAATCCAGTAGCCATGGGGTCAGGTACCTCCGTCCCCCAGGAGGGACGGGCATAAAAAAACAGCCATCTCTGTGGTTGAAACAGAGATGGCTGTCTTTTTGTATGTATATTATATCTGTATCACAGCAAGCTGTGATATGTAATGCATTAACCCATTACAACCTCTACAGTGTGAGTCTTGCCGTCGCCAAATGCTGGAATAACATTGCCCTCGATAGCATTGCCATCAACTACAACGCTCTTAACGCCCTTGTTGATGTGATCAGGGTTAGAAACCTTGATGTCGTATGTAGCACCACGGAACTGACGAGTAGCTGTCATTCCATCCCATGCAGCAGGTATAGATGGATCAATCTTCAGACCATCGAAGTCTGCTGAGATACCAAGGATGTACTGTGATATAGCTACCATGTTCCAAGCAGCTGTACCTGTCAGCCATGAGTTCTTGCCCTGACCGAAGTGGTTGCCTGGCTTGCCGATGTCTGATCCGGCATCCTTACCACCGATCATCTGGCCGTATACATATGGCTCAGTCTTGTGTATATCTGATGTCTCCTCAGTGAAAGCAGGAGCTATCTCTGAGTAGTACTTAAATGCCTGATCGCCAGCACCTGCGTAAGCAGCAGCACAGATGATCCATGCATTGTTATGTGTGAATATTCCGGCATTCTCCTTGTATCCGCCTGGGTATGTAGAAATCTCACCATACTGGATGTAATACTTTGTGAATGCTGGGTTGTTGAGTACAAGTCCGTGCTGTGTATTGAGTCTCTCGTCGATCGCAGCAAGAGTCTTCTTGTCGCAGCCCTGATCCTTGCCGATGTCAGACATGATAGCAAATCCCTGTGGCTCGATGAAGATCTGGCCTTCCTCGCACTCCTTAGATCCCATCTTCTCACCATTTGCATCGTAAGCTCTGAGGAACCAGTCGCCGTCCCATGCTGACTCCATGATGTTGGCCTTCATCTTGTCGATCTCAGCCTGAGCAGCATCAGCCTCAGCGTCCATTCCAAGGTGCTTGAGAATAGCAACATAGTTAGGACCTGTATATGTGAAGAGTGTAGCAACCATAACTGACTCAGCAACCTTTGAGTATCCGCCTTCAGCAGCGAACTTAGGGTTGGTGTATGTCTGGAAGCTCTCACCTGGTGTGTCTGAGAAACATGAAAGGTTGATACAATCGTTCCAGTCAGCTCTCATTGCAAGTGGAAGTCCGTGTGGTCCAAGGTTGTTCACGATCTTGTAGAATGAAACCTTGAGGTGGTCAAGCATAGGCTTTGCAATTGACATATCGTTGTCATATGGAACCATCTCGTCAAGGATGCCCCAGTCGCCTGTCTCCTTGATGTAAGCTGATACAGAAAGGATCAGCCATAATGGATCGTCTGAGAAGTCTCCACCGATATCTGCGTTACCCTTCTTGGTAAGTGGCTGGTACTGATGGTAGCATCCACCGTCTGGGAACTGTGTTGAAGCTATATCGATGATTCTCTCTCTTGCACGGTCAGGGATCTGATGAACAAATCCGAGTACATCCTGGTTGGAATCACGGAATCCCATACCACGGCCGATACCTGACTCGAAGTATGAAGCTGAACGTGAAAGGTTAAATGTAACCATACACTGATACTGATTCCAGATATTTACCATACGGTTTACCTTGTCATCAGGAGTGTTAACGTTGAGGATGCCTAAGAGTCTGTTCCAGTGCTCCTTGAGTTCCTTAAGACCTGCAGCAACCTTCTCAGGTGTGTTGTACTTCTCGATCATCTCGAGAGCCTTTACCTTGTTGATAGTCTTGCCGTCAGCCTCGAACTTCTGGTCAACAGGCATCTCAACATATCCAAGTATAAATACAAGAGTCTTTGTCTCGCCTGGAGCAAGAGTGATCTTCTTGTAGTGTGAAGCGATAGGTGACCATCCATCAGCAAATGAATCATTTGCCTTGCCAGCCTCAACAGCCTGTGGGTTGTGGAAACCGTTGTAAAGTCCGATGAATGAATCTCTGTCTGTATCGTAGCCATCGATCTCGTCATTCACTGTGTAGAATGCGAAATGGTCACGTCTGTCTCTGTATTCTGTCTTGTGGTAGATAGTTGAACCGACAACCTCCACACGGCCAGTACTGAAGTTTCTCTGGAAGTTGGTGCAGTCATCCTGTGCATCCCAGAGACACCACTCCTCAAATGAGAAGAATGAGAATGTCTTCTCCTCTGAGCCTTCATTTGTAAGGACAACCTGCTGAACCTCTCCAGCGTAGTTCTGAGGAACAAAGAAAGTAACCTCAGCCTTAAGGTCGTTCTTCTTACCGGTGATGATTGTATATCCCATACCATGACGGCACTGGTACTCATCAAGCTCTGTCTTGACTGGTGACCAGCCTGGATTCCAGATAGTACCGTTGTCGTTGATATAGAAATAACGTCCGCCCATATCTATAGGCACGTTGTTATAACGATATCTTGTGATTCTACGAAGACGTGCATCCTTGTAGAAGCTGTAACCTCCTGCAGTGTTGGAGATCAGTGAAAAGAAATCCTGTGTTCCAAGGTAGTTGATCCAAGGATAAGGAGTTCTAGGAGATGTGATCACATACTCCTTGTTGGCATCATCAAAATAACCAAATTTCATGTAGCATATACCTTCCTTCCAATTGTATTATGTTCGCTTTCAGATAGCTCTCATAAGCCCCCTCTGAAGTCTTCTGTATCGTCTTTGTGCTATTTCTCCCTTAAAAGACAGCCATACAGTTTGATTATATAATAAATGACGTAAAAAGACAACAAAGTTATGGTTCTATTTGTACAAACTAGCCATGGGATGGCCGGTGGCATTTTGCATATCATATAGTGAAACATGGTTTTGATGTGTTGAGAATATTGCCTGTTATGGTATACTGTAGAGGTGCTTGGTGGAAATAAGGCGGATCGTTCACCGGAAAATAGAAAGAACAGGAGTTTTGGCGTATGAGAAATGCTAGTGATCAGAATAATATATCATATAAAAATGAAAGAAATAAGCAGGAACGTGTGTATGTTGGCGGCAGCGGCGCATCGGATATGGGATTTGATGACAGGGACGTCCAGGTAGCGGATGAGCTTGCGAAGGAGAAGAAAAAGAAAGTTGCGATAGCTCTGTCTGCGGTATTGCTGGCAGTTATAGTTGTGGTTGTGTATCTTGCGGTGACAAGACTTAGTACAGGAAAGTCAAAAAGCATAAAGCATAAAGCTGGTAGACACTTATATGTCGGGTCTTGAGAATACGGATGTCGATAAGGTGAAGAGTGTCATGGATCGGAAAGCTGTGGATGACGACTCTATAAATACGCTTGTCAAGATATTTGAGACATACAATGAAAATGGGATACAGTATACTCTTGAGTACACAACGGCTGAAGGCCGGGAGGCATCGCAGAAGGAGCTTGATGCTGTGAGTCAGGCATTATACAGTAAGACAGCTGATAAAGCGGGCGTGAAAAAGGGATATGTGGTTCCTGTTAGGGGAACAATCATGTTGACATATGATGGACAGACTTCTCCGTATGAGATGGATATGGACATTATATGTTACGAGAAAGACGGTGAGTGGTATCTTGGCGGAACTGTGGATAATGGCACAGATACGACGGAGAGTGCAGAATAATAGGGAATCGATAGAGATATAATAATAAAAGCCACTGGTGAATGATGGACCTGTCTGCGCGACAGGTGGATAAGTACCATTCTCCGGTGGCTTTTATATTACTCCGGCTGCCTATTTCTTTCTGCCGGAAATGAGTATGATAATGAACGATGCAAGAATAGTTGCAAGTACAGTTATTAATATGACAAGCTGAAGGTTGCGGACACGGCTTTTTCTCTTATCCACAGTGTCGCTTGACTTATAGTTGTTTATCTGTTTTGAACTGCGCTCCGTTGTCACTTCAGTTGTGGTCTCAGTGGTGCGCTTTGCCCTTGTAGTGTACTCGTGCATTGTGTATTCAGTAGTTGTCCGCTCTGTTGTGTAAGGCATAAAATCGGTTGTTGCTTCCGTGGTTGCCTGCGTAGTCGCCTGGGTTGTGGCGGTTGTGGTTGTCTGCGTAGTCGCCTGAGTTGTTGTGGTCGGTTTCTCCTCTATAGAGAAAGTTGCGACCGCATCACCCGTGGTTGAACGTATTGTGAGCGTGTGCTTTCCGGCACTGAGCGTATCAAGATATGAGGATTTCAACTCGATTATAGTACTTCCTTCGCTCTTGGTGTAGTATGTCGGGGATATAACATTGTTGTCCACAAGTACGCATACAAAGTCGGCAATATCAGCATCTGAGCGGAACTTAAGCGTGTCGCTGCTGGATTTTTTCCATTTTACGTCATTGCCTCCTGTAATCTTAGGTGCCTGTTTGTTTATAACTGTGTCATCTTTGCTAATATTCTTAGTGCCCTTGCTGTCACTGAAATATTTGCCGCAGGCCGAGCAGTACCAGTATTCTATATTGCCGCTTTTTGAAGCAGTGGCTGCAACGGCGTCTACTTTCTTCAGGGCTGTGTGGTTTGTCTTGCTCTTGTGACCGTATTTGGCGCCACAGACGGCACAGACAGCTTTTTCTGTACAGGTTGCCTTTCCCCCAGAACAGTCTTGGGTAACTCTGTAACCGCAGTCTTTGTTTTGACAGGTTGCTGAATGGGTTCCGTTGCCGTTGTTCTTCCATTTGCTGAGCTTGTGCTCAGAATGAGCCTTGGACAGCTCTTTTCCACAGTATTTGCAGACGATAGGAGTTGTGCAGTTGCTGTCGTCCGGGGCTGCAACGTGATCTTTGTTGACTGTCGCTGATATCTCCGTCTTGTTGCCGGCCTTATCCGTGGCTACCAATGACTGCACACCCTTTGCAGGTGAAAGCTTGAATGACATTGAATCATCCAAAGTAATTTCTTTGCCGTTGACTGTCAGTTTGTCCAGGTTATCCTCAATGAGTGTGACATCTACGGCTGAGCAGTAAACAGAGTCGTTGGTTATCCCATTGAATGCAGGAGCCTTTGTGTCCATGGTGAAGCCCTCTGATGATATGTATGATGTTTTATCGCCTGACTTTATCTGTGCATATATCACATATGATCCGTCATCGCCTACGGTGAAAGCGCCACCGTATTCGGTAAATGAACCGTTTGCCAGAGCATCCTCGGAAAGCTGCTCCCCGCTTATGATGTAGCCGATCTTTGCATCTTTGTCTGCTGATATGGTTACCTTTACGGCTTTTTTGTAGTAAGTGTCAAATGAGATCTCATCCTGAAGGGAATCCCAGCTTTTCTTGCCAATGGTGATCTTGCCCTTTGAAGAATCGCTTTCCCACTGGGCATAGAAAGTCAGGTTTCTCTTGCTGGTATTGTCGTCAGGATCAGTATAATTGTAGCCGTTATCGTCTGCCTTTTCAAAATCACTGTAGTATATCATACTTATATTTTTGCCAGAGCCATCAGCGTTTGTGTTCCAGCCAGTGAACTTGTATCCTTCCCTCTCGGGGGTGTAGTCTGCCAACGCGATGCCGTATGATTTGCCGGCAACGTCAAAATCGTAGGTTCCGCTTTCTGCATCGCTGATGGTTCCTCCGTTTGCATCAAGGGTGAATGTAAGCCCTTCCCCGGAGTAGCTGTCCTTTGTGTACATGGCAGCGATGACAAGTCTGCTTGATTTGTCAGTGAAATATGAGCTCTTTATGCTGGTTACTTTTTTAGACTTGTTGTACCATCCTGTGAAAGTAAATCCATCACGTTCAGGGATGTATTCGGACAAGTCTATGTCCTGAAAGTCTTCTTTAGCCTGAGAAAGCTCGATGCTTTCTTCCCCGGATATATTGCCGCCTGCGGCATCAAGCGTGACATAGTAAGTGTCGGGGTCATCCCCTTCATCCGCCATTGCGCATACCCCATTAAAGCAGAACAGAGAACAGAAGACGATAGATAAAAATAAAAATTTTTTCATGAAATTCCTCCCTCGAATGAGTTAGTGTACAGTCACAATAAACGTTGCAGCTGTACAAAATAAACCTATTAAT
>OHLI01000284.1_pt1 | contig 32730 bp, 29 predicted proteins | sample 1569051 | NCBI WGS metagenome assembly OHLI01 (sample SAMEA3879561, study PRJEB24766) | human gut metagenome | biome: human-associated habitat; feature: feces | place: USA | collected 1985/1987
TTTATATTTCTTCTTTACTTTTTCAGCTCCGCTTGGTAGGCTTACGCCGGGCCCCCGCCTGCGTTTTATCTCTCGCTACGCTCGGTGCTGACTTTTACTTTATGCTTGTGATTTACTCGGTTTGGCTATGCCATTCCTCACTCCTCACTTAGTCAGCAGTTTATCTGCAATAGAATCCAGCCAGCCGCCCTCGACGTCCTCTATTTTACCGCTGTCACAGGCTTTCGCAAACTTCGGGTCGATAGGCATTTTCGCCACTGCGTCAATGCCAAACTTCACTGCCGCCTCGTCCACATGGCTCTCGCCATAGATATTATGCCTTTTTCCGCAGTCAGGGCATTCAAAATACGACATATTCTCCACGATGCCAAGCACAGGTACTTTCATCATATCCGCCATATGCACCGCTTTTTCAACTATCATCGAAACCAATTCCTGCGGTGATGTGACTATGATTATTCCGTCCACCTTTATCGACTGGAACACCGTCAGCGGCACGTCGCCAGTTCCCGGCGGCATATCTATAAACATCACATCAAGGTCGTTCCACGCAACGTCCGTCCAGAACTGTTTCACCGCACCTGCGATAACAGGGCCACGCCATACCACAGGGTCAGTTTCATTCTCAAGCAGCAGATTAAGGCTCATTATCTCGATACCCGTTTTGCTCACCGCAGGGATAATTCCGTACATATTCGTTTTAGCCCTCTCGTGGATATTGAAAGCCGTCGGTATTGACGGACCTGTTATGTCAGCATCCAGCACAGCGGTCTTGAATCCACGCCTCTGAGCCGTCACCGCCAGCATACTTGTCACCAGCGACTTGCCTACTCCGCCCTTTCCGCTCATTATCGCATAAACCTTTTTGACAGAGCTTGCAGCGTTGAGTTCTTCCTTCAAACTCTTTTTTTCAGAGCATTTTGAAGAACAGTTCTCGCAGTTATGTGTACAGCCCTCGCTCATAAAAAATCATTCCTTTCAAGGCTTTTACCGCCTTTATTTACTGTAATAAGTATATCACTTTGCCCTCATAAAGTCAACAGACACTGACTTTGCACAACGGAGCACACGCCCGCATAAAATAAATCAGCCCTGCACTTTGTAACAAAGAAAATACCTCACAAGTATTGCCATAAAATAATACCTTTTGGTATAATATCCCGACTACAAGGCAATAATAGGAACAAGCAGGAGCAAAAGCCTGCAAATCACGGCGAAAGCCCACAGAATAGGAGTGTTTACAAGTGACTGTACACAGGGGCGATATATATTATGCAGATCTCAGCCCGGTAGTAGGATCAGAGCAGGGCGGAATGAGGCCTGTATTGATAGTTCAAAATGACGTAGGCAACAAACATTCCCCCACAGTTATAGCAGCGGCGATAACGAGCCGTCTTGACAAAGCCAAGCTGCCCACCCACATAGAAGTAGGCGGCGGCACCTGCGGACTTGCGAAGGATTCCGTAGTTTTGCTTGAACAGATCCGTACATTGGACAAAAAAAGGCTCAAGGAGAAAATGGGCACACTTGACGTAAGCTCCATGTCTGCCGTAAATTCTGCTCTTTCTATCAGCTTTGGTCTGAAACTCTGAGCAGGTCATAAACTATCTTATAAGGGCGGTATCATACCGCCCACTTTTTATGCCGCAGGAAACACAAAAAGAGCGACCCTGAGGTCGCCCATAAATTCCATTTTACAAGTCAGCGTTCCGTCACACTTTTATCCGTCTGTATTCACCGGGCGTCATGTTCTCATAACGTTTGAATACAACAGAAAAATAAGAACCGTCCTGAAAGCCTGTTTCATCAGATATCTCGCCAATGGTCTTGTCAGAATACACGAGCAGGTCTTTTGCGTGCTGAACTCTCACCTGTGCAAGATATTCCATAGGCCGCAGCTGAAAATTCTTCTTGAAAAGCCTGCACAAATGCTGCTCTGATACCCCTGCTATCTTTGCAAGGTCATTGAGCTTTATCTGCTCAGGATAATGCTCTTCGATATACTGCAAAACATCAGCCAACGCCACCGACTGTGCCGTATAAAATGACGAAAGCCTGTTGTCAGCTATCTTGCGGTATTCTATAAGAAAGTCATAAAGCTGAGCCGAGGCATAGTGGTTTCCATAAAGCTTGTCGCTTTTGAGCGTGTAGTAAATGCGTGTTATTATCCTCCTGAGCCTGTCCATGTCCACGCCTTGAATGGCAGTGAACTTGTTCAGTTTCCACTGCTCCATAAGCGGCATCACCTGCGAACCTGAAAAAGCTATCCAGTCAAGATACCACGCCTCGCTCAGTGCGTGATATTCATGAGGACAAAACGGTGGGATATAGAAAACAGTGTCAGGCGGTATCCTCGTGCTCTCGCCGTTTATCACGACTTCGCCCTCGCCTGAGCGTGACAAAAATATCTGAGGATATTCATATCCCTCCGCACGCTTTATAGGAAACTGCCAGCTTTCAAGCCCCAGTCCAACCACATAAAACGGCAGACTTTTTTCATCACCGATAACAGGATATATCTGTTTGAACATACTCCACACCCCCGATTTTTGTAGGCACACCCTTACCTTTATAATACCATCGGTTCAGGGGTTTGTCAAGGGCAACTATTCTTTAGCCGAGCTGCGGAAAAACAGCGAGAATATAAAAGCAAAAGTCATCGCAGCCGTTATTCCTGCGGCAGACGCAGTCAGTCCGCCGGTAAATATCCCAAGAAAACCTATCTTGTCTATCTGCTCACGCACACCGTTGTAAAGCAGATAACCGAATCCTGTCAGCGGCACAGACGCTCCGCACCCTGCAAAGTCTATAAGCGGCTTGTAAAGCCCCAGTGCACCCAGCAGCACACCACCCGTAACATACGCCACCAGTATCCTCGCAGGCGTGAGCTTTGTGAAGTCGATAAGCACCTGACCCACCGCACAAAAAAGTCCGCCTATAATAAAAGCCCATAGATAATCCATTTAGTTTGCTCCTTTCGTGTCTTTCTCCCCCGACAGCCATACAAGATGAGATATGGACGGGATAGACTCCCCCTGCTGATTGACCGTCGGCGACATAAGTGCACCGGTCGCCGCAAAGAGAATATTTTTTATCTCCCCTGCCCTCAGCTTTGGAAGAAAATATCCGCAAAGCACACTTCCTGCACAGCCGCAGCCGCTGCCGCCGGCGTGGATATCCTGCTCGTCAAAGTCATAAAGCATCATTCCGCAGTCCTTGTGATTGTCGCGGATATTTATATCCTCACGCTCGAAAAGCTCGCAGAGTATCCTGCTGCCCACCTTGCCAAGGTCGCCTGTTACGATATAATCAAAGTCTGACGGTCCCATGCCCGTGTCAGTGAAAAAAGTGCTAATGGTAGAAAACGCCGCAGGTGCCATTGCCGCACCCATGTTGTTGGCGTCACTTACTCCCATGTCAACTATCTTTCCGATAGTACAGCCCCTGACGTAGGGTGGCTTGTCCGAGGGGGCAACCACCAGCGAACCAGATGCCGTGGCAGTCCACTGTGAAGTTGGAGTACGCTGTCCGCCGTAGTTGAGGGGAAATCGATATTGCCTTTCAGCAGTGCAAAAGTGTGATGACGTGACCGCCATTGCTTTCTGTGCAAGGTCGTTGTCAACGAACAAAGACGCAAGGAGCAGCCCCTCCGACATTGTGGAGCAAGCCCCGTATATCCCCAAAAAAGGCATCTCAAAGGCTCTCACCCCGTAAGTCGTTCCAACGCATTGGTTGAGCAGATCTCCTCCGAAAAGCACATCGATATCCTCAGGGGAAAGTGACGCCTTGTCCAGTGCATGGAGCACCGTCTGCTTTTGCAGCTGACTTTCACCCTTTTCAAAGCTGTCCATAGAGAAATAAGGGTCGTCATTTATCTTGTCAAAATAATCCCCCAAAGGACCTTCGTTTTCCATTTTTCCGCCGATAGCAGCAAAAGATATCACTGACGGCGAGGTTTTCATAAGCTTTGTGGCTTTCATTTTATCACTCCTGTTGCAGATTTTTTTCTTTGATGATATTTTTTGCAGCAGCATGATGAATATACACATAAATTGCTCCGTATTTACGTCAAACTTAAAATAATCTTAAAATAAACCTCTTTTAAGTCGAAAATCGTTGACATATTCATAAAAAAAAGATATAATGAATTATGTTGTTTTATATTTTGAAATTCTATGTGTAGGTATATATGTGTGAAGGGAGGATATGTCCCAAATGGGGCATAAAAATCAATGAAGAAAAATGAAGAAAAGCCGATATCTATCAAGCTTGACCGCAAAAAGCTGAAAAAGTCGGCAAAGGGCAATGTCAGACGAAATTACATCGCCTGTATCGCCGTGTGCTTTATAATGGTATTTATCGCAGGCGAGTATGGCTCTACCACGCAGAACGTGTCAAGCTACGATAACGCCCACGTTGCAGACCTTAAATATGACGCTGAGGACAAAGAAGAGATCATCGAGGACATGATGAAAAACGATCTGACAGCCGAACAGGTCAGCGACAAGTGGCAGATAAATAACCCTGACGCCGTTACAAAATGGCTGGAATCTTATAAAAAATACGGTGTTGACGGCCTTAATTCCAAGGAAGTAACCTTCTTCGACTCATCAAACGACACCTCAAACTTTGAGGCATTGGCTGACGCATTTTCATTCAGCAGAAATGCAAAAGAAAAAGCACAAACATATCTTAACGACAGACTCAACGGGTTTACTTCTTCTGTTTCAGTGTATTTCGACAATGCAACAAGTTCAAACTCTTATCAGTTCTCGCTGCTCACTGCCATAACAAACGTCCTGAGCAAAAAAGCCACATGGGATACCATAGTATCATTTGTGTACTTTCTTTTCCAGCTGGCGTTTACCATATTTATAGTGAACGTACTCCTTGTGTGTGAAAGAAGGTTTTTTCTTGAAAACCATACATACAAGAAAACGAAAATAGGCAGACTGGGATTTCTCTTCCGTGAAAGAACGCTCCACCCTGCAAAAACAATGTTCATCACAAGCATTTATCAGACCCTGTGGGCGTTCACAATAATTGGCTACCCAATCAAGTATTACGCCTATTCAATGGTGCCGTTCATCTGTGCCGAGAACCCTAACATCAAGTCCAAAAAAGCCATAAAGCTTTCCATAAACATGACCAAGGGCTATAAGTGGCAGCTTTTCAAAGTAGACCTTTCCATGATAGGCTGGGCACTGCTTTCAGGCATATCATTCGGACTGGTGGGCGTGTTCTGGTCCAACCCATATACCACTGCTATCGACGCAGAGATATATTTGCAGCTCAGACGTGAGGCTATCAGAAATAAGATAGAGGGCTATGAAGAGCTTGACGATAAGCTCCTTGACCTTGACCTGCTTGAAGAGCTTATGGCAGCCGAAACTGCCGAAAACGGCGGAAACCCTGACATTGTAAGAAGTTTACCGGTGTGCACAGTTACCGTGCCTGATGAGCAAGAGAATGGAGGCGATGAATAATGGAAAGATCACTGACCTTAGACGATCTTCGTGAGTTTGACCAGTATCCCGGACTTGCGGTTGACCGCAAAGCACATTTCAGCCGCTTTGCCAACAAGACTATTGTTCATCGTGACTACCACCGAAACTACACCCTCATGACCTATATCCTGCTGTTTTTCATATTCGCCTTTATCGGTTGGGTGTGGGAAGTCGGCATACACATCGTTGAGGACGGCGTGTTCGTGAACCGTGGCACAATGTTTGGACCATGGCTGCCAATATACGGATTCGGCGGCGTTTGCGGAATAATACTTCTGAAACGTTTTATCGACCACCACGTTGCAACATTCTTCCTTGTGGTGGGTCTTTGTTCCGTAGTGGAATACGCCACAAGCTGGTATCTTGAAACTTTCAAGCACATGAAATATTGGGACTACACAGGCTATTTCTGCAACATCAACGGCAGGATATGCCTTGAAGGAGCATTGATATTCGGCTTTGCAGGCTGTGCAGGAATATACATCATGGCACCTTTTTTTGACGATCTGCTTAAAAAGATACCGTTCAAAGCAAGGCTGGCAGCGTGCATTATCCTTGTTGTTCTCTTCTGCTGTGACGCCGTCTACTCAAAAGCGAACCCAAATCAGGGCAAGGGCATAACAGATTACGCAGCCTATAACCTCCCGTTCCACAGAGTTGTGTTGAACGGCGACGAACTGGGAATGACCGCCGAAGAGCTTTTGAAAAAATATCTTACGGAAAAATAATCGTACAATATTTTGTACTCATAACAAAAAGGGACGACTTTTGCTCGTCCCTTTTTTATATTCCCTTTACCAACGCAAGCAGTATTTTTCACACAAAAAAGGGACAGTCAAAGACCGTCCCTTAAAGTCATATTCAACTATCCGAGAATATCAAAGTAAAAGCGAGCACGCTCCCTCACTACTTAGCCAGCAGTTTTTTGATCCTCTCCATAGCCTCAACAGTTCTGTCCTTGTCGCCGAACGCAGTCAGTCTGAACCAGCCCTCGCCGTTCTTGCCAAAGCCGGCACCAGGAGTACCAACAACATTTGCGTTCTCAAGAAGATAATCAAAGAACTCCCATGAACCCATGTTGTTAGGGCACTTGAGCCAAATGTAAGGTGAGTTCTTGCCGCCTGTGTACTTGATACCAAGCTCGTCAAGAGTTGACGCCATTACCTTTGCGTTGTTCTGATAGTATTCAATGTTGGCCCTTGTCTGTTTCTGACCCTCCTCAGTGAATACAGCCGCAGCAGCACACTGAACAGGATATGATACACCGTTGAACTTTGAGCCTTCACGTCTGCCCCAAAGCTGAGCGATAGAAACTTCGCTGCCGTCAGATGCCTTAACAACAAGCTCGTGAGGGATAACAGTGTATCCGCATCTCATACCGGTAAAGCCGGCTGTCTTAGAAAGTGAGCACATCTCGATAGCACATTTCTTTGCACCCTCAATAGCAAAAATACTTCTTGGTATGTCCTTTTCTGTAATGAATGCCTCGTATGCAGAATCGTAAATGATGATAGCGTTGTTCTTCTTTGCATAGTCTATCCAAACTTTAAGCTGCTCCTTAGTGTAAACAGAACCCGTTGGATTGTTAGGTGAGCAAAGATAAATAAGGTCGCACTTTACGTTCTCGTCAGGCATAGCCGCAAAGTTGTTCTCCTCGTTTGAATCAGCATAAATTACCTTTCTGCCGTTCATAAGGTTTGTGTCAACATAAACAGGATATGCAGGGTCAGTGATAAGCACTACATTGTCGTCACCGAAAATGTCAACAATGTTACCGCAGTCAGACTTTGCACCGTCGTTTATCCTGATGTCGTCCACAGGAATGTCAACGCCGAAACTCTTGTAGTAGCCTGCAACAGCCTCTTTCAGGAAGTCATATCCTGCACCGCTGTCCTCATAGCCCTTGAATGTTTCCTTGACGCCCATTTCGTCAGCACCCTTTTTCATTGCCTCAACAACGCACTTAGCGATAGGCTGAGTAACGTCGCCGATACCCATTCTGATGATGTCAGCCTCAGGGTGAGCCTCAGTGAAAGCCTTTACCTTCTTGGCAATGTTTATAAAAAGATAATTCTTTTCCAGCTTGAGAAAATTTTCGTTGATACTTGGCATAATTCCAACTCCTTTTCATTTTTGCGACCCGAAGTTTCACGGGTCAAACTTATAAAACGCACACAGCCGCAAAGCACATTCAAAACGCTCTGCGGCTGCCGCTTTTTTAACGCAGTGTCCGCTGCGAATTTTACATTACAATGTGACCTGAGAATACCGTAACAGCGTCACCTGTGAGATATACAGCCTCGTCTGTGTATCTTATCTTCAGCGTGCCGCCCTTGAGGATAACAGATATCTCTTCGTCCTTCTTGCAGTATCCGTTGAGAACAGCCGCAACCGCTGCCGCACAAGCACCGGTGCCGCAAGCCCAAGTCTCGCCGGAGCCTCTCTCCCATACTCTCATCTTGAGTGTGTGATCGTCGATCACCTTGATGAACTCAGCGTTCACTCTCTCAGGGAATATCTTGTCATGCTCGAACTCAGGACCTACCTTGTCAATGTCAAGGCTGTCAACATTGTTCATGAATACAACAGCATGAGGATTGCCCATTGAAACGCAGGTGATGTTGTAGTCATTTCCTGCAATGTTCACCTTTCTGTCAACCACCCTGCCGTTCTCGTCAGGCTCAAGGTCAACAGGAACAAGGTGAGGAGCAAGAATAGCCTTGCCCATGTTTACAGTCGCACCGCTAACCTCGCCGTAGTGACGGATAAGTGAAACAGTCATGATTCCCGACAGTGTTTCGATAGTCATTTCGTCCTTGTCAACAATGCCGTTATCTCTCATGAACTTAGCAACGCATCTGATACCATTTCCGCACATCTTGCCCTCAGAACCGTCAAGATTGAACATTCTCATCTTAGCGTCTGCGACCTTTGAACGGCAGATAAGGATAACGCCGTCGCCGCCGATACCGAAGTGTCTGTCAGACAGATTGAGTGCCAGACCCTCTGGATTGTCAATTCTCTGGTCAAAGCAGTTGAAGTAGATGTAGTCATTGCCGCAGCCCTGCATCTTTGTGAACTCAAATGTCTGCTTTTCAGTTCTCATGTTGTTGATATCAACTATCTCAGTAGTTGACTCAGTGTATTTACTTCTGATAGATGCCGCAATAGCGTTTGCAGTGTCGATAGAAGTCAGACAAGGAATGTTCCATTCAACAGTCTTTCTTCTTATCTTAACAGAATCTCTTGTAGGTATCCTACCCTTTGAAGAAGTAGAGATAACGTAAGCTATCTTTCCGCTCTCGATAAGTGTGAGAGTGTTGTTGTCCTCGTTCTCGTGTATCTTAGCCACTACCTCAGCATCAATGCCGTGCTCATGAAGTACCTTTGCAGTACCGTGTGTAGCATAGATCTTGAATCCAAGATCAGCGAACATCTTAGCAGTCTGTGGTATCTCGCCCTTGTCAGAATCTCTAACAGTGATGAATACTCCGCCCTTCTTGCCAAGCTTGTAGCCCGCAGCAGTCAGACCCTTGTACAGTGACTCCTCAAGAGAGTTAGAAACTGCAAGTACCTCACCTGTTGACTTCATTTCAGGTCCAAGGTGGTTGTCAACTCCGATAAGTTTCTCAAATGAGAATACAGGAACTTTGACCGCCACATATGGTGAATTTCTGTAAAGACCGGTGCCGTAGCCCATGTCTTTCAGCTTTTCGCCCAGCATACACTTAGTAGCAAGGTCTACCATAGGAACGCCCGTTACCTTAGAAATGTAAGGGATAGTTCTTGAAGAACGTGGGTTTACCTCGATAACATATATCTCGTCATGGTAAGCGATATACTGAATGTTTACAAGACCCTTAGTGTTAAGAGCGATAGCAAGTTTCTTTGAACACTCGATAATTCTGTTTATCAGGCTGTCAGAAACGTTCCATGCAGGATAAACTGCAATAGAGTCACCTGAGTGGATACCGGTTCTCTCGATATGCTCCATGATACCAGGGATAAGGATATCCTCGCCGTCACAGATAGCATCTATCTCAAGCTCAGTGCCCATAAGGTACTTGTCTATAAGTACAGGGTTCTCGATTCCCTGGTCGAGAATGATAGCCATGTATTCCTTGATATCATCATCATTGAATGCGATTATCATGTTCTGTCCACCAAGAACGTAAGACGGTCTCATAAGAACAGGATAGTGTATCTTGTTTGCAACTTCAAGAGCCTCGTCACAAGTCATGACCGTAAAGCCCTGAGGTCTCTTTATTTTCAGCTGTTCAAGCAGCTCGTCAAATCTCTCTCTGTCCTCAGCAGCGTCGATAGCGTCAGGAGGAGTACCCAGAATTTTTACACCATGTTCAGCCATGTGCTTTGTGAGCTTGATAGCAGTCTGTCCGCCGAACGCCACAACAACGCCAACAGGCTTTTCAACTCTGATGATGTTCATAACGTCCTCGTCAGTAAGAGGCTCAAAATAAAGTCTGTCAGCAGTGTCAAAGTCAGTTGAAACAGTTTCAGGGTTGTTGTTTACGATAACAACGTCATATCCCTTTTCTTTCAAAGCCCATACGCAATGAACCGACGCATAGTCGAACTCGATACCCTGACCTATTCTGATAGGACCTGAGCCGAATACTATAACAGTCTTTCTGTCATGACCCTTGTTTGCAATGAACTCGCTCGCCTCGTCCTCGTTGTCATATGTTGAGTAGAAGTAAGGTGTCATAGCCGCAAACTCAGCCGCACAGGTATCAACCATTTTAAATACAGCATGAACAGGCTTTTCTACCTTCTTGCCGGTTATCTTCTCAATGACCTTATCAGTGTAGCCTATCTTCTTAGCCTCAAGATAAGTGTCCTCATTGAAGTCATTCTTGAGTGTCTTTTCCATGTCTATAAGCTTGCAGAGCTTGTAGAGGAACCACTCGTCTATCTTAGTGATGCTGTGTATCTCATCAACAGAAAATCCACGTCTGAGAGCCTCGTATACAACGAAAAGTCTTTCGTCCGTGCAGTCAGAAAGTCTGTCATGGATAGTCTTGTCGTCAAGGTCAAGCATCTTAGGTGAGATAAGGCAGTCATGACCTATCTCAGCACCTCTTACAGCCTTCATTATAGCCTGCTCAAAAGTAGAGCCTATAGCCATAACTTCACCGGTAGCCTTCATCTGTGTACCAAGTTCACGCTTAGCATAAACGAACTTGTCGAAAGGCCACTTAGGGAGCTTAACAACAACATAGTCCAGTGCAGGCTCAAAGCAAGCGTATGTCTTGCCTGTTACAGCGTTCTTTATCTCGTCAAGAGTATAACCTATAGCTATCTGTGCTGCAACCTTTGCGATAGGATAACCGGTCGCCTTAGATGCCAGTGCAGAAGAACGTGAAACTCTAGGGTTTACCTCGATAACAGCATATTCAAAGCTGTCAGGATTAAGAGCAAACTGACAGTTGCAGCCACCCTCTACCTTCAATGTGTCGATTATCTTCAAAGCTGCGGAACGGAGCATCTGATATTCCTTATCAGCCAGTGTAACAGCAGGAGCGATAACGATAGAGTCACCGGTGTGAACACCAACAGGGTCAAAGTTCTCCATAGAACAAACCGTGATAACGTTGCCCTTAGCATCTCTCATTACCTCGAACTCGATCTCTTTCCAGCCTGCGATACATTTCTCAACAAGCACCTGAGTGATAGGTGAAAGATAAAGACCGTTTCTTGTGATCTCCTTGAGCTCTTCCTCATTATTAACGATTCCTCCGCCAGTACCACCAAGGGTAAAAGCAGGTCTGATGATAAGAGGATAACCGATACCTGGCTGATTAGCGAAGTCAACAGCGTCCTCAACAGTATTAACGACCTTTGAAGGGATACATGGCTGACCGATAGACTCCATAGTGTCCTTGAACATCTGTCTGTCCTCAGCCTTGTCGATAGTTTCAGGGTTAGCACCAAGCAGCTTTACATTATACTTGTCAAGGAATCCCTCCTTAGCAAGCTGCATAGAAAGCGTAAGACCCGTCTGACCGCCAAGCGTAGAAAGCAGGCTGTCAGGACGTTCTTTCTTGATAACTCTCTTAACAGTTTCAAGAGTGAGCGGTTCAATGTATATCTTATCAGCCATAGCATTATCAGTCATGATAGTAGCAGGGTTTGAGTTGATAAGAATGACCTCAAGACCTTCCTGCTTGAGTGCACGGCAAGCCTGTGTACCCGCATAGTCAAACTCAGCAGCCTGACCGATAACAATAGGACCTGAACCTATAACGAGAACTCGCTTTATATCTTTATTTAAAGGCACTTAAATTCAATCCTTTCCGAAAAGTTTAGGGAAACGCTGAAAGTGAGGAGTGAGGAGTGAGGAGTGAGGAATTGTTCCTCATTCCACTTCCAGCAACGCCAGACATTCAGCTCTCTTGTATACTATGAGCGTTTTATTCTTCATCGCCCATTGATTTTGTTATAGAGGACAATATTCTTTTCAATTCTATGCAGTCAAGCTGAATCGAATCATATTGTTCTTTCGTCAGATATCCAGATGCCACAAGCAGATCAAGCCAATACATGGTCTCAACGTTCTCTTTAAATGCGATATACATTTTAGAGCGGAAATCTTTTCGGCTTACTGCACATTCAGCCTCCGCAACATTAGCACCAATACTCGTACCGCTACGCAGTATTTGTTTTGACATCACATACTCACGTTTTTCGTCACACAAGTATTTGTATAGCTTAACTATCCTAAGTGCAAAAGCAAAGCTCTTGCTTGCAATAGGATTTTTGCCGAAATGCTCGCTATAAGCGTATGAATATCCATTTTCCATACTTCACCTAAATAATTTACGTTCGGAGCATATAAGTTATTAAAACCGCAGAAGTTTCAGAGTGGATAATTCCTCACTCCTCACTCCTCACTCCTCACTTAATACCTACTTCTTGTTAGTGTCAATGAGCTCAATAAACTCATCGAACAAGAAATCAGTATCATGCGGACCACCGCAAGCCTCTGGGTGGAACTGTACAGAAAACGCAGGCTCGTTGAGATATCTGATACCCTCGCAAGTGCCGTCATTGGCATTTACATAAAGCACCTTTGCCTCACCCTCAGGAAGTGAATCATTCTCTACCGCATAACCGTGGTTCTGTGATGTTATGTAAACTCTTCCCGTCTCTGTGTTCTCAGCAGGCTGGTTCGCACCTCTGTGACCATACTTCAGCTTGTGTGTCACCGCACCATGTGCCAGTGCCAAAAGCTGATGTCCAAGACAAATTCCGAATGTAGGTATCTTCATCTCAGAAAGCTTTTTGAGCTCCTTGATTATCTCCACATTCTCCGCAGGATCTCCAGGGCCGTTTGAAAGCATTATGCCGTCAGGTGCAAGCTCCTTTATCCTCTCTGCCTTTGTGTATGCAGGAACAACAGTTACCTCGCAGCCTCTCTTAACAAGCTCTCTTCCAATGTTGTGCTTTGCACCAAAATCGTAAAGCACTACCTTTCTCTTGACCTCGCCCTCAGGCTCGAATGTCTTTTCCTCCGAGCAAGTCGTGTTCTTTACAGCCTCAACTATCGTGTAGTTCTTCAGATCTGTCAGCCCGAAACTTGAACCCTCAGGTACGATCTTTCCGTTCATAACACCCGACTCACGAACTATCTTTGTGAGCTGACGAGTGTCGATACCGTAAAGACCAACGATGTTATGCTGCTTTAAAAAAGTGTCAAGATCACCCTCACAACGGAAGTTGCTAGGCTCTTGACACCAATCTCTAACAATATAAGCTTTAACATGAGGACATTCGCTTTCAAAATCCTCAGGAATAACACCATAGTTACCAATTAACGGAAATGTTTGAACAACTATCTGTCCGTAGTAACTAGGGTCAGTAAGTGTTTCGAGATAGCCTGTCATAGCCGTAGTAAAAACAATTTCGCCAATAGCTTCGCCAGCTGCACCGAAACTTTTACCCTCGAAAATAGTACCGTTCTCCAAAATCAGATACGCTTTCTGCACTATAAGCTCCTCCTTTTTCACGCAAATTTTTACGATTACTATTATAACACAAACCTACCCCTTTGTAAAGGCTTTTAACACTTTTTTTAGTTTTTATTTTTCCCTGCAAAACAAAAAACGGGCAGACCAAAGCCTGCCCGTAAAAACCTTATTCCGCAGCCGCAGAAACAGCCCCGCTTTTCTGTTCACGCTCTCTGAAAATAAGTCCGAAAACAAACCTCACTATGGGACCTGCAAAGAAAAGCTGCCAGCAAAGAGCCATAGGAAAGTTCATAGCAGTCGTTTCCAGCCATACCGCAACGACCTCTCTGCCTGCATTTTTGAAAAGCAAAGTCGCTGCAAGGCTCATGAGCGGACACATAAAAATAACAGATACAACAGATATCGCAAGCACAAGATGAAAAGGATTATCCTTTTTCACATCAACAATGCCGAACGCCTTTTTCTTTGCTATCTTTCCCACAGCAAAAAAGTCAAGAACAAAAGCTATCGGACCCATTATCACAAGCTCGTGAAAAGCCTTGAGAAATACTGCGTTTGACATTCCGCCCATGTTAAGTGCAATGTTGTAGCATATCATGGCGTACACCATCACAAACACCATCAGCACCGTAAAAACTATCTCCTGAAACAAATTCTTTGGCATAAAAAAATCCTCCTTATGATATCAAACCTACAGCCCTTTCGCAGACGCTGTGTTGTTCGTTATCATTCAGAGAATGTGCGTTTCCAATATAAACCTGTCTTAACAATATTCTATTGCTGTATTTCTTACTCATTTATTTTACCATAATTTTGACCTGACGTCAATTATCCAAACAGACAGAATATTTTCAAAAATGCAGGACAAAAAATATATATTTTTACACAAAAAAACAGGCAGACCAAAGCCTGCCCGTATAAAAATGACCCAATATGATCTGTAGGGGCGAACAGCGTTCGCCCGCTTTTACGGCTTATGCAAAGCCTATTTTTTCTTTTTCAACGCCGCTTTAAGCCCTCTCATGATAACATCTCTCGCCTTAACAGCGTCCTCCTTGTCAAGAGGCGGCGTGTCACCAAGAGGATAATCTATACCGAGCTGCTCATACTTTACCTTGCCCATGGTGTGGTAAGGCAAAACGTCAAGAGCCTTCAGCGTCTTTAGCTGAGAAATAAATTCACCCAGCCTGAAAAGATATTCTTCCTTGTCCGTGATACCCGGCACAACAACATGACGTATCCATATAGGCACACCATGCTCCGACAAAAACTTTGCAAACGCAAGAATGTTGTCATTGTAGTGTCCCGTAAGCTTTTTGTGCTCCTCACGGTCAATGTGCTTTATGTCCAGCATAACAAGGTCAGTGCACTTGCATAACCTCTCGAACTTCTCCGTGTTGTCAGGCGTAAAAGTGATGCCCGAACTGTCAAGACAGGTGTGTATCTCCTTTTCCTTAGCCTTTTCAAAAAGCTCCGTCACAAAGTCTATCTGCACCAAAGGCTCGCCGCCCGTGCAGGTAATGCCGCCGTTTTTCATGAACTCTTTTACCGAGTCATATTCCGCCAGCAAACTTTCAACCGTCCTCTTTGTACCCGTGCCTATCTTCCAAGTATCAGGATTGTGGCAGTAAAGACACCGCATAGGACAACCCTGAAAGAAAATAACAAACCTTATCCCCGGTCCGTCCACCGTACCAAAGCTTTCCGTAGAATGTATAAATCCCTCCATGGGATATCCCTCCTTTTTTATTTCGCATGAACGCACGCCCGTTCAGCCTGCACAAACCATTCTGTAGGGGACGGCACCCTCGGCGTCCCGTTTCTGCTCGCTCACAAATTTATATCACCGCATACCTATCCGCAAAAAGCAACAAACGAGCGGCAGCTCCCCTCCACATAAAACAAGAAGTCCTATGTAAGACGACGCCGACCGCCCGTGTGCATATTATCCGCAAAGAAACTCGCTCTATGCGGCAAAGCTCAAATTAAAGGCTCTTGTGGAACGTTCTTGAAATAACGTCGTCCTGCTGCTCCTTAGTAAGCTTTACGAAGTTTACAGCGTAGCCTGAAACTCTTATAGTGAGCTGTGGATACTTCTCAGGGTGAGCCTGAGCGTCCAGCAATGTTTCTCTGTTAAGTACATTTACATTAAGGTGATGACCGCCTTTTTCTGCATAACCGTCAAGCAGTCCGATAAGGTTGTCTACCTGTGCGTCTGTTGGTTCAAAATTTGCCATAGTATTACATTCCTTTCTTAGTATTTATGGAAAACAAGCGGAGCATTTATCTCCGCCGTTTTCTAAAATAGGGAGTTAATCTTCATCTCTGTCAATAGCGTCCTCTTCCGTTGGCTGGCAGCAAGCAGTCTTGCCGTCACCGCCGCAGTCAGAAGTGCTGTAAGTTTTAACGTTCAGACCCTCTTCAGTTTCATCAACGTCTATCGTAAGATGACCTTGACCGCCCATCATAAGTCTGTCAATGACGTCAACAAGTTCGTTTACCTGAGCCTCGTCCTCGTCCTTTTTAACATTAAACCCCATCTTCGTTAAGCTCCTTAGCTATGCTTTCGATATCAAGGTCGCCCATGAATACCTTGTCGTCCTTGCCAAGAGCGTCAGGAATGATCGAGAATGTGTTAGAGATACCGTCCTGAGCGTGTCTGAATGGCAGCTTAGCAACAGAAGAAAGTGATGCAGATGCACCGTGAGTATCTCTGCCGTGCATTGGGTTAGCACCAGGAGCAAGAGGCACACCGATCTTTCTTCCGTCAGGTGTAGAACCGGTCTTCTTACCATAAACAACGTTAGATGTGATAGTAAGGATAGACATTGTAGGAACACCATCTCTGTATGTGTGATGCTTTCTGATCTTGTCCATGAATGTTCTAACGAGGTCAACTGCGATCTTGTCAACTCTCTCGTCGTTGTTACCATACTTAGGGAAATCGCCCTCAACTTCGTAGTCAGTTACGATTCCGTCCTCATCTCTGATGCACTTTACCTTAGCATACTTGATAGCAGAAAGTGAGTCAGCAACAACTGACAGACCGGCGATACCGGTAGCGAAGTATCTCTTGACATCTCTGTCATGAAGAGCCATCTGAACTCTCTCATAAGAATACTTGTCGTGCATATAGTGGATAACGTTCAGTGTATTTACATACAGACCGGCGAGCCATTCCATCATGTCGTCATATTTAGCCATTACATCATCATAATCGAGGTAATCGCCAGTAACCGGACGATACTTAGGACCAACCTGTATCTTGAGTCTTTCATCTACACCGCCGTTGATAGCGTAAAGCAAGCACTTAGCAAGGTTAGCTCTTGCACCGAAGAACTGCATTTCCTTACCGATTCTCATTGAAGATACGCAGCAAGCGATAGCGTAGTCATCGCCGTGTGTAACTCTCATAAGGTCATCGTTCTCGTACTGGATAGCTGAAGTCTTGATAGAAGTCTTAGCACAGAACTTCTTGAAGTTTGCAGGCAGCTTTGTGCTCCACAGAACTGTCATGTTTGGCTCTGGTGCAGGACCAAGGTTCTCAAGTGTGTGGAGATATCTGAATGAAGTCTTTGTTACCATTGGAACGCCGTCGATAGAAACGCCGCCGATAGACTCAGTTACCCAAGTTGGGTCGCCGGAGAACAGTGAGTTGTACTCAGGTGTTCTAGCGAACTTAACAAGTCTGAGTTTCATGATAAAGTGGTCGATAAGCTCCTGAGCCTCCTGCTCTGTGAGGATACCTCTGTCCATATCTCTCTTGATGTAGATATCGATAAATGTAGAAGTTCTGCCAAGTGACATAGCAGCACCGTTCTGCTCCTTAACAGCAGCAAGGTAGCCGAAGTACAGCCACTGGATAGCCTCCTTAGCGTTCTTAGCAGGACGTGAGATATCATAACCGTAGATCTCACCCAACTTCTTGAGTTCGCCAAGAGCTCTGATCTGCTCAGAAAGTTCCTCTCTGAGTCTGATGTTCTTAGAAGTCATTCTTACCAGTGAAGTAGCAAGCTGATCCTTCTTGTCCTCAACGAGGTAGTCGATACCGTAAAGAGCAACTCTTCTGTAGTCGCCTATGATTCTTCCTCTGCCGTAAGCGTCTGGAAGACCTGTGATGATAGCAGCGTGTCTAGCGAGTTTCATCTCAGGTGTGTAAGCGTCAAAAACGCCCTGATTGTGTGTTTTTCTATATTCAGTAAAGATTTTTACAACTTCTGGGTCAACTGTGTAGCCGTTCTGCTCGCAAGCATTTATAGCCATTCTGATACCGCCGAAAGGCTGAAGAGAACGCTTGAAAGGCTTGTCAGTCTGGAAACCAACGATCTTTTCAAGATCCTTGTTGAGGTATCCAGGGCCATGAGAAGTGATAGTAGAAACGATCTTGGTGTCCATATCGAGGACGCCGCCTGCCTCTCTCTCCTTCTTTGAAAGCTCCATTACCTGTTCCCAAAGCTTAGTAGTAGCCTCTGTAGGGCCTGCAAGAAAGCTATCATCGCCGTCATATGGTGTGAAGTTCTTCTGGATAAAATCACGAAGATTTATAGAAGTGTTTGACCATCTGCCGGGCTTAAAGCCTTCCCACTCGTCATAAAACTGTCTTTCCATTTTACACTCTCCTGACATAAGATTTCGGGCAGCAAATATTACCGCAACATTTAGCGTAACTTACCTCTTTATAATACTACCGCTCGTATGTTAAAATAATAACATATTTAAATTTTAAAGTCAAGCAACAATCAGAAATATTACTCTTACGCCACACTTCTTTCATATGTTAGAATTGGTTACCAAATCGACATAAAAAACCTTGAATAAAAGCGTCATTACCTCCAAAACACATGAACATTTTTATGCAGACATACCCAGACTATTTGCCAAAATATTCTTGACATTATCATGCAATTCTCATGGTACATCTATACAAATTTTCTAACATATTTTTATGCAAACAAATGATTTTTGATTTAATTTGGCAACATTCCATTAATTGTTGCATTTTTTATGCAACAAACAGCACGATTTTCGGGATAAGTATAAGGGTATACTGCACCATAAAAAAGCAGCCGTACCCAAGGATATTATCCCAAATCGAATATCCTGCGAGGTAGCAGTGCATGAGGAAACATTCTGAGGGCGTGAGTTAGGTGAACACGATGAGAGGTTCTGATCGCACAGAAAAGCACTTCCTGCACCTCGTTTGCAGCTTGAAAATTGAATAAAAAACACGAAAAACGTTCCGATAGCCACGCTCCCCACGGTAGGGGCGAACACCGTTCGCCCGTCGAAGAAACGAACCCACGGTGACAACACGGTTCGATAACCCCACAATGTATGTGTAGGGGCGACCTTAGGTTGCCCGCATTTATCTTGCCCCCTAAAATTTTTCATCTGCTACTAGGCAAATTTTCGATATCGTGTATTTTCTTTTGTTTTCACAAACCATGTAGGGGACGACGCCCTCGGCGTCCCGTTAGGAGGAATAACGCTGTAATTGTTGTATCATTGATGCCAAATTATTTTCGTGTGACATTGTTGTAATATCTTACAATAATTCAGTGGGGCAAGAAATATCGGCCTGTCGAGGACGCCAGCCCCCGCCTGCGTTTTATCTTTTTCTCCGTTTAACTTTTTTGCTATCCGCTGGCTTTACTGTTTCTTCAACAGGCACTCTGATATTTATAGTCGCCTCTACTCTATTCGGATTTTCCGCTTTCTTCTCTATCACAGGACTTCTCTTATCTATTATCTCGACCCTTCTTCCTGCGATAACAGGCCCTTTATCCCACGCTGCGTTATCATCAGGTATTTGTATCGTCAATGTCCTTTTATTCGGCAGCTTTTTTACCTTTCCGTCAGCCGAAACTTCCATTGAGATCTCCTTTTTCGTTCCGCTTATATGGTTCTTCTCCATTGAAAACGGTATGATAACATCGTCAGTTTTCTCCTGAACGCTCTCCTCCACAGGCTGAAAAAACTCCCTTTTCTGCGGCTTTTCTTCCACCTTCTGAGGTTTTTCCTCTTCCTCGTCGATATCAAGCCAAACGCTTTTCTTTGGTTTCAGAACAGGCTCGTCAGTCCATATGCTGTGGCTGAGAGCTTTGTTTTTCTTAACTATTTTCTCAACTATCTCGTCATGTACCGTCTGACCCTGAGGCTTAGACCCATTTTTTATATCTTTGTTATTCGTCATTATTTTTCACCCGTCCAAAATTTTGAATATATCACCCGTTGCCTACAAAAGCAATACACATTCAGTATATCATGCAGGTGCTGAAAAGTCAATTATACAGCCCCTTTGCGGCGGTATTTTTCAGATATGCACAAAAAAAAGCCGCACTTTTTGTACGGCTTTGAAAAATGCAAATATCAGTATTTTATTTTCAGTGTCTTGCCCGGAACGCTCACGCCGTCAGACAGTGTGATAGGCAGTTTCTGTTCCTCAGAAAATCCGATAGTTTCGCCGTCTTTAAGCTCAACGCCCTCAGAAAGCACATACTCCGATATGGAAAGCAGAAAACCGAGCAAGTCGTTAGGCTGCTTTGGTGAATCGACTATCTCCATTTCCTCATATCCGAAAAATCTCATGCCTGATGTGAAAGCACAAAGGCCTGTTTTTGCAAGATACATACCGGTATAAATAAGTATAGGCATTGGATATTCGCCGTCCTTGATAGTTTCGGCGAAATTAACATAGAAGTTCTTTTCATAGACCGTTGGGTTTTTGTAGATACCGATAGCGTTATCAAGTTTCAGCAGTGAGCTTGCCACCTTTGCAAAAAGGATAGCCTGCTCAATAGCGTTAGTTTTATTCATAACTGCGAGCATAACGTGAGCCTGATGCTTTGCGACCTCAGTTGCACCCTCTTTCCAAAGAATGTTATACTTTGCCGCAGCCTCCGCCTCCTTATTAGGAACAGGGTTAGGCATAAGCGAGCAGGCGACCACCATATCGCCCACCTTGAAAACCATAGCGTTATCCTTAACATCGTCCTGCGGAACTATGTTCCAGTCCTCTTTAAGAAACTTTTTAAATCTGAGCCAATCCATATTGGCGTCTGTATAGAGCACAAATCCTGCTAAAACGTTGCCCTCTTTTTTATCGTCCTTATTTTCCTGAACGTTCTTATTTTCCTCAGCCATTTTGTTACCTCCGTGAAATTGGTTTATTTCTGTTATTATAGCACACTTAGGCAAAAATTGCAACCGCCTTTCAAGTGAGGAATTATGGTATCGCCTGCGGCGATGATTTTTTTGTAGGGGCGAACAGCGTTCGCCCGTTGATTTAACACTTTTGCGACATACTGCTTGCGACCTTTGGTCGCCCGCTTGTTTTTGTCCTTTCTTTATCGCCCTTCCCCTTAATACTTTGCATACCATGTACCTTCACAAAAACGCCGCCCTAAAAATTTCAGGGCGGCGTTGCGGTCATTATTTTTCTGTGTCTGTGTTCATTTCTATCTGCTTTGTTTCAGGCTCATTGAAAGGCAGTTTTACTGTTATGGTCGTGCCTTTTTCCGGTTCGCTTTCAAGCTGTATTTCGCCGCTGTGATATGCAACTATATGCTTGACAATGGAAAGACCCAGACCTGTTCCGCCTATCTTCTTTGAACGGCTTTTATCAACTCTGTAAAAACGCTCGAAAACTCTGCTCTGATGCTCGTCGGAAATTCCAATGCCAGTGTCGCTGAACACTGCAAAAGCTTTTCCGTTTTCGATGCCGACCTTTACATTCAGACTGCCGCCCTCATGGTTATACTTTATAGCGTTATCCATAAGGTTCAAAAACAGCTCTGTGATATAGCTCTGATTGCCGTATATCTGAACAGGCTCACCCTCGACGGTCATTGTGACCTCTCGGTTGTCAGCCTTATGACGGAGAATCTCCTCAACATCATGAGCAGTTTTCAGCAGGTCTATTTTATCAGAAAGAACGTGTTCCTGCTCTTCTATCTGTGAAAGTCGGATTATATCGTTTATAAGATACAAAAGTCTTTCGCTTTCACGATATATCATGCCGCCGTATTTTTTGACGTCCTCTTCCTTTGTGAAAATGCCGTTTTCAAGAAGTTCGCCAAAGCCTTTGATAGTAGTGAGCGGCGTTTTTAGCTCATGAGAAACGTTTGCCGAGAAGTCACGGCGTATCTGTTCGCTTTGTATCTCTTCAGTTACGTCAACAAAGAAGATTATGATACCGAAATCAAGAGAATTCTCGCTATAGACCTTATTTGCAAAGGCACGGTAGAAACGGCTTTTCTCAGTGATTATTCCGTTTGCCGCTCCGCTTTCCTTTGCCTCTTCAAGCAGACCTATTATCTGCTGGTCATCGGTCATATGATTAATTTTCGTGTGCTCTGTAGGGTCAAAGCTGTTGCCCAGTATTTTCAGTGCACTTTTATTTACAGAAAGCACTGTCATGTCCTCGTCAAGAAGTATCATGCCCTCCACCATATTTTCAGTGATAAGTGATATTTTTTCTCTCTCTGCCTTTATTTTATTCATGTTCTTATGTATTCGTCCCATAAGAACGTCTGCATTTTTTATGATAGGTTCAAGCTCTTCATAAGGCGTTTCAAACTGACCGATATTCTCATTCCTCAGATCAAGCTGTTTGACAAGAGAATTTATCGGCTTTATCATGCTTTCTGAAAGCTTTATGGAGATTATGGTGGTGATAAAGATTATTCCTCCTGCGAACACCACCAGCATTGGTATCACTGCAAGGAACACCCCTGCAAGGTTTTCCTTATCTGTAGAAAATCTCAGCACGCCGCCGTTATACTTTATGGCATAATAATATGTAGTATATCCAAGGGTTTGAGAAAATCTTGTGGATTCGCCCTCGCCATTTGCCATAGCCTCTTTGAACTCTTCACGGTCTGAGTGGTTTTCCATTTCGGCAGGGTCTGCCTCAGAATCGAATTTGACGTTGCCCTGTGCGTCAATAAAAGTGACACGGACGTCATAATCTATGGCTTTTTTCAGGATATCAGCCATTTCAGCCGGTTCATTATTTTCCTCTGCCACAAGCTTTGCGGCAGATTTAAGACCGTTTTTTGTGAAACGCTGATAGGAAGAATATCCAAGTGAACCTGCAACGAGAAGAAAGAACAGAACCGTACATGAAACAAGTATCGTCATGACTTTGTAGAGTTTTTTCTGCATATACTGTTCCTCCTTATCTGAAAATTTGTTTTATGGCAACACCGCACAAAGATTGTGCGTCAGATGCGTAGTCAGATTTTTCGTCAGATCGCATAAAAATTCCGCAGGCATACTGTCGTATGTCAAGGGATTTTTGTGTGATATGACGGGAAATCTGCAAGCAGATGGCGTGCAAAGCCGTCAGGCGGGCTTTGTTCGGTGTTGCCTTATATCTTATAGCCTACTCCACGGACTGTTTTTATAAGATCCGTGCTGCCTGCTGCCTCAAGCTTTTGTCTGAGGGTCTTGATGTGCATATCAACAGTTCTTGTTTCCCCTGCGAACTCATATCCCCAGACCATTTCCATAAGCTTATCACGGCTCACGGCTATTGATTTGTGACGCATAAGATACATCAAAAGTTCAAATTCCTTATAGGTCAAAACTACTTCCTGACCATTATAAGAGCATATACGTCTTGATGCGTCAAGAGAAACGCCCTGTTCTTCTATTACGTCAGCCTCGGCGTTCTGCTTGCCGGCACGTCTTAAAACGGCTTTTATTCTTGAAAGCAGTTCCATTACGCCGAAAGGTTTTGTTATATAATCGTCTGCACCCATTTCAAGTCCTGACACCTTATCAAGCTCGCTTGATTTTGCGGTGAGCATTATGACCGGGATATCCTGAGTGCGGCTGTCCTTTTTGAGTTTTGCAAGTATGGAATAGCCGTCCTCGTCAGGGAGCATTATATCAAGCAGCACAAGCGATGGTTCTTTGCTCCTTATCTCCTCATAAAAAGGCTTAGCCTTCGGGAAGGACTTTACCTCATAGCCGCCTGATTTCAGAGCACATGAGATAAGCTCTCTTATTCCGTCATCATCTTCAACACAATATATAAGTGCCATATAATAACCCCCTTAAAACTCCTTTGTGGGCAGTGCATATTTTTCACTGTAACGCTTGACCTGTCCGTCAAAGCCTTCGCCTGAATTTTTTAGCATCTGAACATACTCGTGGACGTCAAAGCTTTCGTCGTTTTCCTGTATAAGACAGACCGCTATATTTGAGCAATGGTCTGAAACTCGTTCCAAATTTGTGAGCAGGTCGGAGAACACAAAGCCCATTTCTATGGTACACTCGCCTGTCTGAAGTCTTTTGACATGGCGGTTTTTAAGCTTTGTTCTAAGCTTATCAACGACTTCCTCCAGCGGTTCTACTCTTGTGGCAAGCTCCAGATCATGTTTTTCAAACGCCTCCATGGCGATATCGAGCACGTCCTTAACGGCACTGCACATTACTTTGACCTCTTCTGTTGCCTGAGGGGTGAAGTGAAGATCTTTTTCATTCTTTTCCTCTGCCACTGACACCATGTTCATGGCGTGGTCTGAGATACGCTCAAAGTCACCTATGACATGAAGTATAGTGGAAACTGACTGAGAATCCTTTGTGGAAAGGTCTTTGCTTGAAAGCTTTACAAGATATGTACCCAATCTGTCCTCATAGAGATCGACTGCCGCCTCATTGGCTGCTATCTGCTCTGCTTTCTCCTTATCAAACTTATCAACGCAGATGCTCATTGCCATTGAGATGCTGTCTTTAGCTATCTCGCCCATGCGGTCGGTAAGCTCTCTGCATTTTTCAACTGCAAAAGAAGGTGACTGAAGAAATCTTTCATCAAGGAGCTTGAACTGCTCTTCGATGTTGTTTTTCTGTCCGTCGCCCTCCCCTTCCTTTATTGTAAGGTAGGCAAGCTTTTCAAGGGCTTTTATAAACGGCAGAAGTATGATAGATGTTGACAGGTTGAATATAGTATGTACTATAGCTATCTCCTTTGCACCCACCACGCCGTCAACGAATGAAAATCCGATAAAGGCATTGAGCAGATAGAACACTGTCAGGAAGAGCACTGTTCCTATCATATTGAAATAGAGATGTACGACTGCCACACGCTTTGCGTTTTTGCTTGTGCCTATTGATGAGAGCAGAGCTGTTACGCAAGTTCCTATATTCTGACCGAGTATTATCGGCAATGCAGAACCGAATGTTATCGCTCCTGTTGCAGAAAGAGCCTGCAGGATTCCCACTGACGCTGAGGACGACTGAATGATAGCCGTAAGAAGTGCACCAGCCAGAACGCCCAGAATAGGGTTTTTGAACCACAGGAGGACTTCTGCGAACTCAGGCACGTCTTTAAGAGGTGCGACTGCACCGCTCATTGAGTCCATACCGAACATGAGCACTGCAAAACCTACGAGTATAGATGCGATATCCTTTTTCTTATCGTTTTTTGAGAATGTCAGCATTGCAACGCCTATTATTGCAAGTATAGGCGAGAAAGAGGACGGCTTGAGCATTTTTATAAGAAAGCTGTCGCCGCTTATGCCTGACAGGGACAATATCCACGCCGTGACTGTTGTGCCGATATTTGCTCCCATTATAACGCCTATGGCGGAATGGAGTTTCATGATACCTGCATTTACAAAGCCCACGAGCATTACTGTTGTGGCTGACGAGGACTGGATAACTGCTGTTACGGAAAGTCCGAGCAGCATTGCTTTGATAGGGTTCGAGGTGAGCTTTTCAAAGATTTTTTCAAGCTTTCCTCCTGCGAGTTTTTCCAGTCCATTACCCATTACATTCATTCCGTAAAGGAACATTGCAAGACCGCCTATAAGGGTCAGAACATTAAAAATCGTCATATTGACACTCCCTGATAATAATTTTACACTATTGTTACAATGTTTACAATGAACATTATACAACATAATTGTAAAATAACAAATCAGGCTGAGTAAAATCTGAGTAAAATCGCACAAAAAGAGCAAAAAGGAGGTATTTCCGCCTTTTATCGTGATATTTTACATTATTCTCTCTGTTTTATGCACGCCCGTTATGGAGAATACCACCCATTCGGCGATATTCACGGCGTGGTCACCGATACGCTCGAAATATTTTGCCACCATAAGGGTATCTATAGCTTTTTCGCCGTTTGCCTTATCGGCTGCTATCTCGTCGATTATCTTATCCTTTGTTTTTACAAAAAGTTCGTCTATTTTATCATCTGAGCTTATGACCTTCTTTGCAAGCTCCTCGTCATTGTTCACATAGGCGTCGATAGCCTCGTTCACCATTTGTGTGGCGGCTCTTGCCATTTCGCTTATATCCGTAAGATCCCAAGTCTGCTTTTTCTTTATGAGCCGGATATTAAGGTCTGCGATATCTGCTGCCTGATCGCCCACACGCTCGATATCGGTTATCATTTTTAGGGCTGCCGAAACACGTCTGAGGTCCTCGGCGAAAACAGGCTGATACTGCAAAAGCAGGTTAAGACAAATTCTTTCCACCTCACGCTCTATCTCGTTTATCTTTGAATCGAACTGCACTGTTTCACGGGCAAGCTTTGTATCCTGCTCTTCAAGAGATTTTATCGACATTGCGATTATCTGCTCTGTCATTGCTGCCATGGAAAGCAGCTTTTTATTAAGCTCGCTGAGCTTATTGTCAAAATTCGCACGCATAGATATTTCTTCCTTTCACCTATATTCCTACAGCTTTTATCCGAAACGTCCTGTGATATACTCAAGTGTTTTCTGCTCCTTAGGATTTGAGAAGATACGCTGAGTTTCGCCGAACTCGATTATCTCGCCATGGAGAAAGAAAGCTGTTTTATCGGATATACGGGTCGCCTGCTGCATATTATGGGTGACGATAACGATAGTGTAATTCTTTTTCAGCTCTGTGGCAAGCTCCTCTATTTTGATAGTGGAGATAGGGTCAAGGGCTGATGTAGGCTCGTCCATGAGGAGCACTTCAGGCTTTACGGCAAGTGCTCTGGCGATACAGATACGCTGCTGCTGACCGCCTGACATACCGAGGGCGGACTTTTTAAGTCTATCCTTGGTTTCGTCCCACACTGACGCCTGACGGAGAGTTGTTTCAACTATTTCGTCAAGGTCGGCTTTTTTCTTTATGCCGTGAGTTCTTGGGCCGTATGCGATATTATCGTAAATGGACATTGGGAAAAGGTTAGGTTTCTGGAAAACCATTCCCACACGTTTTCTAAGCTCGGTTATTTCCATATCCTTATAGATATTTTCACCGTCGAGGATAAAATCGCCTGTTATCCTACAGCCCTCCACAAGGTCGTTCATACGGTTGAGGGATTTAAGAAGAGTGGATTTTCCGCAGCCTGAAGGGCCTATAAATGCGGTTATCTCCTTTTCGGCTATGGACAAGTATATATTTTTGAGAGCCTGAAAATCTCCGTAAAAGAGATCGCAGTTTTTTACCTGCAATTTTGGCTGTGTCATTTATCAGTTTCCTCCTTTGGAAAGCTTTCCTGCAACAAGGGACGCAAGTCCGTTAAGAAGAAGTACAACTGCCAGCAGTACGACGGCGGTGGCACTTGCCTCGTTCATATAAAGTCCCTCGTTGGAAAGTGAATACATATGGATAGAAAGGGTACGTCCTGAGTCTGTAAGACCTGCATACTTGGCGATAGTTCCTGCGGTATAGATAAGGGCGGCGGTCTCGCCGAAAATCCTTCCCATTGCAAGGATAACGCCTGAGAGGATACCGCTTATGGCAGGAGGCAGAACGATAACAAAGATAGTTCTGAGCTTTCCTGCACCAAGTCCGTAGCTGCCCTCACGAAAACTGTCATCGACAGATTTGAGAGCCTCTTCGGTGGAACGTATTATCAGCGGCAGCACCATTATTGCCAATGTACACGCACCTGAAAGCATGGAGAGTTTCCAGTTAAGGGCGAGCACGAAGAACATATTTCCGAAAAGTCCGTAGACTATAGACGGGATACCTGAAAGAGTTTCGGTAGTAAGTCTTATTACTCTGACGAATTTGTTGCCTTTCTTTGCATACTCAACAAGATATATTGCACAGAATATGCCAAGAGGTGCGGCTATGACAAGCGACACCAGCAGCATTTCAAAGGTGTTCACAATAGCAGGGAGCATTGACACGTTCTCGGTGGTATAGGTCTTAGCGAAAAGGGACGGTTTCAGATAAGGCACGCCCTTTATTACCACATATCCCACGATGAGAACGAACACGCTTATGGTGAGCACGACTGCTATTTTGGTGAGGATATTGAACACCAATGACAAGGGGTGAGTTTTATAGGTTTTCATTCTGTCAGACATTTTTATCACCCTTTATCCTTTCTGCTTGTGATAAGGTTAAAGCAAAGGTTCAAAAGAAGAATGAACACGAAAAGCACAACGCCTGTTCCGATAAGGGCGTCATAGTGAAGTCCTTCGGCATAGCTCATCTCGATAACGATATTGCCTGTAAGGGTACGGACGCTGTCGAGGAGTGAGTGAGGAATGATAGTGGAGTTTCCTGCTATCATGATGACTGCCATTGTTTCGCCTATGGCTCTGCCCACTGCGAGGATAACGCTTGCAAGTATTCCTGACTTTGCGGCAGGGAAAACAACTGTTGCCACTGCTCTTTCATGGGTCGCACCAAGGGCGACTGCACCCTCGTAATAGCTGTCAGGCACGGCTTTAAGTGCACTTACGCTCATGCCCACGATAGTAGGGAGTATCATGATACCTAAGATAATGGAAACTGTGAGCACACTGTTTCCTGTGCCGCCAAAGACATTTCTTATTATAGGGACTACCACCACCATGCCGAAAAAGCCGTAGACGATAGAAGGTATGCCTGCCAGAAGATTTATTGGAGGCATGAGCCATTTGAAAAGCTTTTTAGGGCAGAACTTTGCCATAAAAACAGCTGTGAGAAGTCCTATAGGCACGCCTATTATGATAGCTCCTGCGGTACAGTAGAGCGAGCCTACTATCATAGGGAAGATACCGTATGATGCAGGGACGTTTCTTGGGCTCCAGTCTGTGCCGAAGAGAAAGTTTCCAACGCCTATTTTCGCTATTGCAGGACAGCCCTTTGCGAACATGAATATACATATCACTATTACTGCTGCCACTGAAATGCAGGCACAAAGGAAAAACAGTGCTTTCATTGCTTTTTCAAGCAGGTGCGGACTTTGCTTTGCCGCAGTTTTTTTGGCAGCTGTATTTGTGCCAGCTGCTGCCGCTGTGTTTTCCGTCAACGTAATTATCACCTCTGAAAATTTATCACTTATATTGCTCAGACAAACGGGCGACTTATAGCCGCCCATATTTTTTATTGGTCTTTTACTACAGCATTTTATTTGCTTTCGTCAGACCATGTTGTCTTTGTGCCTGTATAGATAGCCTTGATATCGTCCATGGAAATATCGTCTACTGAGTTATCCTTATTTACGATAACTGCGATAGCGTCCTGAGCGATAGTAACGGATTTTATACCCTGTGAAAGCTCATCGTCGGAGATATCTCTTGACGCCATACCGATATCAGATGTGCCGTTGATAGCGTCCTTGATACCTGTGGAAGAGTCAGACTGCTGGACGTCTACGGTTACGTTTGTGTTCACCTTCTGATAAGACTCGGCGAGCTTTTCCATAACCGGTGTTACTGATGATGAACCGCTTACCACTACCTTGCCTGAGGCGTTGTTTGAGGAGAATGCTGCGGCACTTTTATCAATCTTGATATAGCCTGCACCCTCGATAACGTCCTGACCCTCGGAGCTGAGGATATAGTTCTCAAAGTCCTGAGCGGCGTCTGAAAGGCCGTCCTTAACTGCGATATTGAAAGGTCTTACTATTTTATAGTCGCCGCTTTCGATAGTTGCTGTGGAAGGTTCAACGCCCTCTACTTTAAGAGCCTTTACGGTATCGTTAAGTGAGCCGAATGAGATATAGCCGATAGCATTTTTATCTCCTGAAACCTGTGTGAGAACGACGTCTGTTGACTTACAGATAAGGGCGTCTTTCTTTGTGTTATCGGTCTTATTGCCGTTTAGATCTTTTTCCTCGATACCGGTCAGTTCGATAAACGCACCTCTTGTTCCTGAGCCGTCCTCACGGGAGATAACGGTTATCTTATCTGAACTGCCTCCGCAGCTTGCGAGCATTGCTGCGGCAAGTGCCACTGATGTAAATACTGCTGCCAGTTTTGATGTTCTTGTTTTCATAAAATAATACCTCTTTCTTAATTTGCACCTTTTCTTTCTGCACCCTGTGTGCAGGCCCTCATGTTATCTTTATTCAGGTGATATACTTATGATACATCAGCAATGTAAAATCGGTAACCGCTGTCAGGTAAAGCCATTGTAAGATGTTTGCAAAGAAATTTACAAACGAAAAAGGACTTTACGATGCCATGCACATTGTAAAGTCCCTTTTGGCAATTAAACAGGCAATAAAAAATGCGTTCCCGAAATGGAAACGCATTTTGTTAGATCGTTTTTTATCAATAGCTCTGTACGATAACTACTGAGCCGTCAGCCTTATTATATGCTGCACTATAGCCGTGGCCGTCCTCTGTAAAGAAGTAATAATAGAGGTAGCCGCTGTCCTCAGTTCTGTATTCATATGAAGAAACCTTGCCGCTTATCTGGGCTGTGATAGCGGAGATAGCCGCTGCGGAGTCACCGCTCTCGGCAGAAGTTGTAGTCGTTGTAGTAGACTCATCAGGTTTCTGCTCTGTTGTGGTAGTTGTTTCTGTAGAAGTTTCTGTTTCTGAGGCAGTTGTGGTAGTAGTTGTAGTTGTTTCTGAATCAGGAGCAGATGTTTCGGCAGGAGTTTCGGAACTTTCGTCCTTTGGCTCGTCTGCTGTACTTGCGTCAACGTCAACGCTTGGAGCTGTGCTTTCGGTATCGACGAAAACGCCTGATTGACCTTCTTTCTCTGCGGCAACTGTCGTTCTTGGCTTTGTAGTAGTTGTGGTCTTATTATTTGAGCCGCCAAAGCCGAAGATCTTATAGCCTGCGACGATAGCGAGCACTATTATAATAAGTATACCCACTGTGATAGCGGCAGTGAGGGCAAAGAGTTTCTTTCTTGAGGACTCATCGTCATCATCGTCCTCGTCCTCATAGTCGCTGTCGTCGCTGAAGTCGCCATAGCTATTGTCATTATAGCTATCATAATTATCGGCGTACTCAACGTCGTCATTTGTAGGTGCGGCGAACTGCTCGGCGTTATCAGCCTGAGGTTTCGGCACGGAAAATGCTCTTGTTTTCTCCTCATAGTCCTGAGCCTCCTGCTTTGTAAAGACTCTGGTTCTATCTGCATCGTCGGCAGAGGTGAAGTTCTGCTCATTCTGGCTGCCATCATCAGCGACCGGGTCGCTTTCATCTATCAGAAGATTATGGCAATACTTACAGAGTATAGCCTCTTCGGATATTTCCTTATGGCAATAAGGACATTCCTTGGTTTTCATTATAATTTCCTCCTACACAGTATTTGTTAATATAATGATATCACAAAAGCCTTCAAAAATCAACAGGTTTCACCAAAATATCATCAATTTATACCAATCTTTTAAAAATTTCGATTTTTGGGGTGTGAAATTTTATCATTTTGGAAGTAAGAGGGGCTATCTGGACATGATTTTTGTGGATTAATGATATTTTCCGATATTTATGGCATGATATAATTGTGCAGATATACAAAGTGATAAAAAACCTATTGACAAAACAGGCATTGGGTAGTATAATAATTAAGCTGTCTGATGACGCAGACAAATGTTTCACAGAAACATCCGTGAAACTCAAGGCACACAAAGCTTGGAACTTTTCCGTGGCTGGAGATATTTCCCCACCGTGTGCAACGTCAACTACGAGGCGTAACTCAGTTTGGTAGAGTGCTTGGTTTGGGACCAAGATGCCGCAGGTTCGAGTCCTGTCACCTCGACCAGATGCAAAACGGCTTAGATGCGAAATCCGACGCATTTAAGCCGTTTTTTTGTATTCTGATATTTCCGGCGGAAGATGGATTTTTCTCAAAAATGCCAACTTTTTCGGGTATGTGCCAACGAAAAGTGCCAACTGAAAAAACAAGGGACTTCGAAAAGCCCCTTGCATTCTTGTGGCTTCTGTCATTTTTCAATCGTTCTTGTCGATTACAACCTTGTTGAAGTAATCGTCTATGATGCCGTCTGCCTTGTTGCGCTCGCTGTCAAAGGTTTCCTGGTATACGTTTTTGTATACATCCGGTGTACTCCAGCCGCCCATTTCCATGGCATATTTCTCTGGTACATTCAGCATGGCAGCCGTACTTGCAAAGATATGTCTGCAATCATGAAAGCGAATATCCTCAATACCGTTGTCTCGGAGCAGTCGCTTGAATCGCTTTCGGATGGTATTGGGTTTGACCGAAATAATGTGGTCTGTCTCTTTTTGGTGTGGGATTGCCTGAATTAAGTTGTAGATATGTATGGGAAGATTTACACAGCGCACACTTTTCTCTGTTTTGCAGTGGTTCACTTCTGCCCAGCCGGAATCAACTTTTACGATCTCACGGCGCACATACAGACGCATTGTTTTGGCATCGACATCTCTGAATTGTAGCCCAGCTACTTCGCCGATGCGCAGTGACAACCACATTGCAAGCAGAACAGGCAATTCACTGTCCGTGCCCTTGACGATTTTGTAGATTTCGGGCGCTGTCGGAAGCTTACGTTCTCGAACCTCTTTTTTCGGTAATCTGATGCTGCCCAGCTTGATATCAATGTCATTTGCAATCAAAACGCTTTTCAGGAATCCATAAACATTCTTGATGGATTTATGACTGAGACGGTGTGCATCCAGATTGATTGCGATTTGGATATCCTTTGCCGTGAGTTCTTCGATATTGATGTCCATGATGTACTGTAACTTATTGCGGACAAGTTCTCTGTAGTTGCAGATCGTAGTCGGTTCAAGCACACGGCTTCGGCTGTCAATAAATTGCAGCATTGCCTGCTTTACTGTGTATGGTGCGTTCTTTTCTTCGTCAATGTGTTTGAGCCACTTCGTAGCCTTGATAATGACTTCGTTTGGCGTACTGCCTGTGATCTTGCTCTTTTTGCGGTATTTTCCACTTCCTTCAGATACCCAGGTATAGAAATTGCCGCTGTCTGTTTGCTTGATGTTGAACTTCTTTTTCATTCTGATTGCTCCTTTTCAAAAAAAGAGCAGACGGTACCTCGCATTTAAGGTATCGTCTGCGTTATGTGTGTTAT
>OHLI01000333.1_pt1 | contig 29718 bp, 32 predicted proteins | sample 1569051 | NCBI WGS metagenome assembly OHLI01 (sample SAMEA3879561, study PRJEB24766) | human gut metagenome | biome: human-associated habitat; feature: feces | place: USA | collected 1985/1987
GGGCGTTCACGCTGACCACCTCCGTTTTGTACTATAACGACTACGACAGCATTGATGAGGACACAAGAAATCTCTACCGCAAGGCCATGGCTGCCTTCGGCGGCATTGCGCCTACCTATCATATTGAACTGCTGGAGAAGCCGACCATCTATTGGGACTTCCATTCGTTGCTGCTGGGCATCCAGATGATGTTCAGCTTTATGCTGGTGGACGATGCAAAACCCCTGCGGCTGTGCAAACACTGCCAGAAGGTGTTCCTCGGCAGCCGGGCCAATTCCGTATTTTGCAGCGCCCGGTGCAAGAATCAGTATAATGTCTATAAAACACGGGCAAAGAGCCGGGAGGATAAAGACAATGGATGAGAATATGGCGCTTACCCCGTATGAAACAAGAGAAATTTTGTTTTATAAGACCGATAACGGGGATGTCAAGGTTGAAATTCTGCTATATCAGGAAAATTTGTGGCTGACACAGGCAAAGATGGCGGAGCTGTTTGAAGTGCAGAAAGCAGCCATCTCAAAACACTTGAAGAACATCTTTGCCTCCGGTGAATTGAGGGAGGATTCAGTTGTTTCCGTTTTGGAAACAACTGCGGCTGACGGGAAAAATTATCCCACGAGATACTATAATCTGGATGCGATCATTGCGGTCGGCTATCGGGTAAACTCCAAAAAGGCCACCATGTTCCGCATCTGGGCAAACAGGATATTGAAGGAGTATATTATCAAGGGCTATGTCATGGACGATGAGCGCCTGAAAGAGCCGCAGAACTTCTTCGGGAAAGATTATTTTGAAGAACAGTTAGAGCGCATCCGTGACATTCGCGCCAGTGAACGGCGCTTTTATCAGAAAATCACGGACATATACTCCCAATGCAGCGCAGACTATGATGTGGACAGTCCTGTTACAAAAGAGTTTTTCGCCACAGTGCAAAACAAGCTGCATTACGCAATTACAAAGCATACCGCAGCGGAGATCATCTATGACCGGGCAGACAGCACGAAACCGAATATGGGCCTGACAACGTGGAAAAATGCACCCAGCGGCAGAATCCGCAAATCTGATGTTGTGATAGCGAAGAACTACTTGGACGAAACCGAGATGGGGAACCTCAACGAAATTGTCACGATGTATCTGGATTATGCCGAGCGGCAGGCACGCCGTGGGAACATCATGTATATGCAGGATTGGGTCGCACGGCTGGATGCGTTTTTGCAGTTTAACGAGGAAGAAGTGCTGCATCATAAAGGAAAAGTGACGGCGGCCATTGCAAAAGCCTTTGCCGAGAGCGAGTTTGAGAAATACCGTGTCATTCAGGATCGTCAGTATCAGAGTGATTTTGACCGGCTTGTAGCCAGCACCGAGGAAAAGGATTAAAACGCAGAAATGCCCGTTATCGGCCATACAGCCAATAACGGGCATCTGTCATTCATATACGAGCTCAGTCAGGACGATTTCCTCCGCACGGCTGCGGATGCTGTTCATGCGGCGCACCCATTCCATTTGATCGGCAGCTTTGAGTGCTTCGGTCACACCCTCCTGCTGCGCCATATCAGAAACGATGATTGCCATGCGCTCATTGCAGGCTTGGTCGATCTCGGCAAGGTGCCGATGCAGCGTTCCGCTTGTGAGCAGGTTTGTGTAGAGAATGGGGCGATGTTCTTTCAGATAGCTGCGGCGCATACGCCCGTGCTTGCCGATCTGGTATTCCGGTTCATCCGGCAGCGCAAGGTTCGGGATAAGATAATCACCCTCCTGACGGTAAGTGCCGTCCATTTCCTCAAATATAGATTTCATAGAAAAAAAGCTCCTTTCTGTGTGATTTCAAGCAATTATACGGACTTTTATCTTCTTTCCTACAACTGCTTTTCAATTCACCACAAATGAGCCGCAGTCATATGTATTAGGTGGCAGAAACCACCCTTTACATATTAACTCTTGATTTTTTATGGAGTTCGACTCGTTTTCTTCGGCATCCTCTTTGATATCATCTACCGAAAGACGACAATATAAAGCCGTCAGTAATTCTTCTTGCTCTTGTAATTTAGTTGCTGTTGTCATTTTCATAATCTCCTTTCCGACAACCAAGAGCGCAGCGAGGGTAATAATACCTTACTGCGCTCCGTGTATTTTTTCAAATGTGCTGATTACAGATACTGATTTGCCAGCAATAACGCTTTGAACTGATTCAGCACGGTACGCTTGCCTTCGGTTTTCAGATGAGTTGTAACATCATAAACCGTACCGCCGATCTTCATAGAAAAGGTACTTTTTCTATTTTCATCGGTATCGGGCAGACGCTCTTCAAACAAATATTTTTCTTTCTCGTTCATAATCTTTTCCTCCTTTATCTCGAATCTCGATCACGCTGGCGCTGTAAAAATCTCTTGTAGTAATCGACTGCCTTCAAGATGAAATCCTTCTGCTGAGAAACAGACAGATTTTGCGGCAGACGGTCACGGAGCTTATCCATAGGGATTTTCAGAGTTTCCCGCTGATTCGGCTTTGCCTGCGAGAGCATTTTGGAAATCTCATAACGGGAGAGTTGTCCGTCGTTATACAGATTTTTCATACGAAAAGCCTGCGAATAAGATGGGGTGCAGTCGTAAAGCTCGCATTCTTCCAAAACGCCGTACTGCGCTTCTTCGCTGAGGAAGGACAGTTCCACACCGACGGAGAGCGCCATTTTGCCTTCATCCATCCAGTCGAGCAGTTCCGGGATGAGATGCGTAAGGCGGATATAGCGTTGGACTGTCTTATAGCTTTCACCAAGCGACTCACCAATTACAGCAGTTGTTCTGTTGCTATCCGACTTCGGGACAATTTGTCCCGAAGTTAAATCTGAACGCTGCCCCTGATGGCTAAGGGCATCGGCTTTCATCTTGTACGCAAATGCTTTTTCGGACGGCAGAATATGCTCCCGGTGCAGGTTGCTGTCTACCACGGCAATGGCGGCGGCATCCCGGTCAAGGGCATAAATAAAAGCAGGAGCTGTTTCCCGCCCTGCCTTCACTGCAGCGTGTAAGCGGCGGTGTCCGCTTACTACCTCATATTCGTCTGTGGTGTTTTCCTTTGGCCTTACAATCAGCGGCGATAGAATACCCTGCGTCTGTATGCTTTCGATCAGCGTATTCATTTCCTCGTTGTCGAGCACCTTGTAGGGGTGTCCCTCAAAAGGGTGTAATTTAGATACCGGAATGGCTACCGGCATTTTCATAGTGTTGTTCATCGTTCATAATTCCTTTCTTTTTTCTTAGTTGTAATTTCGTTTTCTTCATAGGTGACCTGCTGCGGAACGTCACGCCCTGCGGCACGGCGTTCGTTTGCGGAGACCCTGTCCAGCGTGTCCTGAATATGCACCGAGCGTTCCTCTATTGCCCGGTTGCATTTCAGATCTTTGCGTATTGCCGTAATTTCTTCGGTCAGATTGGCTTTCTCACGGCGGAGAGATACTTTTTCTTCGGGAGTTGCCCGCCGTATCTTGTTTTGCAGCTTCGTGCGCTGTGCCGTCAGTTCACCGAGCCGATCTTCCAATACGGAGCGGTCTTTATACAGATCATCCAGCGTTTGAATGTGCTGGAATTGCATATAGTCCACCTGCGCCGTAAACTCATCGAGCTTTCGTAAATCTTCACGGAGATACGGGCTTACCGGTTTGTAGCTCTGATTCTTCGGGAAGATACCGAGTTCAAAGCAGTAATACACATACAGCTTGTAGATATGGCTTGTTCTCTTAAACGGCGTATAATAGTAGCGGTATTCGTAGGGCATATACGGCGAGAATTCCACTCTTGCCCTGCGACTGCCGTAGGGAGCGTTCCGTCCCATATTCCTACGCAAATATTCCGGCGTCCACCGTTCTTCCAAAGTGTCGAGACGGGTAAAATGCTCATACTGCGGCAGGCGTATCTTCCAATGCGCTCCGCTGAAATCCGTGATATAGCCGAGCCGCTGTAAATACTTCTCTGCGTTCTGAACGGTTGTACTCTCCGAGAAGGCAGCAGTAATGTCTTTGCGGTAAACATTGTAACGGGTGGGCTTTCCGCTTTTCTCATCCAGCCACACCGGTCGTGACGGTGCCTTATGCGGATGGGTAATGACGGAAAGCTCATATTCCCGGCAGAGACGGTCGGAAGTATCCCGCAGGCGCTGCTGTTCTTTCTTGGAATAGTTGTACTTGCCGCCATCTTTGAATGAGACAGAGTTAAAGGCGAAATGATTGTGAATATGATCCTTGTCAAGGTGTGTCGTGACCACCACCTGAAATCGATCTCCCCACATTTCGTTTGCCAGCTTCATACCGATTTCGTGGGCGATATCCGGCGAAACTTCACCCACCTTGAAGCTCTGATATCCGTGCCACGCAATATATTTATCGTTTTTTCCGTATTGCTTTTTGGTCAGAATCATTTGCTGCAAGGCGATTTCTTTCCGACAGTTGATAGCGTCCACATACTGATCGGTAGTTTTATCCGGGCGGCGGACGTATTCAAAAACGTTGAAGAAATCCTCCGTTCCTTTCGGCACGGTCTTTTCCGGATTCTCTACATAATCTATGAGGTCGCCCAATCGTCCCTTGATATGCCAAAGTGAAGTGGTAGCCATAATCACACCGCCTCCTGTAAACGCAAAATGAGCTGTGCCAGCTTTTCCTGCTTTTCCGGCGACAGCTCATCAAATACGATATAAAGTTCACCCAGAAGATTCCAGAATTCATCCGGCGGTTTTTCCTTCGGCGGGTGCTTCTTACAACACCCGACAACATATTCCGCAACGGAAACACCGCTGCGCTTTGCGGCTTTCATAATTTTTGCTTTATCGCCCGGACGGATGCGCATTTCCAGCCGGGCGGTTTTGTTATCTTTCATTCATCAGTCCTCCTTAATAGATAATGGGGTATTCAGGGCACTCCCTGGGAAAAGTCCACACCCGGCAGCGGTGTGGATTCGAGTGGATTTTGTACGGCAAAATCCGATGCTCGTTATACCTGTGGACGTGTGTCCGCAGGTGTAAACAGAACATTCTCGGAAAGATATAGCAGGATGCTTCTTTCTCAGAAACACCCTGCACATCTATCGCTGAGCCATATTGGCTCAGATATTCCGTGATTTTTTCGCATTTGAGCCATAATTGGCGGCTTTTGGCTCAGAAGAAGGCGGACAGATCGGATAGGACATTTTCATCGTTCTCCGCCTGCTGCTCTTCCGTCAGTTCTGTGCCCGCCGTCCCATAGTCTGCCGGAACTGGAGTGACAAACGAAACTTCCGACAATTCTTCTCGAAACACCTGCCGAACATCGTCGAGCGTAAAATCCCGGTCGCTGTTTTGGCGTTCCATAAATGAAATAACCGCCTCAACAATGAAGCGGTTTCGGGATTTACCTTTTTCATTATTCAGTTCGGCAAGATATTCGGCGGCACGGCGTTCGGCTTCATCGTTCAGATCAAAGCGCACATTCAGTCGGTAGTGATTGCTCATTGTCTCTCATCCGCTTTCAGTTGCAGTTCCGCCATATACTCATAGCCCTTTGCGGCGGCGCAGATATCGTCCACGAATTTCACGCGATCGGGATTGCACTTGTAAAAGTTCTTCACAAGGCATCCACCGCCTCCGGTGATATACAGCGTCATCGTTCCTTCGTCGTACCCGTGCTCACGCAGACGGCGGAAAATATCTTTCACATACTCTGTGGCGGTGGTCTTGATGATTTTCAGATCGGCGGCAGGAATATCCGCTGTGCCGTTCTGCAATACCTCGTCAATGATTACGTCATTGATTTCTCGTCGGGTCTTCTGCATAAACTCTTCACGGATTGCAAGCGTACACTGATAGGTACCGAACTTTTCGGTATACATCTTACTGCTCATCGGTCTGCCGTTCGTAAGGAACAGCGTGTTCATTGTCCCGTTGCCGATGTCCGCTACAACAGAAAGTCCTTTCATCGTGGTAACAAACTCTGCAACGGCGGCATAACCCTGCGGATATATCTTCACACCGGAGATACGGATATGATAGTCCGTGTGCTGATAGGTGAAGCTGACCTCTTCATTTTTGGAGAGGTAGGCGGCAAACTCATTTTTCTGCCCGCTTGTCCAAGTCAGCGGAAGCCCGGCAGCGATGATAACGTTTGCCTCCGTCAGTCCTTTGTCTTTCAGTTCCTCTGCGATTGCCACAAGGGTGAGCAGATAATAGTCCTCGTCCTTGATCTTATCCGGCAGAAATTCCTTGTGGCCCTCGCCGATGAGATAATACCGCCCGCCATATTCAAGCATATCTTTTGTAAACAGCGGCTCGGCATCGTATCCCATAATGCCGGTCTTAAAGCAGTGGTTTGCGGTCTTGATATTACCGTAACCGTGATCGATTCCTACGATCAGTTTTTCTTTGAATTGTTTCATAATGATTTTCCTCAACTTTCTCCCCGTCTTTCCGGGGTGTCGTTCTGTTGGATAACCGCAGAATGTGGGAGCAGTTATCATTAATTCTTCTGCTGCAAGATTTCTTCATAGAGTTCCTTTTCGGCGGGTAATACCGCTTTGCGGAAATAGTTGCAGTAAATTCCGTATCGGGAAACGAGCTGCACACATTTACACTCCTCGCCGTCGTCCAGCAGAAGGCAGTTGCCGTCCACGCAGTTGCAGCATTCTCTGCGGGCAAGTCGTCTGACCTTTGCCGACTGTTTTGTCGTGAGTTTCAGAATCATACGCATCACCTCCTTCGTTCTGAAATCCGGGCAGCAAAAAAGCCGCCGGTTTCCCGACGGCTCATTGCCCCTCACTTATATAATACCGAAGAAAGGTGATTTTGTTTTAGACAGAGCAACAGAAGAAAGTTTACAAACGCAACACGCTGAAACAATTGTAATAGCCGAACATTTGTGCTATGCTTAATAAAAAGTCAATCCGAAAAGCAACGTCTGAGAGAAACTTTTTCGAATTTCTCTCATTTTTTTGCAGATTTTTTGCTGTCCGTTTTATGGTACATGGATTTTGATAGAATTACTATGGAGGATGATAGTATGGTTGAGGCAATTCGTTATTTCACGGCAGATTATCGTGATGGCAGAGTATATCTTGGCAGTAAGGGCAAGGATGCTGGATATTACGCCGCCCAACTGCTAAACGAATACGATAAAGATGAATTCGCCGCCCGGCTTGCCGTGTTCCGCACGGAAAATTGGAATACGGCGAAGCAGCTCCGTACCGGCTTCCTCGATGTTGGCACCTATATGAAAGCCGGAGACGAGATTAAATATATCCTCACGCTCCTGCCGAAGCTCCGTCCGTTCTCCGAATTGGATATACAAGGTGAGATGGGCAGAACAGAAGAAATGTTCACGGAAGAAAAGGCAGAAAATCTTTGCGAATATTTCCGTCAGCGGGCGCTTACGGCAAATATGGACTTCGGGTATATTTTCGCCGGACACTTTCCGAAAGGGTATGATAAGGATTTCTGCGTGGAATCCGAAAAACTGTTGCAGACCATATTGGGAACTCTCGATTTCTATGACCGACTCGGTGATGACGTTGTGGATGCCGCAAAGAAGCTCCGGCAGTTTGTAAGGCGTACTGATGAAGCCGAACGTTTTGACGAAGAACACCTTTTGCCGATAGCCATAGAAATTTTTGGCTCGGCTTCGTTTGATGTAACTACAGAATATGTTCCCATACGCAAATCCAGCCGAAGCAAGACAGCAACAGTGGCACGGCGGCTGCATTTCAAGAGCTATTACAGTTTTGTACTAACCGATTTCTTTGAGGGATTGCAGAACGGGCACTATCCCCGCCAGTGTCAGATGTGCGGGAAATACTTTGTCATGACCTCTGCTCGGCAGACGATGTACTGCGGCGGCTTGGCAACGGAATTGTGGCGTGGTAAAAAGATCACTTGTCGGAATCTTGCTGCACAGCAGAAACGCAAAGAGCTTGCCGCCAACGATCCAATCACCGTTCGCTATAATTCCCGCTGCGGTTCAATCCGTGTAGAGGAAGGACGAGGAACGATCACAAAAGAGTTTGCCGCAGCCGCCAAAGCGCTGGCAAAGGAGCATAAACAGCTTGCGGCGAGAGATCCGGCTTATGCCGCAAAACAATATGTTACCGATATGGAACGGAAAAAACTGTACGCCGATACCGATAATAGGCTGAAATAAGGAGGTGTGTGCCGATGAAGGCGTGGGAAAAGGAATTATATAACTATCAGCTGACACCGGCACCGCCGAAGATGCCGCCGCAGGAATATATTGAGAAATACCTTGCCGAAAAGGACGAGAAATATTTTTCTTGGTATCTGCATTACAACGAAAAATATATCAATGAAAAGGTCAAGGGATACGTGCAGGAGTACGCTATGCAAGGGCATTTTATGGATATGAAGTCTGCCTACATTTTCGGGCTGCTCCAAGCTTTTCAAAATTACGATCCCGAAAAGGGTGCCTCCTTCAACTCCTTTCAGGCGTACTACACCAAAAATGCGATAGACGATTATATTCGGACGATGCGTACCGGGTACACGATCCCAAGCGGCGACGAATATGCGCTGCTGCGTAAGGCAATGGCGCTCTACGCCAAATACGGCTATAAAAGCGACGATGCAACCATCAACAAGATCGCTCTTGAAATCGGGCGCAAACTGAAAACGACAAAGCAGATGATCGTCGGCGGTGTACGAAATATGATGTTCACAGAATTTTACCGCCAGTACGCCGACGTGGACGGCGAAAAAGGCGCAGAAGATGTGACCGTCGATAGCACCACTGAACCGTCCCAGATGTTCTATCACGAACGGAGGCTGAAAATTCTTTATGAAGCGTTCGATGATCTGGAATACAGAGAACGCTCTATCGTTGCCGAACACCTCGGTTTCTGTGAAAACTGTTGGAGTCCCTATTATATTGAGATCATAAACGGCAGGAAAGTAAAGCGCAAGTTTGAAAAAATAGCATTCATAGACCTTGCCGGAGAACACGGCGTCGTGCCATCCTCCGCTGACCGAATCTACCGTGAAGCGATAGACAAGCTCCGTAAAGCGCTCGAAAATGACAAGTGGTTATAGGTCCATATAACGAAAAAAGCCCCACCCGGAGCCAAGACAAAAATCTTGATTCTGAGTGAGGCAATTTTGTTATTTGCTGAAAGAAAACTTATTAGAGTTGGAAATAATATATATTTTTTTCATCGCTCGAGTCATAGCAACATAGAAGTCTTTTGCCGAAAGAGGTGTTGTCATATCAATAATTACACAGTCAAATTCCAAACCTTTTGAGAGCAAAGTGCGGGATGATAGGTATTTGAAATCTGAATATCTTTTTTGTAGAGAAACATCTTTTCGTAGTCTATTTGCGGCATCAAATATGGAGGTATCATTATTATAAGCAAATTTTATGCTTCTTATCATTTCGTAGAACAACTCGGCCCTATATAACTTAAATAATGAGCTATTATCATCAAACCAATTGAGTATTTTTAGAATTCCATTAAGTTTTGTTTCGCCTTTTGCATCAAATAACAATTCACCAAATTCACTATGTTTTGTTATTCTCGAAAAGTCAAAACTGTTGTTCTGTAATCTTTTAATATAAGATGCCAGTTCAGCTGTTACGCCAGTTGCACAAGAATGAACAAATTTCAGAATCGCATAATATAACTCTGCATCCGACTTACTATCGAACATTTCTGCAAACTCAAACAATTCATTACATTCTTGCGTTTCATCATATTGAAAAAAACCGGGCATTTGACTACACAACTGCAATTGTTTATTTGACCATTGTGTAATCATAACAACGTTTTCATATTGTTTGAATTCCTTTAGTAAAGAGTACCCGTTGAATTTATCGGGAGCTATTATTTCAATTGAACCATTGCAAGAATCAATTTCTATGCTACAAGATTTTCCGTCAAGTATGGGAGATAGAGACGAACGGACCACGCTAAAATAATCTCCCAGTTGTGGATTTGCTTTCGCCCATCTCCACGGACGTGTTTTCACATCAACCAATGTAAACGGCAAGGTGTTCCAATCCACTAATTTCCCTGCGAATGAAAAAATGCCTTGCATTGGATCTCCTAAAACAATCACGGGTAAAAAACGATTTATACTAACGAATATTTCATGTTGCTCTTGAACACAATCTTGATATTCATCAACAATTACTCCGCCATAAGTTGCGCATAATACTTTTCCTGCCCACTGACATTCAAAAATACTTTTCGCTCCGCTATACATTTGCTCATAATACTTTTTAACTTGAGATTTTTCTAATGGTGATAGTGTTTTATCTATATGTGAAGAATTATCGTATGATAAACACCACTTGATACAAAAAGCGGCAATCGTAGTAACAGTATACTTATCTTTGGATATGTTTCTTTTTTTTAGTCTTTTTGATATAGCATCTACTCCCGCGTTAGTATGTGTAAGCAATAATTGACGTCTTGAAGAATGCTCAACAATATCTGCAATCATTTCTGTTTTCCCGTGACCTGCAGGAGCAATAATTGCTGCATTTGGTAAACTGCTAATTGTCAACAATTCTTCATTTGTCATCACAAATCACCCAATTAATAATATCCTTAATAACCTTGTACAGCTTTGAATTTAAATCAATTGAATCAAAGTCGGAGAAAATCACATTGCCAAGTTTCTCTCCAAGATCAATTCGTTTGTACCATTCAACTTTTTTTGTTTTTGCTATTGTTCCAATAGAGCGTTTTAAGGATATGTCCATTTCATCTATGACCAAATATCCATCGTTTTCAGTATAAGGAATTTCTGACAAACGACTTTTCACAGAATCAAGACCGTATTCATCAATAGCTATTGCAATTAGTTTTGTTACTAACGAGAGAGGAATGTCATTAAATATTTGTTCTTCAATAGCATTTGGCTCTTCCCAATCGAAAACAAAAATCCCTGCGTTTTTTAATTCATCTTTTTGAACTTTTTCTTCCGTTTTGTCCGAATCCATAAAAAGGCAAACGTCATAACCGCAAGAAGAAAGCAGTTTTGTGCATTTTATCGCCGTACTGCCTCCACCGTCAGCGGTTCCAATGCCGGCATAAGCGATACGAATACCTTTTTCTCTTGCTAAATACGTATCAAGTGCTCTAATAAAACCTTGCTCCGTTTTCCCTTCACATACAATAATGCGCTTGCACAAAACGGCTTCGGCATTCTTCCGAATTTGAGCTTGCATAGCATCGTCGGTTTCTTTATCTCCGCTTTCCAAAGGAATACACTGCGTTGTCCCATCCGCAGAGTGAACAATTAGAAGTTCTTTAATTGTGCACTCTGCAACAGCAATGGGAGAGTGTGTAGTCATTATAACCTGTCCAACAGTTGTATGCTTTATTCTGAGTTCGTTTATTATGCTCCGCAAACGATATGGTTCTAATCCAGTTTCTATTTCGTCTACTAAAAGAATAGAGTTATTTGATGAAGCGTTAATATTTAATCCCATAGAGAGGAGCCGTTGACTTCCAAGACCCCTTTGGGATAAAGGTGCTTTTTCATCAAAAAGTCCTACCGTGGTTGATAAAGAAATGCCTTGTATTTGCATATGGTTTGTAACTTCGCCCTTAAAGCCTACGCCGTATTCTTTACCAATCGTTTTTATTGTTTTAGAAATGTCATCTAAAGTGTGTAAATCTGCTTTTTGCGCTATATCTCGCAGTACAGATGTTTGAACATCGTGAATGGTTCCTTTGGCGTCGGCATACTTTTGGAGAACAGAAAACTTACCCCATAACATATCCTTGGCGCAATTATTTCCAATTTTATCGGCAATAATGCTTTTTCTGTCTGAAAGAGCAATATTTTTTGGCTCATTTCGATTGCATACAACCTCCCATTTGGGTTCAAGCGATCCGTCAATCGTAAGTTGTATTGTTAAACATATAGGGGATCCGTCAGCGGGTTCGTCGTTTTTTCCTTCTTTTATAGGAACGTCTGTTCTTCGCAAGTATAATCCAAATTTATCTTCAGAAAGAAGTTTCTCCGGCAACTCAGTGAATGTTCCTCGCAGAACGATTGGTGCTGTTGTATCACATTCAAAGAAATCACTATCAGACGCGGTTAAATTCCACGAAGGCCACAAAATCCATTCGATTGCTTGTAAAATTGTTGATTTAGTGCTATCGCCGGCACCTATTAGGCAAACAACTCTTGAATCCTTTGGAAATGTAATAAAAGCATTCTTAATTCCTTTGAAATTTGCTATTTCAAGATTTGTTATTCTCATATAACTACCTTCTTAGTTTTTATTTCTTTGCGTGGCACTTATTGTATGTAGACTTTTAGTATTCAACCGTATTATACTACATTGTTGGAGGATTGTAAATATGGATATTGTTAAAGTGTTTGGAGATAATCTGCGAAAATATCGTAATGCTCTCGGCATATCTCAAGAAGCATTTGCTGAAAAGTGCGGATTACATCGCACTTATATTAGTGCTATTGAGTGTTATCGCCGTAGTATTGCCCTTGAAAATGTGCAACGCATAGCTGATGCTCTCGGGATTGAAACGTATAAATTGTTTATGGAGGATGAAGAAAATGCCTGATTACATCTCAAATATCAGAAATAGCGGTCTTTCAATATACGATGAGATTGATCCTGAAAACCGTGCACTATTTATACCTCTGTACGCATTAGAAAGGATTCTATCTGACGCATTAATTGGTGAGTCGCTTAACGGTTTGCCGCTAAGAACTCGGTCAAAGGTTGTTAAATCAATGATCTGCGAAGCATTAGGATACCCTATTCCGAGATCATTTATCAAAACGCAGCCACGGTTTCCTGGACAAAACTTCGACGTATATACTCAGAAGAGTATGAATGTTCAGATATGGAACGAAGAAGTCGATGCCGATAGGAGATATGTTTTCCTTAAAGTTGATGATGACGATGTTATTACCAATGTTAAAGTAATTACCGGCGAAACCCTCGCTCAGTATGATCGCACTGGAAGATTAACGACAAAATATCAGGCTACAATGAATTCCTATGATAATAGTTATCTGTTTTCGGATGATTCATTAAAAGTTTCGAGTTGGATTTCAGGCAGGAATACTCCATTATATGATGTTAACCCCAACTTTTATCCAACGCCAGATCAGTTATTGCCAATTGGAGAAGTATATAATCGCTTGCTTCCATTGGTTGGTCTAAACATTAATTATCTAAACTCTTTGCAGGAGCGAAACCGAGGCGCAGAACTGCATGCTATGATTTGTCAGCGTTTGGGTTATTCAATTTATGAAGATGATGGTACATACCCCGATATTGCAAATCAACTTATCGAGATTAAACTTCAGACATCGCCAACTATAGATTTAGGATTACACTCTCCTGAAGACGGTGCTTCGATTGTCACTATTGGCGACACTACATTTACAAGCGAAGATGTACGCTACGTAATATTTGATGGAGCAGTTGAAGGGCATTACGTTCGTCTGAATCGCTTATATGTGGTTTCCGGATGTGAGTTTACACACTATTTCCCGATGTTTCAAGGCAGAGGGCAAAATTCAAAAATACAACTTCCTTTGCCATATGATTTCTTTGATTAAGCAAAAAGTTTATCTACCATATCATCCAACTCTGCTTTATAGCTGAGAATTGCTTCAGGGCTGTTCTCAGCTATTATTTTTTTGACTGTGCTTATCGTCTTTTGGGCAAGCTCTGATGAATATAACGGAATAGGAAATTGCTCAACATATTGGGACATATATCTTCGTTTGCCGGAGTAGAGCTTAGTGTTGAATTTTACATCATAGTATTTCTCAATAAACTTACTATTTGCTATTGCTAAAGCAAGATAAACTACGTCCTCAAACACGTCGTCGTTAATCTCAATCCAGTAACAGTCACCGTTTACAATAGCGCCTGATGTATCCAGCCAAAACTCCGGCTGTTCGGAGATATCCCTGAATACAATCTTACGATGCTTCCAAGCATCTGGATTTTGCGGCACCCATATTTCATACCAATTTCTGTTTGCAGCTATTACATAGTTTCTTCCAGATAATTGATCATAATGTTTTTCCAGATACTTCTTTGCGTTCGGATATTTGTCTATATCATAGACCGTTTTTTTGCCATTGACTGTTGTATGGGTGTATAGCACTTGCCAGTGACTTGAATTATTTGGCAAAATCTGACCAGCGTTTCTGTGAGTAATGAGTGGACGAAGCAATTCAATGTTTGCTTTGTCACCTTCCCAATCTTCACCGATAAATACATTGTCGGCTGTTGTTTTTATGCCTACTCGTATTTTTCCAATATTGGAGAAGTGTTGCCAAGTGTTTTTTTCTACATTTTCAAGCCATTTCTGCGTCTCATCCGATTTAATATTCCAAAGCGAACCTTTTCGTACACTTTGGATTGTTCCTTGCTGATAATGAAACACACGTCCGTCAGGTATTCCAAAAAAACCGGCGTCATAGATGGAATCAAAGATGTTGTTAATCTTAGTGAATTCCTCAACATTATTAGCCTGATAAACTGAGGTGAATTTTACATTATCGGCTTCAGTGGTTTTCCCTTTTGAAAAGACTGTAATGCAAGGAAGAACCGATGCAGAAAACAGTTTTGTGTCTCCAAAATCAGTTATTCTATATATGCAATAATTGTCAAGAATATAGTCTCGTACTGAAGATCCGGATTTTATGGTAAGAAATTTGTTGGATGTAATATATCCTGCTATGCCATTTTCTTTTAGCACATCTCCCGTGCAAACGATAAACGCATAATAAATATCTATTCTTCCATTCAAGTTAAGTTTGTTAGATATTTCTTGTGCTTTATTGCTTCCCATAATTTGTGTACGAATATATGGAGGATTAGCGATTACATAATCATATTCACCAGCGTTTTTTTCTTCGATTGCTTTTAAGAAATCTTCGTTTTTGATTGTAATAGTAACATTGGGGAATAGTTTTTCTAAGTTCGATTGAGTTTTGAGACAAACAGAATTATCTGTTTCGTATCCGACCGCAATAATCTTTGCCGTTGAAATATCTGACAGAGCACTAATAATTGATATTAAAAGTTCACCTTCGCCAACTGCTGGATCTAAAATTGAAATGATACCATCTTTTTGCGGGTGTTTATGCACTATCATTTCGTGAGCAAGGTAATCGGCCATTGCAGTAGGTGTATATACGATACCATTCTCTTTTTCTTTGCTTGTGTTACTATATCGCATTATTTGTTCCTCTCAACAAAGAATACTACATCGTCAATATTGCAATTCAAAGCATTGCAAATTTTCTCTAATGATTCCATAGAAATCGGTTCATCTTTTCCGAGCTTTGCCAACACATTGCTACTGATTCCGCAAAGTTCCTTCAAATCAGTGCGTTTGAGTTTTTTATCAATTAGCAATTTCCAAAGGTTATCATAACTTACGGGCATATTGCACCTCCTGCATTCTATATCACTAATTATAAACTAAAAATCACGATATGTCAATATACATACTCAAAAACGTGATGTAACTACAAAAAGCGGGTGGAAAACATCTATATGCTTTCCACCCGCTGAACTTATGCGTAGATCAACTCATTATTGACGATCTCCGTTGCCGTTTCCCGTACTGCGTTCATCCGCTGCACCCAAAGCATCTGATTTTCTGCTTTGAGCGTTTCCGTGATACCTTCCTTTTCGGCAAGTTCTTTTACCAGCCGAAAGAACATATCCTCCGCCTGCTCGTTCAGATTGGCAAAGTAGCTGTTGAGTTTCCCATCGAGGAACAGCCCAGTATAGAGCGCCTTGTGGTGTTCCCAGATATACCGCAGATGCCGCTGTCCCCATATCCCGATGGGACGTTCTTCTGGATCATCATCACCGGCGATGAGGTAGTAATCTCCGACAAGCTCATATCTCAGCCCCGTGTGCTCATCCGTTATGTACTTTTCCATTATACATTCTCCTTGTAAATCACCTTTAGCTTTTTCTTCGGTGCATCAATGATTTTCAAGATCAATTCATTGACGTCCTCTGTCGGTTTGCCTTCACGCAGATACTGATTACGGGATGCCATAAGACATCCAACTAACAGTCTGTGCTCAAAATCGTCCAAGTAAATATGTCTTCTCTTTTCTTTCATAGACTATCGCCCTCCTTGTGCGTACATTGTAAGCGATAACGGTTGATAAATCGAATGTGTGGATTTACGCATATAAAAACAGGCACCGTGAAAAGCATTTCTGCAATTCACGGTGCCTGTTTCCCTTTGCTACGCTCGGTTTAGATTCGTTCTTGAAAAACATCCTTATCACACGCCAGCAAACGCAGGCGGCTCTTCTTTTTGCGATATGGAATGATTCGGACTCATTCGCCGGACAAAGCGGCGGTGTACCATTCTTCGTAAGAGGCATCCAAAAAACCACCCAGCGGAAGATCTTCGTCAACCGCCTGCTTGAACGTCCGAAAAGATTCGTCTTCCAACAGATTCGGTATTTCAAAATAATCGGCTTCGCAAAATGCGTAGTAACAACCTTCGTCATCGTCCGGATCGCCCTGAACGGCCTTGATCATTGGCTCATTACCGGAACAATCGATCAGGAAGGGTGAGCAGTCATAATCAGTAGAGCACTTCCCTGCGATAGTGAATTCTTCTTTCCCACCAGAGGATTTAATTTGCTGTATGACTCGAATTACCCGTTCCATTACATCGAAGACGGTGGTGCAAAAGCCCTCAAATGAATAGACGCATTCCGTTTCATTAAAGACAACATCATTGTATGTGCATCCGCTGTCTCTCCAAAGATTTACAAGCTGTAGGATTATTTGTTCGGATTTGGCGGACACCAGATACCGATACACGCAAGCCTCTTACCAACGACAGCGTCGTTGATATTAAGGTCGGTCAGAGCGTTACCGTCTTCCTCTCCCCGGCTCACTATTACTGGTGGGATAACAAAAAGGCCTATACCTGCTTCAAGCCCATCCTTGAGGCAAACGGCTACCACGGTGATTTCGTCCCGTATGTTCCTCTCTTCGAGAAGAATCAAGAGCCCATGAGCGAAACGCGCAGCATGAATCTTCAAACCGCTTTCTCTGGCGGGACAATCGGCCATTGCGGTGCTTTGCTCCAGCATCTCCAGGACAACGCCAGGGTATCTAAACTTCTTTTCGGGATCTGAAACCTACCCTTGCACTGACACACTTCCATGCAAAAAGCGTCCGTTCATTATGCAGGAGATCTTCGCCAAAATGACGCTTTGCAATTTTGCATCCCTACTTCGGCTACATGCTGCTTTTATGCAGCCGAAGGGTAAATATCTCTACCATGTGAATGTTGCTTTTGCTGCCCGCGTTGCACGGGCGTTTCTGCTCGGATTTGTATCTGCGGCAAAAGTAGAATCACTCATTGCTCATTGTAAGTTTTCTGCTCCCTGTCCGATCAGGCCAACAAAAACCGAGAAATATGCGCGTGAAGCGCCCGCGCAGTTTTCAGTACAGAGCAATTTAATGCGGCTTTTATTTGTTTTTCGCGGAGGCCCCTCCGCGCCGTTGTCGTGCCCTTTTTCGGGCCTATGAGTCGGTGAACCCGCCTCTGGATTTCTCGCTCAGAGACGGGTTCTTTTGACGGATTATCTTAATGAGATTACGGCTCTGCCGGGAGATATTTTATATCGGTTACCGACGGAGAACAGTGCGCATCACCATCGCGTCCAAGGACACCGTCGCGCCTGCGCTGGCGGATATGTGCCGCACGTCCATCTATAACGATAGTACCATTGAGACTTACACGGGCAACGGCGTGACCGTTTCCGGCCGCGCGGTGCTGTATCAGACGAGGTCTGTGGAGTGGGCGGCTTTGCAGCGCTTAAGGTATTCGATTTCCTCGTAGGTGGGGACGGGGGAGGACTCGCGGTAGATGATCTGTGGTGCCACAATGGTGGGACGGATGTCTCCGCCGTCCAGATGCCGCAGCGCAAGTTCGATGGCCAGCCGCACGGCGCGATGGGTGATCTCCTCCATTTTAAGGTCTACCACGGTCATGGAGGGGGTGGACTTGGCGAAGAACTGGGGCAGGGAGGTGCAGGTGTTGATGATCTGTACATCGCTGCCCACCTTATAGTTGGCCTCGATCAGTGCCCGCATGAGGCCAAAGCCCACGATGTCGTAGGTGCAGATGATGGCCTTGGGTACCTGATGGCTGCGTATCATCCGGATGCCCAGTTCATAACCGGCGTCAATGTCATTTTCACAGTAAAAGGTGCGGGAGTGGATGTCCACACCGTACTCCTGACAGGTGCGGCTGATGGCGGTGCCGCGCTGGGTCAGGCCAAGGAACGGCGTGGGGTTGATGACAAGGCCGATGTTGTCACCGGCTTTGCAGACGGCCTGCTCCGCAGCGATGCGGCCGGCGGCCTCCTGATCCACGGAAACACAGGGGTAGCCGGGGAGGAGGCGATTATGGATAACTACTGGAATTTTTGTTTTACGTTTGGAAAGGGTGGCGAGGTCGCCGGCACCGGCGGAAATGATGATGGCGGCATCGTATACGCGGCTGGACCACAGGTCATCCTCCAAGTGCAAGTTGTTGGCCTCGTAGGGGCAGATGGAGATGCTGACAGGAACGGTATCGAACAAAATTGCAGAGTTCAGGCCGTTCATGATGCTGACCAGCGTAGTCTCCAGACCTATTTTGGGCCAGTAGATGGCGACGCGGCTGCGTTTTAGCTTGGGTGGGGCGGCACGCCGTGTGTAGCCCAGACGATCCGCCGTGTCGAAGATACGCTCCTGCATGTCGGGGGAGATGCGGCACTCGGCCCCCTTGCCGCTGAGCACATAGGAGACAGTGGCCACGGATGTGCCGCACTGCTCCGCAATATCCTTCAGTTTGACGCCCATTTTGGTACCCTTCCTTAATCTTTTGCTTAACTATATCGTTTTTAACCACATTTGTCAAGACTTAAATGAATATAAATGCGAGCGTATTTGGAATTTAAATAAAAAGCACGTGACGCTATATACAAAAATAGCGGATACATTCTGTCTATTTCCCTGATTTTGCTTTTGACCGTTGACATTTCTGCCTGCCTGCTGTATTTTTTAATCAGATAGATTAAAATTAAGCAAAATAAGCCAACAGCGATTAAAAACATAGGAGGCGCACAGGAAATGCAGAAAGTAAAGATCCTTGAGTGCGGACCGAGAGATGGCTGGCAGAACCTCAAGCGGGTGCTGCCCACGGAGGAGAAGCTGAAGTACATCGACGGGCTGTTTGCCTGCGGACTGGAGAGTGTTGAGATCACCTCCTTCGTCAGCCCTAAGTCCATCCCGCAGATGGTGGACGCCGGGGAGGTGGCCCACTACTGCGTAGAGAAGTATCCGGACAAAGAACTGGTGGCGCTTGTCCCCAACTTCAAGGGGGCGGAGCTGGCCAGGGCGGCGGGGCTGAAGAACTTGACCTATGTCATCTCCGTCAGCGAGTCCCACAACAAGGCCAACATCAACCGAACCCATGACCAGTCCTTTGAGGAGCTGCGCCGCATCCGGGAGAGCCTCCCGGAGCTGGAGCTGTGCATCGGCATGGCCACAACCTTCGGCTGCCCGTTTGAGGGCATACCCACGTTGGATAAGGTGCTGCATTTTGTGGAACGCATCCGCAGCAGCGGCGTGGACACGGTGTACTTGGCGGACACCATCGGCATCGCCGACCCCACGCAGGTGCGCCGCACGGTGCAGGGAATACGGGGGAACTTCCCCGACATGAAGCTGCAGGTACACATCCACGACACCCGGGGCATGGGACTGGTGAACACACTGGCGGCCATCGAGGCCGGTGTGGACACGGTGCAGTCAACGCTGGGCGGCTTGGGCGGATGCCCTTTCGCGCCGGGCGCATCGGGCAACACCGCCACGGAGGACCTGGTCTATATGCTGCAGCGCATGGGATACGACACCGGCATCGATTTCGACAAGCTGTTGGCGCTGTCCAAGGAGCAGCACGGGGAGATTGACGGCGTGTACAGCGGGCATCAAATGAATATTACGGCGAAAAGTCCGTGTTGCTGACAGGAGGAACACATGAAAGCTTTACAGGATATTGTTGTGCTGGATCTGACGCGGGTGCTGGCCGGTCCGTACTGCACCATGATGCTGGCGGATTTCGGCGCGGATGTGATCAAGATCGAGATCCCCGTCAAGGGGGACGACACACGGGGCATGGGCCCGTTTGTCAACGGTTCCAGCCTCTACTACGCTAATGTGAACCGCAACAAGAAGAGCGTGACCCTGAACCTGAAGGAACCCAAGGGCAAGGAGATGTTCCTTGCGCTGGTGAAGAAGGCGGACGTGGTGGTGGAGAACTACCGCCCCGGCGTGATGGATCGGATGGGGCTGGGCTATGAGGTGCTGCAGGAAGCCAACGAGCGCATCATCTACGCGGCGGTATCCGGCTTCGGCAGCTATGGCCGCTGCTCTGCCCGCCCGGGCTACGACATCATCGCCCAGGCCTACGGTGGACTGATGAGCATCACCGGTGAGCCGGACGGCGAGCCCCTGCGTGTGGGCACGGCCATCGGCGACGTGCTGGGCGGCATGAACCTGACCATCGGCATCCTGACGGCGCTGCACGCCAGAGAGCTCAGCGGCAAGGGCCAGCGGGTGGACGTGGCGCTGGTGGACAGCGTGGTGTCCAGCCTGGAGACCGGCACGCAGCGGTATTTCGCCTCCGGAAAGCTGCCCCGCCGTATCGGCAACCGGTACGCCTCCGCGTATCCCTACGACTCCTTCAAAGCCAAGGACGGCAACTTCGTCATCGGCTGCGGCAACGACAAACTGTTCAACCTGCTGTGCACTAAGGTGCTGCACCGCGAGGATCTGCTGACGGACCCCAGGTTCCTGAGCAACGCCCAGCGCTGCGAGAACCACGCCGCGCTGAAGGTGGAGGTGGAGAAGTGGAGCACCACGCTGACGAAGGAAGAGGCCTACGAGGCCATTAACGCTGCCGGCGTGCCCACCTCTCCCATCAACGATCTGTACCAGGTGAGCCATGACCCCCACATCGTGGAGGACCGCGAGATGTTCATCCCCGTGAAGCACCCGGTGATCGGCGATATGCGGGTCAACGGCAACCCCGTCAAGCTGCTGGATATGATGCCGGAAGTGCGCACCTGCGCGCCAGCGCTAGGGCAGCACAACGAAGAGATCTATGGCCAGCTGCTGGGCATGGATAAAGCACAGCTGGAGGCATTGGAGGAGGACCACGTTATCTGAGCTGACAGCGCCGCGAAGAGAAAGGAGCGTGTATGGAGGCAAGAAAACAACTGCGCAAACTGGTGGAATCCGACGAGATACTGATACTGCCGGGTGCGTATGACGCACTCAGTGCCAGACTGGCGGAGGCTGCGGGCTTCTCCTGTGTGTACATGACGGGCTACGGTCAGTCCGCCAGCAAGCTGGGGCAGCCGGACGTGGGTCTGATGACCATGAGCGAGATGGCGGAGCGCGCCGCGGACATGGTCATGGCGGTGAATGTACCGGTGATCTGCGACGCGGATACCGGATTCGGCAACAATGTCAACGTAGTGCGCACCATACGGGAGTATGAGCGCGCCGGTGTGGCGGCCATCCAGCTGGAGGACCAGACCATGCCCAAGAAGTGCGGGCACATGCTGGGACGGGGCGTGATCGACGCCCAAGAGATGGTGATGAAGCTGAAGGCAGCCATCGCCGCCCGCACCGACCCGGACTTTCTGATCATCGCCCGTACGGACGCCCGGACGCGCTACGGTATCGACGAGGCCATACGCCGCGGCAGGCTGTACGCGGAGGCGGGAGCGGACGTGGTGTTCGTGGAGAGCGTGGAGAGCGTGGAGGAGATGTGCCGTGTCAACGAGGAGATCCCCACCCGCACTATCGCCAACATGGTGGAGACCGGCCGCACGCCCCTGCTGACTGCCAGGGAGCTGCAGGACGTTGGCTATGATATGGTGGTGTTTCCCATATCCACGCTGTTTGTGGCCGCCAAGGCGGTGTATGACATGCTGGCGGATCTGCGGGCTAACGGCACGACAAAGAATTATATGGATAGAATGATGAGCTTTTCGCAGTTCAACGACTTCATCGGTCTGTCCCTTGTGAGAGAGCTGGAGGAGAACCGCTTTGACAACGTTGAGAAAAAGCTGCGGTGAGCCCGGTACCCCGGTAGCCATCGGGAGAGCATCCCGACAATAAAACATAGGAGGAATCACATGAAAACAAGTAAATCGAAAATGATACAGACAGTGATCGCCCTGCTAATCATGTTTGTAGCCGGCTTTATCATCCCCACGTGGGGACCCGTGACCCGAATGGGCGTGCAGTACCTGTGCATCATGGTGGGGTGGATCTACCTGAGCATCATTACCGGCGGTCTGCTGCTGTCCTCCGTGATCGCGCTGACGGCCTGCGTGATCCCAGGATACTATACCGCCGCATCCATCGTGACCACCACGCTGGGCAACAGCATCACCTTGCTGATGATCTTCATCTTCATTATGGTGTACATCTTCCAGAAAACCAAGACCGGTGAGTTCCTGGTGCGCTGGCTGCTGTCCCGTAAGGTGGTCAACGGCAGACCCTATCTGTTCACCGCGTTCTTCTTCCTGGCTATTATCGTTATCGGCGCGGTCATCGGTTCCTTTGGCATCATCCTATTGGCTATTGCCATCCTGTCCGCCGTTTCGGAGGTGACGGGCATGAGCATAAAAGACGACTGGTTCCGCTTCCTCCTGCTGTCCACCGTGGCGCTCTCCGGTACCACGGAGGTGCTGTTCCCCTTCAAGCCCTACTCCGCGCTGTACATGAGCATCTTCGACGCGCAGCTGAACACCATCGGCACTGCCTGCGACGGCAATACCTGGCTGATCACCGCCATCATCATGGCTGCTCTGTCCTTCGTGTTCCTGATGGCCCTGGCACGCTTCGTCTTTAAGTTCGACCTGACGCGCATGAAGGAGTTGGATGTCTCCGTGCTGCAGACGGAGGAGTTCAAGAAGATGTCCAAGAAGCAGGTCATCGTGCTGGTGTCCGTGATTCTAACCTTCTTCTATCCGTTCATCCTGATGCTGCTGCCCTCTGAGTCCGGTGTGTATCTGTTCCTGAACAACATCGGCCAGAATCTGTTCATGGGCTTCGTGATCTGCCTGCTTTGCCTGATCCATGTGGACGGCGAGCCCATCGCCGAGATCGGCGACGTGTTCAAGAACGGTACCAACTGGCAGATTATCTTCGCGGTGGGCTCCGTTATCGCCATCGGCGGTGCCATGGCGGCGGACGTCTGCGGCGTGGCCCCCTGGCTGCTGAGCATCTTCCAGGGCATCTTCGGAGGTATGAGCATCGTGACCGTGGTGATCATCGTCTGTGTCCTCAGCTGTCTGATCACGCAGTTCTTCTCCAACTCCGCCACGGCAATCCTGTTCCTGACGGCACTGGCACCGCTGGCTGTGGTGCTGTACCAGGAGGGCATCAATGTCTCCGTGTTCCCTGCCCTGATCGGTACTGGCACCCTGACCGCCTGCCTGCTGCCCTCCGGCTCCGGTCAGTCCGCCATCATGCTGAGTACGGACATCTTCGCGGATGATGGCCAGCAGTGGGCGCTGTCCAAGGGCATCGTGGTCCTGGTGGCCGTTACCCTGGCTATCGTGGCCTCCGGCATCATCAGTATCTTGGTTCTGTAACGGGAGGTAGTGTAATGGACGATATTATCAAGGTCAAGCATCGCGGCAGCTTTCATGTGGGCGGCGAAAAGGTGAAGCTGGAGAATGCGCCTGTGGAGGATTTCCCCTATCAGGGCAAGTTCACCTTCCACTCTGACCCCAACGGTACCCACTGGGCTAAACAGATGTACGTGCAGTACACCGAGCTGGCCGAGCCTGTCAGCAAGTACCCCATCCTGATGTGGCATGGCGGAGGCCTGACCGGCGTCACCTGGGAAACGACCCCCGATGGGCGGGAGGGCTTCGACACCCTGTTCCTACGCCACGGATTCAATGTCTACGTGTCCGACGCGGTGGAGCGCGGTCGCGCCAGCTGGGCGAAGTTCCCGGAGATCAACCCCACGCCCCCGATATTCCATTCCTATGAGGCGCGATGGCTGAACCTGAAGATGGGCGAAACGTACCCCATCCCCTATGAGGGCAATCGGTTCCCCATCGACCACTACGACCAGTTGATGATGCAGGGCGTACCCCGGTGGCTCACCTCCGACGAGTGGACTATCGACGCCTACTGCAAGTATATCGAGCGGCTGCAGAAGCATGTGGACGGCGTGATCATCATGGTGCACAGCCAGGGCGCGCTATATACCAAGGAGATCATGCAGAAGTATCCGGACTTCGTAAAGGCGGTGGTGTTCATCGAGGCGGCGAGCCTGCCAGCGCTGGACGAGGATCTGAGCGCTTTTGCCAAGATACCCCAGCTGTACGTGTACGGTGACTTTATGAGCGACGACTATAAGGTTGTTCACTCCTGGGCGGAGTCTGTGCGCAGGGGTATTCCAGCTTGGCGTGCCAAGCTGGACGAGATCCATGCGGACTATACGTGGATGGATCTGCCGGAAATGGGCATCAAGGGAAACTCCCACATGCTGATGATGGATAACAACAACGACCAGATCGCAGGGTTCATCAACGATTGGCTGGTGGAAAAGGGCCTGTGCGATAACAAATGATCCCATACACTGATCCAGTGCTTTTCTGACGGAGGGCGGTGCAGGTAGCTGTACCGCCCTCCGCCTTGTGCCGCGGGGAATGAACGGCTTGACTTTTGCGGTGGCCTTTTCTTTGCTCCGGATATCATGGGCGCAAGGCGCACATGAACTCTGGCGGAGGTGAGTGGACATGGTAAGGACGATGAAGCTGGCGGCTGTTCTGATCACGGCGGCGATGGGCGTGATGGCCGTTTTGTATCGGGAGACCGCCGGAGAATCATGCGGCTATGCTGCGGGAGAGAACGTAATAGCGTGAAACAAGAACATACCCCCATATTGCCGGCTGACTTCATCCAGCCGGAGTCCGCAAACAATTTTGCGCATAAATCTTGACGGGACCGGCAGAAAAGCGGCGGAATAAGGACTTTGGCAAGAGAGGAAGTATCCTCTAAAATGTGTCTTAAACGCGACTCGCAAGAAATAAAGTGTGCAATGATTGCACACTTTATTTTTTGCCCCATAAAAACGCATCCGAAAAGCATTTTGAAGAAGGACGGAAAATTTGTCCTGCAAAGGGGATTGACATGATCAGAAAATATGGTACTGTAGAAGTATAATTACGAAGTTTCATTACAAGGGAGAATCCGTATGGATTTCCCGAACCAAGTCACCATCTATGAAATTAAGCAGAACTATCTATTTGGATAGTTCTGCTTTTTTCGTAGAAACATTGGTTTTCCATATGGTTTCCACACTGCAGGTGCGGGTTGGAAGGGAGGAGAAGGCGCCAATATAAACATCATTTTTGAATTTACGGAGAGATTTTTTAATGCCCAATTTTGTTTTGAGCTTTAGATGGTTTCAAAAAGCGTTAAAGCTAAAAGAAAAATTGGAAAAACAATATATACCACGCAACTAGCCTTCCCCTCCTGCATCTGCACCGCATGAGGATTTAAAATATGTCTCTCCGTACGATTGATTTTTTCGGCCTGCCCGTTACTTTTCGTGTTGAAGCTCGTAAGAATGCTGTCGCAGTTATTCTGTCGTTGCGCTCTCGTAATAAGGAACGCATCGATGGTAACGGTGCGATTGTCTATGAGCATCCCCCGCGTATCGTGCGCTTCACGGACGAGGCTTCCGTGGAAAAGCGCGTACTGGAGCTGATTCCCGAGTGTCTCCGGCGCGCCTTTGATCCCGATACAAAAGCGGGATGTTCGTTACGGAAAAAGTTTGCTCAGAGTCTGCCACTGGCCGCGGTGATTGCGGCGGACTTTGATCGGGCCGCCCAGAGTATGAAGTGGGCAAACTCCACTCAAAAAGAACATGAAAGGTCATTTGATTTGCTTGTGAGCGAACTTGGACGGATGCCGTTTTGCGAAATCACACAAGAGATGTTCGCCTTTCATTTGCGCGAAGGTGGGTTCTCTAGTTATCAAATCAATGGGCAAATCTGCGCCTTCCGGGCATTGATTGCGTATGAGCAAGCTCACCATTTGATCTCAGAGCACTTCATAGACACTTTTACCATGGGAAACCGCCGCACAGTCGTTGGGCCGCGGGACGCGAGCAGGCATTTCGAGAAAAATATTTTGACTCACGCTCAGGTGAGGGAAATCGTTGCAACCTGCGCCGAAAACCTTGAAAGCAGCCGCGGCTACCTATATTTTGGCCTTATCTTGATGTTGATCACGGGAATCACGATCAGTGAACTCTGCGCATTGACCTGGGGATCATTCTCTTGCTCAAAAACCTATACAGGAATCACTGTTATTGAAATTGGGTCAGAGGCAAAGCGTGTAGGAGAGGTCTATCGTACCGAAGAGTTAAACGGGCCGCGGCGACGGACTTTGCCACTGCCGCCGACAGTGGAAAAATTTTACCACAGGGTAAGAGACAATGCGCCAAACGTACAAGAGAGTGCACCGCTCATGCGCAGCTTCAAAAACGCGGCGCGGCGGATGCGCCCCGACGAGTTTGAAAAGTGGTTAAAAGGTTTCCTTAGAGGATTCAATTTTGCACAGCAGAAGGAATCAAAAAGCTTATTGAAACATCCTGGTCGAGTCTTGCGAGAGACCTTTCGGGCGGCGATGGCAATTTGTGGATGTGATGAAGAGGAGGTGCGCTATCTATATGGCAGCGTGCCTGAGTGCGTATTCGCGCGGAACTACTGTGCCTATGACGATCCTCGGGAGTTGGCGAAACTGGCCGCGGTGGTGGAGCACTATATCTTTTCGCTGATGAGTGCTTCCGACACCGCACTTGATTTCAAGATCAATCGCAGTGGTGAAGATTACGTTATCGCGGCTGCACCTGGTGGTAGAATCAGCGGCGATTTGACTGTAGATCTCAGTAAAGTTTCGCATGACAACCTCGCGACTGGAAGGAATCTGATTATCGAATTTAAATCAAGTGACAGCGTTTTTGTCACGACAGAATTGGATTTGGAGGAGAATTAGTGTGGAATATAAAACTGACGGCGATATGTCCCTGAAGGAATACTGGGGGAAACATTGTACTTTTATCGCAAAAGATCGCCACTGGGCGATTCAGGAAGGTGACCAATACAGATTCGAAACTTGTGCGACACTGCGCCAATATGACGACTACATTCGGAAAGTCGCAGGTTGCTTGGACATGCCCATCGCTGAGATCACACCAGCAAATATTTTGCGCGCTGTCTCCGATGTTGCTAAGATGTACCAATACCAAGAAGCCACCGTCAAGACGATCATCTCGGCATTGCGGGATGTCTTTTCCTATGCCGCCACATGCGGACATGCTTACAACATCCTTTCAAAAAATCGTGCGGGAGACAAGTCAAATAATCTTACGACTTTGATGATGCAGAGGATCTTAGCCCCGGCAGTGGCAAACGCGGAGCTGAACGATAGTTGCCCGCGAGCCTTGACAATTGGGCAGCAGGGACGTTTGGCGCTATATACGGCGGAACATGTGCTGGAGGATGGCCGCTTCTGTGGCATTTTGATCTCATTGTACACTGGCATGCGCCCCGCGGAGTGCCGTGGACTGCGGTGGAACGATTTCCAATCGTTTCCCGATCATCCAGGTCGGCATTACCTGAAAATTGACGAAATTTTGAATGATAAATTGATGTACAGCAAGCAGGTGAAAACGAAAAACGCGCTACGGTGCGTCCCCGTTCACATTGAAATTGAGGATGCTTTGCAGAAGCGAAGGGAATTTGTGCAGCAGAACATGGGCGCGAACAAGGATATCGGGGAGTTACCCATCGCCTGTTTTGGAAATCAGTTTAAGGACCCGTGCCGCGGGTCTGATTATTCAAATTTTTCCTTCAAATTGTTGAAAGAATTCGGAGTTTCCAGCGAGCAGTTAGGCTTTTTCTTGCTCGACGAATCCGATAATTTGACACCATCGGATTCTCACCCGCCCATGCGGATCTTGCGCCGGAATTTTGCAACGGTAATCCAGGCGTGTACAGACATGTCGCTGGAGGAAAAAGAATATATTTTCGGCCACAGGATCTCCGGTAAGGATGGTGCGAAAAAGCGCATTGAGTACAGCCGTAACATGGATCGACTATGGCGCATTGCGCAGAAGCTGGACAAGGCGCCCTTTTGCAAAAAGCTCTATGAACTTCATTTTCCTCAGATTATCGTAGGTGAAGGTATCGTAGTACAAGAAGGCCGTGGGCAGGGAACAATCAGGATTCCTTGGAAGTCAGCCGTGTATGGGCGAAAATTACATCTGCATTTTGAAGGCGGCCCAAATACGTCTGTAAGCATCTCAACTCCGAACGCCGTGCGTCCCTTCGGCGGACTGCCGGTCGAGGTAAAGATGGCTGACGCACCTATCTCCTGGGGTGACCCTTTACCGCCGATCAACGCAGAAGCGACGCATTGGGAAGCGGCGAAGAAGGTGCGATATTTGAAGAAAATCGACAAATAAATACATGAAGTGGAAAGCTGACACAAATGCAGAAAATATGGGCGTTGAGGGAGTCGGAGCTCGACACCCACATTTTGTCGTTACACATCTTGGAACCAACTTTGAACTAACTTGGGATTAGTTCAAACAAACCATAAACTACCACATCGCACACGGTGCCAATGCGGAAGGTTAACGCATGCGGGTGCGCTGTTAAACACAGCGATTTCTTATTGCAGGATATGTCGGGAAATAATCAATCCGGACGGGTTATTGCCTTTATATCAGTTGAGAGCTTCTCGATATATAGCAGCAAGAATTGCAATTAAAAGCAAAATCCAATCTTCTTGGGTAGAAAAACAGCCCGATGCGGAGTTTCACTCCGTATCGGGCTGCTTTTCGCGGTCGATGGTTTCATTGATCGCGCGGTAGATGAATGCGTTGGTAGACTCCCCGTTGGCGGCGGCGTGCGCCTGAATGCGAGCCTTATTGCCTTTGGGGACGCGGAAAGTGATGCTTTCCAGCTTCTCCTCACGGTATTTTTTGTTGGCGCGCAGCTGCGCTTCTGTCTGTGCCATGTGAGCTCCTCCCCAAAGATGCTTTTATCATTATAACGAATTATCTTATGTGAAGCAAGAACTATTGCGTTGGTGTGACCTCACATATTTCACAAATTATCTTTCTTATTTTTGGCATCTTCGACTATTGATGTGAGGTCACATATGTGCTATACTGTCCTTACAAAAGAAAAACAACGGCAGTTGCAGGGAGTTGGCGCTCCCTACAACCTGCGCAGGTGATTGCAGCACCTACACAACGGACAAATCCGCACCGCATGGGGTTATTATACCCGTTTGACCCCGATTTTGCAAGCGGAATCCGGTCTATTTGTCATACTCATGACACCGTGTAGTGCCTCGGCCTGCACGGTGTTTCTCTTTTCTCATTTCACCGAAAGGAGGAAAACGCATGAGGCAAGATCGTATTCCGTTTCCCGCGTCCCCGGCATGTTCTCCGTTCCCGGCTCATAGGCTGTGGCGAGGGGGAATGAACGTGGAAGTCAAGCACACCCATCCGCAGTATGAGGATCCGCAGGCGCGGCAGCAGCAGATGAAGGACGCCTACGCCGCCTGCATGGCGAAGCTGCGGGCGCTGCGGG
>OHLI01000353.1_pt1 | contig 28741 bp, 2 predicted proteins | sample 1569051 | NCBI WGS metagenome assembly OHLI01 (sample SAMEA3879561, study PRJEB24766) | human gut metagenome | biome: human-associated habitat; feature: feces | place: USA | collected 1985/1987
CTCGCCACCTACGTATTACCGCGGCTGCTGGCACGTAGTTAGCCGTGGCTTTCTTCTATGGTACCGTCACTTTCTTCTTCCCATAGAACAGAAGTTTACAATCCGAAAACCTTCTTCCTTCACGCGGCGTTGCTGGGTCAGAGTTTCCTCCATTGCCCAATATTCCTAACTGCTGCCTCCCGTAGGAGTTTGGACCGTTTCTCAGTTCCAATGTGGCCGTTCATCCTCTCAGATCGGCTACTCATCGTTGACTTGGTGGGCCGTTACCTCACCAACTATCTAATGAGACGCAAGCCCCTCTACTACCAGATTTCTCCTTTGACCCCTTGATGATGCCATCTTGTGGTCTCATGCGGTATTAGCAGTCGTTTCCAACTGTTATCCCCCTGTAGTAGGCAGGTTGCTCACGCGTTACTCACCCGTCCGCCACTAAATCGTTATCAGCACAAAACAATCTCTACCGAAATTGCTTTGTGCTAATAACTCATTCGTTCGACTTGCATGTTTTAAGCACGCCGCCAGCGTTCGTCCTGAGCCAGGATCAAACTCTAACGTTAAATTTAAAACTATCTCTAGTTTTGGGTTTATTGTTAGCGATGCTTACACTAGCATCTATTTTTTTTGACCTAACTCAATAACTTTGTTGACTTAAATTGACTTTTGGTTTATTTAATTCGCTTTCTATCTTTAATTGTCATTGTTCTTGCTTACCTTGTTTGCGTAAGCATGGTTATTCTAACACACAAACATTGTAAATGTCAACAATTTTACAAAAAAAATTTAAAAAACTTTTAATCATTTTTTTTAATTATCTCATTTGTAGTTTTATCTATTGACTTTGTCGATTTTTATGGTAAAATAGAACTAATTACAAAGGAGAAAACATGACAAAAATACAATACGTAACAGAAGAAGGAAAAATTTACCCTGCAGAGTTTATTGCTAATCGCTGCAATTTACTTTTCTCAGATAAAGGTAAAGAAATTTATGAATACTTCAAGCAAGGCAAAAGATGCGAAATCAAAGTAGAAAGACGTGAAGTTTCAAGTAATACTCTTGATTTGCCATATGGTTTTTCTTATGTTGACGAACTTGAAAATCTTGAAGTCTAATTATTTGTTTACATTATAGTAAAAAATCATTGTATCAAGAAAAAATTTTCTGCCCTTAAATTTATTTTTTAATAGACAACAAAAAACAAGGTTATTTCTAACCTTGTTTTTTGTTGCTTTCGACTAGAGAATTAGCCATTTTGAAGTTCTTCCATCTTCTTGCGACGTTTCCTACGCAATATTAAGACGATTATCAACAGCAATAATGCTAATCCAACGACTGAACCAACAACTGCAAGAATAATTACAAGTTCTTGGTTAGCTTCAGTGAATCTTGCATCGGGGCCAAGATATCCAAACACTCGAGTCGAATCTATATCTCCTACATATCCGAATACAACTGTGACATCTTCAATCTTGAACACGTCAAAGTTGAATGTTCCATTAAATGGATTTTCTTCTGTTCCAATAGGAGCCCAATACCTGCCCGCCAAACTGAGATTTGTGGTAAGTTTGTAATTAGCATTTGTGTAGTTACCATTTTTGCGATAGTTAACCATGTAGGCAACAAACGCAAGATCTTCGTTAGACGAAATTATGTAAGGGTTAGAGCTTGAGCCTTCGCCTCTTATTGTATACTCGTCATTTACTAAATCTGTCCACATATCTCTTTGGAAAGACACGTTTATGTTGTGTTGTTTTATATCCTTTGGTGGAATTTCATCGGTGAATGCTTGCAATGTTATAGACAATCTTCCTGCTTTAATTTCGCCCGTTACATCGCGATCGTTGTAAATCACGCTTGCAATTTTGTAGTTTACACTAGGCACAATTTCAAGAACAAGTTCACTTCCAACTTTGTCATCGAAAGTTACTGAACTGCTTGTAACTGCAATTTTGTTTTCGAACTCATCAAAGTATCTAACTGTTCCAGCAATTGGAAGTTCGTTATCTTTAATTCCTTCTCCAACAAGAGCAACGTTGATTGTAACATTACATCTCTTTTGAGTGAATATAGGAGTTAATGTCAAGCTGTATGTCTCTGGGTCAAGATCTGAATATTTAACTTTGTAAGTATGATATGTTTTTCTGTTTACTACTTCAGCCCCTGAGAACACCATCTCAAAGTTTGAATCATGTTCAACGTAGAATGTAATATTATCACCTACTGCAACATTAAATATTGTCGATTCTGCGCCATAAGATGTTCCATTGATTTCTACATCTGTTATTCTTCCGTGAGTTTGGTCATAATCTCCAATTCTAAGAGTTACATCTTTGCCTTTAAACAATGCTTTATAGCTTGAAGCCATAATTGGATTGCTTTCTGTTCCTCTGATGATAAATACTCTTTCTGATGAAACAAGCTCGTCATTTGTATTATACCATCCTAAGAAGTCATAACCCTTTTCAGGCTCTGCATGAAGAACAATATCTGTATCTGTTGGAATATATTCTTTTTCTTCAACAGTTTGTTCGATTCCATTTATATCTTTGTATGTATAATAAACTTTTCCACCTTCGTTGCCTGATACTGAAACTAAAGCATTGTATGTTGCATAAAGTTTAAGATCAGGACAGTTGTCGTGAGCAAGGTTTATTATTGTAGGTTCGGTTACTGTATCGACTGTAACTACACCATCAGGGTTGGTTCTTACAATCTTCCAGCTTACAAACTTGTATCCCACATAAACAGGTGCTTTGATTGTTATGTTTGCACCGTAAAGGACTTCTGCGATATAAATGTCATCAGCTGTTGTCCAAGAGTTTGCATCGTTAAGATTTGTAATAACTACTCTAGCAGCAACTGTTGGGTCTAAGCCCTTAAGAGCTACTGGAACTGCATCGATAGCAAGTCTTGTCTTGTTGATTATGAATGAAGCAAACAAAGTAAATTGTCTATTTGCAGCATCGTAGTTTGAATCAACAACATATTTGTCCCCTATCCAAGAGTATCCGTTTTCAACCCAGACATTAGCATTTCCTTTTGCGTCGATATATTGTTTTCCAGCGCCTGCAAGATAAGTATAGAATCCTGCAAAAGCAAATCCTTCTACGCTTGGCCACTCTGTTATACCAGTCAAATCAAGCGGTTGACCAATTTTAACATTGTTGATCGTTTTTGAATAGATTTCTTTGTTATCCACTCTTGGGTCATATGCGACAAGTTTTGCAGAATAAACAGTTGAATTTACGTATACGACAATTTCAGCCTCTTGTCCAGTAAATCCGCCAACTTTGAATGTAATTCTTTCAGCGAATCCTTTTTCAATTAACGCTGGCGATGAGTCTAAAACTGTTGTGATATCAGTAATTGAAAGTCCATTTGCTTCGATTTGTGGAACGCCTTCACTGTTAAGTTTAAAGCTTGTTCCAAATCTTGCTGAAGCGGTAACATTTAATATTTTGCCTGTTACAACATCAACAACAACGTTTGAACTTGAGTTTCCAGAAACTGCAACGCCTGGAACAACTTCTACTTCAATCTTACCTGCGTCAGCCAATGTGTCGGCATCTTTGTAAACCAAGGTAATTCTTGAAGTATTTGCTATGTAAACCGCCGTGAGAGAATATCTTCCGTCGTTTTCAGCATTCAATCCAGTAATTTCGTAGATACAAACCATATCATCGCCATCTTGGAAAGGTTCTGCAACAAGGTTGGTAACGGCAGCAACTGAGCCAGCATTGTTGTAAAGGTTGTCAAAAGTGAAACCAGGTTTTGCAACAACTTTTACATAAACGCTTGATCCTGTTTGAGCAACAATGTGCAATGGAAGTGTTCCGTCGTCACGTGCATCTCTAGTAAATTCTTTTGTTTCTAAGTTGTATGTTCCCCATTCGATTGAGCCATAATCAAGTTCTTTAATGATGTCTCCACCATATCTAACTCCATTAATTGAAACTCCTGTGTCGACTGGAACTGTCAATGTCTTAGGTTCGAACACAGCTGTTACTTCTGCTTCTTGATAAACTGTCAAACTGTATTCAGCCGTTGAGATTTGAGCTTCGCCAACTTGCCAGTAAGCAAATTGATATCCCGCTTTTGCTTGAGCCTTAAGAGTGATGCTTGTTCCGAAGTAGAGCATTTCTCTCATATAACTTCCGTCAGCGCTATCTGCAACTACTCTTCCGTCAACAGTGATTTGACCTTCACCGCTGATGTATGCTTTAACTTCAAACTCTGCATATTGGAATACAGCCGTCAAAGTAATATCTGCGTTGACTTCACATTCGTAAACCAAGTCTTCGCTTACTCGTTTGTTTAAGTTATAAACAACTTTTCCATCGTATTCGACTAATTCGCCTTCAAACCAACCGATGAATTTGTATCCCTTGATTGCATCATCTTTTGACGCTTTGAATTCAACACGCGATTGATATTCTGCCTTTTCAGGCACGTCAACATGGAATGACGTTGCAGGTTTAACATTTCCTTCTTGGTCAAGAGCGAACAAGAAAGCGTTTATGTTGAATTGAACTTTCTTTGCTACAACATCGATTGTGAAGTCTTGTGTGAATCCATCAATCATAATGAAATCAAATTGATCATCAACAATCATTTCAGGGGTTGTAACAAGGTGATCGTATTCATATCCATAATCGTATATCAATTCGAAACTGAATGGAATATCGGTTGTAACGATATATGTTGTTTCTGATTGTTTTTGTGCACCATCGTGTCTTCCTATTCCAACAATTCCTGCTCCAAGGTTGAATGTTACAGTGTGTTGTTGAGCGGTGCTTTCAAATGCAACTTTTACATTTGAAGTAAATCCTGTAATTGTGTAATCATTACCACTAGTCATTACGTCAGCGTTTCCATAAACATTCTTAAGTGCAACATCATAACCAGCATCAGGAACGATTGTGACCACAACTGTTTGAGCGGTTTTTGCTTTGAATGTGATTGGAACAATTACTACATTATCGTCAACTTCAGCGTATTCAGGGGTCACGCTGTCGATTACTGTAACTCCGTCAACTGTTACTGTAACTGTAGCGTGTTCAACTGTGATTTCGAAATTATTTTCTTTCGCTTCAGTTGTAATGTTGATTGAGCCAGCAGCGACGATAAGTGAAATTTGTCCTTCTGCATTGTCACCATTGAGGTTGTAAGTGAATGTGAATGTGCTTCCAACTTGAGCCATTTCAGTTACTTTGTATCCAGCTTCAGCAGTAACTGTAATTGTGTATTCCTCTTCGTGTCCGAGTTTGTATTCGTTTTCAGTTGGAACAACTGCGATGTTTGAACGGTCTCTGATTTCAACACTTGCGTGTTCTACGTTTACTGTCAATTTGTATACACCAGCTGTCCAAGCAGCAGTAAGTGTGATGTTTTCGTCTAATTCAAAGATTGTCGTTTCGTCATAGACTGTTGAATCAAGCATCCATCCGTCAAAATCATATCCGGCTTTTGTTACTTCTGGAAGAGTTCCAACTGCTTGACCGTAAGTTACAATCTTATCTTCAGGGTTTTCTCCATCGTTGTCTGCGTTGAATGAGATTGTGTATTGGTTTGCAACAAATGTAGTTGTAAATTCAAGTGTGATATCGTTTGTGAATGATCCATCAAGTGCAAGGATTGCATCTTTAAGAGCCATTGAAGAGTCAATGGCAATGTTTTGTTCTCCACTAATCCAAGCAGCGAGTGAGTATCCCTTTACAGTGATAGCTGGCAAGAAGTCTTTTGCCAAAATGCCAGCAAGTGAAGTGAACGCGATTTCTCTCTTAGCAGAAACGCCATCGCTTGATGCTGTCCAGTTTGGATCAAATGAAACTGCCGCACCTGTTGGATAAAGAACAGTGTTGTCAACTGTCACATTGATTGTGATTTGAGCAGATCTAAATTCTACTAAAATATTCATATCTTCTGTGATGTTAACAATTGATTGTGTGCTGTTAAGAGCAACATAACCGGTGTTGGCTGTTGAATTGATTGTGATCGTATCATAGTAGTTGTATGTATGAACGTTGGCGTTCTTAATTCCTTCTGGAACTGCTACATATGATCCTTGTTCGTTGTCAATTGAAACAGTAACTGTATAAGTTTTGATTGTCCAATCTGCATAGATTGTCAATGCTTTTGCTTCAAGCGCCGCATCAAATACAGTGTTGATGTTTTCTTCGCTTAATGCTTCTTTGCTTTCTCCATGCTTCCAGCCAGCAAAGTTATAACCTGTCTTAGTTGGAGCTGTGAGAGATTCGTAAACTGATTTTGCATCACTTTCAAATGGGAATCCAATTTCGAATGATGTTGTTCCTGCTGCGAGAGTTCCGTCAACAAATTCAATAGTGTTAATTTCTGCAGTAACTTTGATTATTGCTCTTTCGATTCTTCCTGTTGCAGAAGTATTTGTAAGAGTATAGTTTCCGTTGTCTGCTCCACCAAGAGTAAATGTTACTTCGATTTCGTCTGCAGGCATTGCTGAAGCATATGCTCCGCTTACGCTTACATCATCACCTTCAAGGATTGTTTCAAGTGAAAGTGATTGTTCAACACCTGTAGTTCTGTCGTAAACTTTGGTTATTTCGCCGTCTACACGAACAACGATGTCGATTTTTGAAACTGTTATTTCAACAGTGAATTCTTCAACTGTGTAGTAATCACTTGTAGGAGTAATCTTAAGTGTATAAGATCCTTGGTTCAAGTATTTACCAGCTGAATATGTTGCTTCGTCGATTGAAGCAGTGAATGTTACATATGCATCAACTGACTTATCATCAAGAGTTGCATTTGCAACGACTTGTGAAAGACCTTCCGTCAATTCGCCATATTTGAATTCTGTCTTAGCAACAGTGATTGTTGGTTTTACATCAGATTTAGTGATTGAACCTGTTGATGTTGTGTTTGCAATAAAGTAATTGCTTACATATTCACCAGAAATTTCAATATCTCTAACTTCAATTGCGTCTCCAACGCCAATATTTGCAAATTGTGCTTTAACAACAACGCTTTCGCCTTCAACAAGTCCTTCGATAGTCACGCTGTTGTTTTCTGCGGTTGAATCAAACGTTGTTGTTTGATCAAATTGTTTTGTAAAGCCTGAAAGTGTCAATTCTTTCTTGTTAACTTTAATAAGTTCGGCACTTGATGCGAATGTAAAGCCTGTTGGGTAAATCTTGTTTGTTCCGTTTGGAACGATTGAGTATGTTCCATTGTCTTTAACAACGCGATCAATACTAAATGTAATTCCGGCAAGAGTATTTGCTTTTGGTGTGATTGGTTTTGAAGCGGCATCCTTAACTTCTTTGAAGTTCTTAAGGTTCCATCTCTTAATTTCTGTTGAATTTTCTTTAATTACAAGCGACCAAACGCTGATTTCTGCATCAAATTCTGTTTCAACATTAAAGTTTCTAAGCCCAGCATAATCAAATTCAAATACATCTCCGTCAACTTCGGCTGTAATTCCAAGTCCGTCTTGAACAAGAATTTCAAACCAGTCGTTGTCTTCTGGAAGAATTACGTTGTAGTTTGTGCTGTTTACAGATGCTATTTCAAGTTTGTATGTTCCAACATCTTCGCCGTCTGCTCTTCTAAACTCAATGCTTACAACTTCGCCATTTTGTCCAGCGAATGTTCTATTGAGTCCATCAGGGAATGATTCAGCGTCAGTTGTTCCATAAATCTTGCTAAATGAAGCATTTTCTTTTGTGAGAGTTAAGTCTGCTTTTGTGATTGCAACAACAGGTTTAGCTCCGTCAAACTTAAATCCACCCGGATAATTTACGTTTGTGCAGTCAGCAACGATAGCATAGCCAGCGACTGAAACATCTTTCTTAGCGTCTGCGATTGAGAATACAATATTTCTAAGTGCATTTTCAAGATCAGCAACTGCCTTAGGTTCTGCAAAGTTTTCTTTAAATGATCCAAGGGTGATTTCTTTTGTTACATCACCAACAGTGATTCTAAGTTTGAGTGTATTTCCGTCAATTACTTGAGTAATTTGTGGAATTTTGTTTGCGTAAACAAATTCTGCTCTTTCTACATCTGCTGTCGCGCTGAGAGTCAATCCGGCATAAGCTTTGATTGTATACCAGTCGTTGTTTTCAGCAAGTGTAAGAGTATAGTTGTTTCTATCTGTTGCATCGGCAATATTTGCTGTTTCAATGTTGTATGTTCCAACATCTTCGCCAGCTTCTCTTGTGTATGTAACAGTAATTTTTTCGTCACCTGCTCCGTTTACAACGTTTGTGATAGTTTCAACAACATCACCATATGTCTTTGTGAAAGCATCTTCGTCTTTTGCAAGAACGATTTGGTATGGAGTGATTGAAATTACATCTTTATTTGTATCAGCTACAAATTCAAATGTTGTATATGTGTTGTGTTCCCAAGTTCCGTCAACGACGATTGAGTATACGCCAACATTCTTAGAAACTGAATCAATCTTGAATGTCAATCCTTTGAATGTGTTTGCTCCAAGAGTGATTTCTCTTACGAATTCTGCACCATTTTCGGTTGCATCAGCATATTCTGTGAGATTTGTAAGAGTAAATGTTCCCCAAATCATTCCAGAATCTCTAACTGTGATTGTTCCGTTTGTGTTGAATTCAATTGTTGGAGTGAGACCGTTGTATGTTCTTTCAATCTTTTCGCCAGTAAGTGTTGCTCTTAAAGCAAGTCCTTCTCTCTTAGTGATTGTAAACCATTTGTTGTTTTCATCAAGAATGAATGTGTAGTTTTCATTGGTTGTTGCTGCATTTTTAAGTGCATATGTTCCAACGCTTTCTCCACTGTCTCTTGAGAATGTAACTGTGATTGTTTCACCGTCTACAATCTTTTCATAATCAGAGTGAGTAAGTTCAAGTTTAAGTTCGACGTCTTCGTCGCCGTAAACTTTGCTAAATCTTGTCTTGCCTTCTTCGAGAGTAACTTCGGCAGGTTTGATTTCTAAAACTTTTACGTCGCCAGCAAGAACAAATTTGCCATAAGTGTCAGTTGATCCTTCAACTGAGATTGAATAGCTTCCTTTGTTTGCTGATGTGTTTTTGATTGAGAATGTAAAGCCATCAAGCATTCCTGCAAGATATGGAGCTGTTCTATCTTCAAGTCCACCACCAACTTCAGTAAGGTCTTTAAGTTGGAATGAGAATGTTGTTGTGTCATCTGTCAAGTTAAGAGTGAATGTTCCGTCATTGTTGTCAACAACTTCGATTGCTTCGTTTGCAGCCACGCCGTTATATTCGCGAATTCTAACTGTGCCTGTGATTTGTCCTTGGATGTTTAATCCTTCAAGACGATCAATTCTAAACAATGAGTTTGGAGTTGTTAATACAATGTTGTAGTTTTCATCATCTGTCGTTGCAGTTGCAAGAGAGTGTCTTCCAACCTTTTCATCTGCGGCAGTTGTATTTTCTCTTGTGAACTTAACAATAACTTTTTCTCCGTTGACTCCAGGATACTCTGCGGCAAGTTCTGGATCGCTAGATCTATAAGTCTTTGTAAAGATAGGTTCGCCATCTGTGATTGTGATTGTAACTTTCTCAATTGTCAATACTGGAGATCCGCCAACGAATCCGAAGCCTGCTGGATAGTTGTCGTTTGAACCTACCGAGATAAGTGTATACTTTCCTGCATCTTTCTTAACATTTTCAAGTGCAAATGTTATTCCATTAAGAAGGTTTGCATAATCACTGTCTGTAAGGGTATATCCGTTTCCTGCAGTTTCTACAAATGCTGAAAGGATTATTGTTTGACTTTCTGATTTGTTTGATACTTCTACTTTCCATACTTTGTTTGCTGCATCATATGCTGGTGCTGAAACTGTTGGAATTGATCCATCGTATGTGAATGTAAATGTAAGTGCATCGGCTTTCGCTGTGATCTTTGAATCATTGTTCTTTGTAATTTCAAACCATTTGTTTTCTGGTATAGAAAGTTGATAGTTGTCTGTGTTGTAATCATTTACAAGTGTAACTGCATATGTTCCAACATCTTCGCCTGCTTCTCTTGTAAATGTAAGAGTGAGTTCTTTGTTTCCTGTTGGATTTGCTTTTCCTGTAAGAGATTTTTCAGTTGCTCTGAATTGTTTTGTAAATTCTGCTGTGATTTCTTCTCTTGCAAGTTCTTTTACAAGTTTGTTGATCACTACTGCATTTTCTTTTCCAGCCATATTGATTGCGGTATATGTTGAATCAGTTTCTGCATTAAGTGTTGCAACAATATTGTATGTTCCTGCATCTTTTGCAGCACTACTGAGTGTAAATGTTACATTTTTAAGTGTGTCACCATCTACTGGTGCTGTTCTAGAATCAAGTTCTACTTCTACAAAGTCTGTAAGTTCATATTCTGTTCCACCTATTGTGATTGTCCACTTTCCATCTTTGTATGTTGCTTTTGATGAAATAGTTACTTCATTTGCATCATATGTCTTTGTAAACACTTCTTTAAGTGCAAAGCTGAGTGTAAGTGGGCTTCTCTTTGTAATTGCAAACTTAGGTGGGTTTGTTGTTGAAAGGTATGGTGCAAAGTTTTCATCATCACTTGTCACTTTTGTGATTTCGTATGAGCTAACTTTTTCGCCGTCTACTCTTTCAATAGTTACATTGAATTTACCATATGCTGTAGTGAATTCTTTTGTAAGAACATCACTTGCTCCGTATACCTTACCAATTGCAAAGTTTTCTGCGGTAAGTTCTACTTTTCTTGCTTCAATTGTGATTGCTGCTGCGTTTCCGTCAATTACAAATCCTTCATATGTGTCGTCTGAACCTGTTACTACAATTGTATATGTTCCCTTGTTTGCACTTACATTTTCAATTGAGAATGTATAGCCATCAAGCAAGTTTGCATCTACTGGTGCAGTATATGTTGTTCCGTCAATTACTTCAATGAAGTTATCAAGAGTAAATTCTCGTGTTTGTGTTCCATTTGTAAGTGTTAATACAAATTTTCCATCTTTATATGTTGCCTTTGCACTAAGTGATGGTGCAAGTGCGTCATATTCTTTTGTGAATGTTCCTGATATTGTTCCTTGAAGTTTTAATCCTGTAAGTCTTGTAATTTCGAATAATGAGTTTTCTGCAGCAAGGTCAATCTTATAGTTTTTATCACTTGTAGTTGCTGATGTAAGAGCATATTTGCCAACTCTCTCTGAAACAACTTCGGTAGTGTCTCTTGAAAATTTAACTGTAACTTTTTCGTTGTTTACTCCGTTGAATTCTTTTTCAAGCACAGGATCGGCGTCTCTGTATGTCTTTGTGAAGAGTGGTGTTGTGCTGTCAGCAATAGTGATTGTTGCTTGTTTGATTGTGAGAACTGGAGCGTCTCCAATAAACTCAAAACCTTGCAAGTAGTTTTTATTTGTTCCGGCAGTAGTTGCTGTGATTGTATAATCGTCAACATCTTTGCCAGCCGTTACAAATTTAAATGTAATTCCATTAAGAAGTCTTGAATAATCTTCTCCTGCTGGAAGACCTGCGTTTGTAACGCTTTCGATGAACTCAGACAATACGATTGTTTGAGATTCGGTTTTGTTTGAAACAACTATTGACCATGTATTGTTTTCTGCATTAAATACAGGATCTGATATTGTTGGGATAGTTCCATCATAAGTGAATTCAAATGCTTTTACATCAGCCTTTGCAGTGATCTTAGATTCTGTTGCGGCATTGATCTTATACCATTTGTTTTCAGCAGGAACTGTAAGTGTATAGTTGTCTGCGATTTCACTAGGTGTGACTGTTGGGTTATAAACGTTGTATGATCCAACATCTTCGCCTTCTTCCCTAGCAAATGTCACTGTAATTTCAACATTTTCGATAAGTGCAACTTTTCCAGAAATTGTTTCAACTGTGTCTCTGAATGTCTTTTCAAGAGTAATTGTCTTAACATCTTCTAGTGTAAGTTCTTTTTCAAACTTATTGATAACAACGGCATTTTCTCCACCGATAAATTCGATGTTAGTATAAGTGTCGTCGCTGCCAAGGCTAGCAGTAATGTTATATTTGCCTGCGTTAATAGCGTTAGCAAGAGCAAATGTTACATTTTTAAGTGTATCTAAATCAACTGGAGCAACACGTCCGTCAAGTTCTTTTTCTACAAAGTCGGTAATTGTAAATACTTTTCCGCCAACTTCGATTGTCCACTTTCCGTCAGCATAAACTGCGTTAGGTGCAACTGTTACGGTCTTATTGTCGTAAGTCTTTTCAAAAACATCGCTAATCTTAAAGCTGAGTGTAAGTTTGTCGAGTTTGTTGATTACAAATTTTGATGTGCCATCAAGTGAAACTGCATAGTTTTCACTGCTTACTTCTTTAATTGAGAGAGCATAATCTCCAACCTTTTCGCCTGTAACTCTATCAAATGTTACTGTGAGTGTTTCGCCAGCAACGATTCCGATAGCAGTGTCAGTGTAGTCTTTGCTTAATTCTCCGTCAGAAGTTGTTCCATAGTCTTTAGCAAATTCTGCATGGATAGTAACAGCTTTCTTATTTACTTGAATTGCAACAAGATCGTTAAGGGTAAGAACGCTATAAGTGTTGTTTCCGTTGGCGCATACAATCTTGTATTCTCCGACATTCTTAACATCTCGGTCAATGCGGAATGTCATTCCCTCCAAGGTTGTTTCGTTTGCGGTGATAGCGGTTCCTTGGTCACCTTCATTTCTTGTGTCATATTCTTTAAAGTCGCTAAGTGCGAAGGTTACATTGTCTTCGCCAGCAATCTTTAATGTAAGAGTCCATTTTCCTTCAGCATAGTTTGCTTCAACTGATGTTTCTCTTAAACCAGCATAATCAAGTTTCTTTGTATCTCCCGTGATAGTAGCCTTAACAGCCAAGCCATCTTGTCTTTCGATTTCAAAGAGTTTGTTCGGTTCTGGCATTTCAACAGTATAGTTAGTATCTGTTGTCTTTGCATTTTTCAAAGCATGTTTTCCAACTGTTTCGGTTTCAATGGTTCCTTTATCTCTTTCAAACGTAACTGTAACGATTTCGCCATTTACACCTGCAAATTCTTTCGAAAGTGTTGGGTCAGCTTCGTTAAATTTCTTTGTAAAGAGTGGTGTATCACTGTCTGCAATAACAATTGTGTATTGTTTGATTGTCAATACTGGAGATCCGCCAACGAATCCGAAGCCTGCTGGATAGTTGTCGTTTGAACCTACCGAGATAAGTGTATACTTTCCTGCATCTTTCTTAACATTTTCAAGTGCAAATGTTATTCCATTAAGAAGGTTTGCATAATCACTGTCTGTAAGGGTATATCCGTTTCCTGCAGTTTCTACAAATGCTGAAAGGATTATTGTTTGACTTTCTGATTTGTTTGATACTTCTACTTTCCATACTTTGTTTGCTGCATCATATGCTGGTGCTGAAACTGTTGGAATTGATCCATCGTATGTGAATGTAAATGTAAGTGCATCGGCTTTCGCTGTGATCTTTGAATCATTGTTCTTTGTAATTTCAAACCATTTGTTTTCTGGTATAGAAAGTTGATAGTTGTCTGTGTTGTAATCATTTACAAGTGTAACTGCATATGTTCCAACATCTTCGCCTGCTTCTCTTGTAAATGTAAGAGTGAGTTCTTTGTTTCCTGTTGGATTTGCTTTTCCTGTAAGAGATTTTTCAGTTGCTCTGAATTGTTTTGTAAATTCTGCTGTGATTTCTTCTCTTGCAAGTTCTTTTACAAGTTTGTTGATCACTACTGCATTTTCTTTTCCAGCCATATTGATTGCGGTATATGTTGAATCAGTTTCTGCATTAAGTGTTGCAACAATATTGTATGTTCCTGCATCTTTTGCAGCACTACTGAGTGTAAATGTTACATTTTTAAGTGTGTCACCATCTACTGGTGCTGTTCTAGAATCAAGTTCTACTTCTACAAAGTCTGTAAGTTCATATTCTGTTCCACCTATTGTGATTGTCCACTTTCCATCTTTGTATGTTGCTTTTGATGAAATAGTTACTTCATTTGCATCATATGTCTTTGTAAACACTTCTTTAAGTGCAAAGCTGAGTGTAAGTGGGCTTCTCTTTGTAATTGCAAACTTAGGTGGGTTTGTTGTTGAAAGGTATGGTGCAAAGTTTTCATCATCACTTGTCACTTTTGTGATTTCGTATGAGCTAACTTTTTCGCCGTCTACTCTTTCAATAGTTACATTGAATTTACCATATGCTGTAGTGAATTCTTTTGTAAGAACATCACTTGCTCCGTATACCTTACCAATTGCAAAGTTTTCTGCGGTAAGTTCTACTTTTCTTGCTTCAATTGTGATTGCTGCTGCGTTTCCGTCAATTACAAATCCTTCATATGTGTCGTCTGAACCTGTTACTACAATTGTATATGTTCCCTTGTTTGCACTTACATTTTCAATTGAGAATGTATAGCCATCAAGCAAGTTTGCATCTACTGGTGCAGTATATGTTGTTCCGTCAATTACTTCAATGAAGTTATCAAGAGTAAATTCTCGTGTTTGTGTTCCATTTGTAAGTGTTAATACAAATTTTCCATCTTTATATGTTGCCTTTGCACTAAGTGATGGTGCAAGTGCGTCATATTCTTTTGTGAATGTTCCTGATATTGTTCCTTGAAGTTTTAATCCTGTAAGTCTTGTAATTACAAGTAATGAGTTTACAGTATTAAGGTTGACTGTATAGTTTTTGTTGTCAGTTGCATCTTCAATAGCCCAGTTAGTAAGAGCATGTGCCCCAACTCTTTCGTCATCGCTGCCGAATCCTTGGCTTGTTCTTGAAAGTTTAACTGCAACTTTTTCGTTATTAACACCATCAACAGTTGCAATCATTTCTGCGTCTGCAGAACGATATGTTTTTGTAAATGGAGTTATTGTTCCGTCTGCAATAGTGATTGTGGCTTGTTTAATTGTAAGAACAGGCGCACCGTCAATAAATGCAAATCCGTTTGAGTAGTTTTTGTTTGAGCCCGAAGTTGTTGCTTTAAGAGTGTAAGTATCTGCATCCTTCGAGGTCTTATCGAATGCGAATGTTACGCCTTCAAGAAGTCTTGAATAATCTTCCCCTTCTGGAAGAGCTTTTCCTGTTGCGCTTTCGATAAAGTTTGAAAGAACGATTTCCCAAGTTTGAGCTTTGTTCTTAACAGTTACTTTCCATGTGTTGTCTGCGCTGAATACTGGAGCAGAAACTGTAGGAATTGTTCCGTCGTAAATAAACTCATAAGTCTTCACGTTTGCTTCGGCAGTGATTGTAGAATTTGCTGCTTCGGTGATTGTGAACCACTTGTTTGGTTTTGTGATTGAAAGTGCATAGTTGGTTTCGCTATATCCACCTGTAAGAGCAACTTGATATTCTCCAACATCTTCGCCTGCTTCTCTTGTAAATGTAAGAGTGAGCTCTTCATGTCCAGTTGGGTTTGCGGTTCCTGTAATGGCCACGTTGTCTGCTCTGAACACTTTCGAGAAGTTTGCGTTTTTAATGTCATCGCGTGTAAGTTCTTTTACAAGTTTATTGATAACAACTTTGTTTTCTCCAACCAATCTTGTTACTGCTGTATATGTTGCGTTTGTGCCTGAAAGGCTTGCAACAATGTTGTATGCTTTTGCGTCTTTGCTGTTGTTTTCGATTGAGAATGTTACACCAGCAAGAGTGCGTTCGTCTGCCTTAACAGAGCGATTTCCAAGTGTAACTTCTACAAAGTCAGTAATTTCAAATGTTTTCTCGCCAACTTTGATTGTCCACTTGCCTGTTGCACTGTCGTATGATGCAGCACTATCGATTGTAGTGAGCTCTGCATCATAGTCCTTTGTGTAAACTTCGTTAATCTTAAAGCTGAGTTCAAGATTGTCAAGTTTGTTGATTACAAATTTTGATGCTGAATCAGGAGTTACATTATAGTTTTCGTTATCCCATGAAACGATTTCAAGAGCATATTCTCCAACCTTTTCGCCATCTGCTCTGCTGAATTTAACTTCAACTGTGTCGCCGGTTACTACTCCTGTTGTTGTGTCTGTGTAAGACTTAGTAAGTGTTGGATCTTCAGCTACGCCATAGTTCTTTCCAAATACGGCATTAATTGTGAGATCTTTCTGAATGACTTCGATTACGTTGAGAACATTTGTGATTGTGATTCCCGTATATGTTGTGTTTGAGCCTTTTGAGCCAACAATTGTGTATGTGCCAACATTATTAACATCGCGGTCAATGCTAAATGTCATGCCTGCAAGAGTATTTTCATTGACTGTTGTTGGGGTTGTCTCTGCGGTGGTGCTGTTGTAATCATGGAACGATGAAAGTTTATATGTTCCATTTGTGATTCCATAACCACTTAATGTAAGCTCCCAACCATCTGTTTCTGAGTAAGAAGCAGTGATTGTGTACTCTTTCGATCCGTCATAAGTGAATGTGTTTGTTAAGCCTGAAATTTCAGCGGTTACAAACAATCCTTCCAAAGGTTTAATTTCGAAAAGGTGGTTGTTTGCGCTTGCCATCTTAACTGTGTAGTTTGCATTTCCTGAAACTGGGTTTTCAAGATGATAAGTTCCAACTTCTTCGCCTTCTGTTCTTGTGAATGTAACCTTAACTGAGTCACTGCCAAGAATTCCACTGTTGTCGGCATTTGTAAATGTCTTTTCAAGTTTAGGATCAGCCTCTTTATAAGTTTTTGTAAAGAGTGGTGTTGCACTGTCCGCGATAGTGATTTCTTTTGCTGTGATAGTAAGCTTAACTGTTCCAATAGTAATGCCTGCTGGATAGTTTTTATGTGTAAGAGTTGCAACAATTGCGTATTCTCCAACACTTTCTTTCGCACCAGTGATTGAAAATTCTACAGCAGCCCAAATTTCTTGAAGTTGAGCATCGCTGAGTGCATATTCAACGCCCGCAACATTTTCTTTCAAGTTTGAAAGTGTGATTGTTGCTGAGTTTTCGTTTGAAACGGTGAGCTTGCCAACTGCTGTCTCTTTCGTGATAGTTGGTTTTGCGTTGTTGTAAACAAGTTCTACACTGTTTGCTGTTGCTGTAATCTTTGATGTGGCAACTGCTTTAATTTCAAACCATTTGTTTGATGGAACTTTAATTTCATAGTTTGCATTGTCTACTGCTTTAAATTGAAGTGAATATGTTCCAACATCTTCTCCTTGTTCTTCTCTTGCAAAAGTAATAGTGATTTCTTCTGTTCCAATTAATGTTGCTTTTGCTGAAATAAGAGTTGGGTCTGCTTCTCTAAAGTTTTTACTAAATCCAACACGGCCTGCTTCTGGCAAATCACTCAATGATATTGGTCTTGCTGCTTTTGTGATTACAACTGCGTTTGTGCCATTTGTAAGATTTACTGATGTGTATGTTGCGTTGTCTCCAGAATTTGCAAGATTAGCATTGATTGTGTATTTACCAGCGTTCTTTGCAACTTCATTAAGAGTAAATACTACTCCAGCAAGAGTTCTTTCGTCCGCTGTGATTGTTTCTGTGCTTGAGCCTTCTTTAAAGTTTGTGATTTCAATTGTCTTTCCGCCTACAACGATTGTCCATTTTCCATTAGTATATGTTGCTGCTGGGCTAATTGAAACTTCGTTTGTGTCGTATTCTTTCGAGAAAGTATCTCCAAGTGTAAATGAAAGGGCAAGTGATGATGCTTTCTTGATTTCAAACCAATCTGTGTTGTGTGGAAGTGTCAATTTGTAGTTTTGAATGTTGGTTGTTTCGCTTGCAAGGATGCTTGCGTCTGTGATTGCATATGTGCCAACTTTTTCACCTGGTGCACGAGTGTAAACTACTGTGATTGTTTCGCCGTTTACTCCTGCAACTGTGTTTTGAATTGTTGTGTTTGCTGTTCCATATGTCTTGCTCATCACGGTTGCGTCTTTTGCAAGAACAATTTCCTTTTGCTCAATTACTACTTGTGGCGCAGTTCCGTCAAACTTAAATCCACCCGGATAGTTTGCGTTTGTGCCTGTCGCTGTAATTGTGTATGTATCTACATTTTTAACTGTCTTGTCAAAATCAAAGGTTATTCCTTTAAGCAATCCATCATATGGTGTGATTGATTTTGGCTCTGTAAAGTTTTCTTTGAATGTGTTAAGTCCTAAAGTGATGGTATCAAGAACAGTTTCCCCATCCATTACTTTCAATACATATGTTTTGTTTTCAAATGCAGTAACAAGAGAAAGTTCCTTTCCAAGATATGTAAGTTTAACTTGGCTCTTGTTTGCTGTCGCACTGATTTGTAAATTTGCATATTCCTTAATTGTAAAGTTGCTGTTTGAGGCAAGATTTACTGTCTGGGCATATTGTCCGTCTCCACCTTTAAGCACATAGTTTGCGCTTGATGAGACTGCTGTAAGAAGTGCGTATGACTTAACGTCTTCTCCTTTTTCTCTTGTGAATGTGATTGTAACCTTTTCACCATTAACGCCATCTATAATGTTTGTCAATGCTGGGTCTGGTTCCCCATACACTTTTTCGAATGTTGTAAGATAATCGTCTCTCTTAACCGCATCTATTGTAAGTGTAGGTGCTGTGCCGGTAAATTTAAATCCGTCTGGATAATTGTTGTTTTTGCCGCTTACTTTAATAGCATATGTTCCAACGTTCTTAGCAGATGAAACAAGTTCAAATGTAATTCCGTCTAAAGTATTAGCTGCTGGTATAAGATCTTTTGTTGGTGTAAAGTTTTCAACAAAGTTTGAAAGTGCGATTTTATCAATCTTTACCCCACCTGACAAGATGTTGATCACCCAATTATTGTTTTCATAGGCTTTAACAATTGTGATGTCTTTGCCTGTGTAAGTAATGTTTGCATTGCTTGCGCTTGCGCTAACTGATAAATTTGCTACTTGAGTAATTTCAAACCATTTGTTGTTTGCTGGGATTTGGAGTGTGTAGTTCTTTGAGTCTGACACGCTTGCAAGTATAAGGTCATATGTTCCTACATCTTCTCCTGCCACTCTTGTAAATGTAAGAGTAAGCACATCTCCTGTTACATATTCAACTGTTCCTGTGATTGTTGCAGGATCAGCGTCTCTAAATGCTTTGCTAAATGTTGTTGTAGTAATGTCTGATTTCGCTACTGTCTTTACTACTGGTGTAATTTGAATCGCGCCATCTCCACCTGTGAGTGTTACGTCAGTGTAAGTATCATTTGTATTATCGATTGTCGCAACGATGTTGTATGATCCAACATCAGCAACTGCTGCATTGCCACTTGCATCAACAACGCTGAATGAAACGCCTTTGAATGTATTTTCATTAAGTGTAACCGGTTTTGTTCCATTTTCTTTTACATTTGTAATGATGAATGTTTTCCAAAGGGTTGTTCCACTGTAAACAGAGATTGAATATGTCTTTTTGCTTGCGTCATAAGTTTTTCTAACTTCTGTTGGAGCGGTTTTATCGTAAACTCTTGAAACGCTTCCTGAAATTTCAAAAGTAAGGGTAAGTGAACCCGCCTTTTTAATCGTATAAACAGGAGCATCGTCGCCAGTTGCAAGAGTTGGAGTGAAGTTGCCGTTTGATGTCTCAACGGTCAAGATTGCATAATCGCCAACTGCTTCGCCTTCTGTTCTTGTAAATGTGATGTCGATTGTTTCGTTTGTAGATGTTTCAAAAGTTTTTGACAATACATCGCTATCGCCGTATGTCTTGCCAACTTTAAAGTTTGATTTGTTAAGAGTGATTGTGAGAGGAATAACTGAAACTACTTCCGCGCTGTTTGCAAAAGCAAGAGTTGATTTAGAATCGACTGTTGTTCCACTTACTGTGATAGAGTAGTTTCCAACATTGCCGTCACAAGAAATTGCGAATGAAAGACCATTAAGCATTCCGTCATATGCTGTAACTGCTTTGTTGTATCCTGTTGCGGTTTCAGTGAAGTTTGAAAGTGTTACTTCTCCCCACTTTAAACCATTTTCGCCTTTAACTAAAAGTTTATACGAATTGGTTTTTTCATCAAATGAATAGGTAACTGTTGGGTCTGCCTTCTGCTTGTCGTAAATATGACTGATTGAGCCAGAAATGGTAGCCTTGAGTGTGAGCCCTTCTCTTGGATTGATTGTGAACAATGCGTTTGCTGAAGGAAGCGCTGCAAGAGTGTAGTTTGCGTTGTCAGTTGTTGCCGAGTCAAGGTTGTGAGTTCCAACTGTTTCAGTCTCAACTGTTCCATGTGCTCTTGTAAATTTAACTGTTACTGTTTCGCCATTAACACCGGTTGCTTCAGTATTTTCAAGTATTGGATCACTTGCTCCATACACTTTTGTAAATGACTTCTTGTAATCGTCATATGCCACGGTTGCTTTATTGATTTTTACTGTTACTGTTCCAATAGCAATTCCTGCTGGATAGTTCTTGTGATTGAGAGTTGCTTTGATGTTATAAGTTTTAGCGTCTTTTGTTACCCCAACAATTTCAAATGTAATCGCATTAAGAATTGTTTGAAGTTCGTCGTTTGTCAATGCGTGTTCTGGCGCAACGCTTTCTTTGATGTCTGAGATAACAACAGTTGCCTTGTTTGCATCGCCTGTCCCGTTTGAAATAGCCAACTCAAAGTTTCCTGTTACAGAGTTGAATGACTTTGCAAAAGTAGGAACTTGGTTGTTGTAAGTAATGCTTACATCGTTTGCGTTTGCTGTGATTTGTGATGAGCTAACAGCTGTAATTTCAAACCATTTGTTTGAAGGAACTGTAATTTCATAGTTTGCATTGTCTACTGCTTTAAATTTAAGAGAATATGTTCCAACATCTTCACCTTGTCCGTCTCTTTCAAATGTGATTGTAATTGTTTCATCGCCAACATATTTTGCTGTTGCAGAAATTGGTGATGGGTCTGCGGCTCTAAATGCTTTCTTAAAGCTGTTATTTATAATTGTAAGTTCTTTTAAAGCGATAGTTTTCTTAAACTTTTCAATCTTAACTGCTTTTGTTCCGTTTGTCAGTTCAACAGCAGTATAAGTTGGGTTTGCAGAGTCAAGAGAAACTGTGATTGTGTATTCGCCTGCATTTGCGGTTGCGTTTAATGCGAATTTAACTCCGGTAAGAGTTGTTTCATCGGCTGTGATTGAACGAGCTGAAAGCTCTTTTTCAACGAATGAGCCGAGAGCGATAGTTCTTCCTCCAACTGTGATGGTATATCCAGACTTAGCATTCCAAGTTGCGGTTTCTGAAATGGTTGGAACTGTGCCATCATAGGTTTTAACGAATGTTGAAGCAAGGCTGAATTGAAGAGTAAGACTTGAAAGTTTTTTGATTTCATAGCCTTGGTTGTTAGCCTTCAATGAAGCGTTTGCAACAAAGAGACCGCCTTTGTCAGCAATTAAATAGTTTGAATTGCCAACAGTAGCGGTTGTAAGGTTGTATTTGCCAACCTTTTCGCCACCTTCTCTTTCAAATGTAACGACAACGTTTTCACCATTTAATGAAAGAGTGTTTGTAAGTGTGGTGTTTTCAGCGCCATAGTTTTTGCTGAATGTTTTGTAATAAGCATCATAAGCAATTTTAGCGGCTGAAATTGTGATTGTTGGAGCAGTTCCTTCAAACTCAAAACCACCTTGATAGTTTGTGCTAGACCAAGATGTTTTAAGGTTGTATGTTCCAACATTCTTAACGTCTGCTTCAACAAATGTGAATGCAAGTCCGCTGAGAGCAGATGAAACATAATCTGCAGGAACTGCAGTTGTTCCCCCTTCTTTAAGATCAGAAAGAGTTATCGTAACTGTATTAACTCCGTTTGTAACGGTAAACTTCCAAGCTCCGTTTGAGTAAGTAACTGGAGAAATTGTTGGAACTGTATTGTTGTAAACAAGTCCGCCACTAACGGTAGCCTTAGCAGTAATTTTTAAGTTTTCAATAGGAGTGATTTCAAAGCGTTTATTTTCAGCTGGAAGAGTTACGCTTGAAGTAACTGTTCCGTCTGCGGCAACTAAAACGTAGTTAGGATTTGAAAGGCTTGCCGAAACAAGGTCGTATTTTCCTACGCTTTCGCCTGCAGTTCTCTTATAAGTTACAACAACTGTTTCGTTGTTTAAACTAAATTCTTTTGTAAGAGCTGGATCACTTGCTCTAAATGCTTTTGTAAACTTAACTGTATCGTTATAGAAATCTGTGTAAGCAATTTGTGCAGCATTGATTGTGAATGTAAATTCTTTTGAAACTGCATTGTAAAGATACTTAGCATAGTTTGCATTGTCGTTGTTTGCACTTTTAAACAAAGCGATAGTAAGTTTGTATGTGCCAACTGCTTTCATTTCTGTAACAGCAGTGCCATTTCTTGTAAGGCTAACAGTAAAGATTCTGTCTTTGTCGGCTTTGCTGTTTTCAGCTAAGAGATTTTCAACAGAATATGTTCCGTTAATTCCGCCTGAAACAGTGATTACATATCCCGATTTAGCAAAGTCGGTGTTATTGTAAGTTACGCTGTCTGGAGCGGTGCTGATAGCCAAGTCAAGTTTAGAGAAAGTAACTGTGAAATCAATATAACCTGTTTCAACAGCAGTATAACCAGATTTTGCAGCCTTAACTTTAACAGCATAAGTTCCGTTTGAAAGTTCGCTGTTTGGAAGGTCAGTAACTGCAGTATAGGCGCTGCCGTTCTTCTTATACCAAGTATAAGAATAAATAATAGAATTATCTTTATTAGAAATAGCAAGGTTGTTTGATGCAATAGAAGCAAATGTGATATTCCCTTTTGCTGGGCCTGTTACTGCGCTAACTGTTGCCGCTGGAAGAGCGAGAGTATAGTTTGCAGTAAGTTTAATTGTAGGCTTAGCAGTAAGGGTTACTTTTCCGTCTGCTGCAACTGTAGCCCCTTGGTCACTTGTCCAATTCTTCAAAATATAAGCGTTGTTAGCTGAAGATGTTGGAAGAGTGAAAGAAGCATCGGCAAAGTTTACAAAGTAATTTCCAGTGTTGAAACTTGCCTCTGGTTTTGATTCGATAGAAACATAAGCAGCTTCTGAATAGATAGCGCTGTATGTGAGTGTTGCATCTGCATTAACTTCTGCAGATAATGTGGTTGCATAAGAGCCACTAGCAAATTCTGTTTTGCCTGTAAGCAAAGCGGCATAATCATAACCTTCTGACCAAGCAACAACTTCGATAAGGTGTCTGTTTGCTGCTGGGTTTACGCTTGCCATAGAAACTGAGAATTTATAACTTCCTGCAGCGGCGTAAATAGTTGGGTTTAATGAGCCGTTATTAACAATTTGGAAAACAAATTTTCCGGCATTGTTGTAATAAACATCTTTGCCTGAAGTAATTGTGTAAGTATCACTTCCAACTGTAACCGTTCCGATTGTGATGTAGTATTTTTGTGCATCTGCAAGAGGATTGTCAGCAGGTGAAGTAATAAGTGTACTTTTAATTCCCGATCTGTCACTTGTTGCGGTAAGTGTATGTGATGAGAATTCGATTCTGCTTGGAACTGCCATGATTTCGAATTCACCGTCAACATAAGCAAATTCGTTTGCGCCAAGAGCAGGAGTGATTGAATTTACAACAAGAGTGTTTTCAGCAAATCTATAATATCCGACTGCCCCACTTGTTGTTTTTACAACTGCTGTGTGTGAGCCAGAAGTAAGTGTAAATTCATACGCTTCATTTCTTGTGATAGCAGCCTTTTCAGTCATAGTAAATACAACTGGATTTTTGTAAATGATTGTTTTTGCGATTTTGTTGTTAACGATTTCGGTTGCTGAAATGTTTAATTGATAAACGTTTCCTGAAACCAAAGTAATATTTGTATAGTTTGCAGCATTAAATCCTGCCACGCTTGTCACATCAAAAGTAAATGTATAAGTGTGAGTGCCACATGATGTGTTGTTAGGATTTGATGTTACAGCAACTGGAATGGTTTTAACAGCGCCATTAACAACGGTTGAAATGTTAACATTATTTGCAAGTCCGTTGTTAAGAGTTGCCGAACCATTGTATTTTTGCATTGAATATTCAAAGTAGTCATTGTTTGAGCCAACTGTAATTCCAAGACTTGCAGCAGCATTATATCTTGTTTTAAATGTTGCAAAAGTCATGTTTTTAAGGTCTGTGTTGTTATAGAATTTAGCCCCTGAAATTGTTTCATTTGAAAGTGCCATAAATCTATACGCCATCATAGGCTTTGTCACAACATAGAACCAAGCTTGTTCTTCAGTAACCGAGCCACGAACAAGGCTTGTTACATAATTTTTAAGGTTAGCCCAAGTTAAAGCTGCATCAACATTTGCGCCAACACCTGCTATATATCCATCGCCGTCTACGAGTTTCAAAACTGGAAGAGTGTCTTTTGCAAGTTGTTGAATATTTTTAGCAATCGCTTCTTCTTGAAGAGAAACATTGTTTACAAAAGCAGTCAAGTTAACAGCCTTGATTGTATAAACAACATTTTTCTCTTTTGTAACCGTTGCTCTCAAAAGATCTTGCGTTGAAGAAGTATCTACAAGCGTGAGAGAGTATTTAAGGTTGTGAACTGCTGCATCTTTCAATGCTGAAGCATAAATTGTGTCGCCCGCGGTTGCTGGCGCCCACTTGTATGAAGATACACCAATCAAATTTCCAACAGATTGCGTTGTACTGTTGATTGGATAGTTTGCTGAATTGAAATCTACGCTGATTCCAAATTGATCCGTAATGGTTGTTCCATAGTCAACTGTAACGTTGTTTATATTAAGTGTAAAATCAAATGTCCATTTAGCATAAAGTGTAACTTTGCTATCTCCACCGGCAGTTGAGAAATCTCCGCTTGTGAAATTAGTTTTGTTAAATATAGTGTCAGAATTTACTGCTTTTGCAGTATTCCCAACAATATAATACCAACCAGCAAATGTGAAGCCAGTTCTTGTTGGAGAGTTTGTGCCCAAAGCAGTCATTTCTTCACCATATGTGAAAGTGAGTTTAGATTTTTCTACGCTTCCGCCGTTTGCATCAAATGAAACACTGAATTGTTGTGATGTCCATTTAGCATAAAATGTAGCATCTCCAACATGTGTCCAAGCACCATCTTTATCACTAAACCCTTCGACGTTTGCCACTAATTCGCCAGCAGTGTTGATAGCAATAACTGTTCCATTTTTTTCAGTTGTCCAGCCAAGGAAAGTATGACCAATTTTAACAGGATTTGTAATTGCAAATGCTGTTGAACCTGTATAAATTGAATCAAATGTTGCATTTACATTTGTTGTTCCATTTGTAGTTGCACCATTTTGATCAAGAGTGATTGTGTAAGTATTTGCTGTGTATGTTCTGATAATGTTGAGCGTTTCATAGCTACTAGCCTTTACAACACTTAAAATTTCTCCGCCAAAAGACATTTTTGTTGCAGGATCTTTACGAGTATAAGTTGTTCCGTTGATTGAGAATTCCCAGCCCGAAGGAGTATAACCAGTTTTAGCAAATGAGTTGCTTGGAATTGTGTCTTTCTCTCCGCCATAATAATAAGTTTGATTGATGCTTGTTCCGCTTGCACCAGCACCAGGAGCAAAGACTAAGTTAACGGCCTTTTGAGCGCCGATAAATTCGATAACTGAGCCAGGATTATTGAAAATAAAATCTCTAACGTTTGCAGGGAGTTGTCCATAACCATTTCTAGAATCTGTAGTTTGATTATTTACATCAAACAAAACATAGTCGGTTCCTGCTGTGCCTGCAAGAGCAGTTCCGTTAAGCCCCGCCCAGCCAGACTTATGAACGATTCCTTTGTATAAGTAATAGCCATCAACTGCCGTTACAGTGAAAGCACCATTTGTATCGACAGGGCTTGTGTATGTGAAAGAAAGATTTTTAGCACCAGTGTTGACGTTGCCCGAGGCTTTATGATAGTTTGCAGATCCATCATAGTTCGCCAAGATTGTTCCGTTAATAACTGAGGCTGATGTTGTCTTGCCTTTAACTACGCCATAAATTTCAAGGTTTGAAGCAGGAGCCGTAATTGCAGCATTGTTGCTTGTTGAAATTATATCGCCATTTTTATAATACCAGCCAACAAATTCGTAATATTGACTTATTATATTATAAGTTAAAGTGATAGTGTCTTTATAGTAGTAGTTTCTTGGTGTAAACTTGATAACTGTATCTGTATTTTCTACTGCCTCACCATTTACATCTTTAACTGCCACCCAGTTAGATCCAGATCTTCCAGAAGAAGCCGTAAACGATGCGCTGTATTGAACTTTTGTATATGTGATTTTAATGTTGATTATGTGTCGACTAGAAATATTTGAAAGTGTGTAATTTCCAGCGCTGCCTGTAAGTGTTGCTTTCCCACCCGTTTGTGTGGTGATTGTTGCTGCTCCCGCGCTGTAATATTCGTTTGCTGGAGCACTCAACGTTGCAACATCAACTAATGTAAAATTCTTTCCGCCATCAGCATTTGTTTTAAGAGTATCAGAACCTGCCGTAAAGGTTACTTCGGCGGGTTTAACACCTGCATATGCAGGATAATCAAATGTAAGATTTACCGTAAATTGTTTGACTTTTGCTGTAATTGTGAATGTGTTTAATGTGTTTGTCGCTGAGCATGTAGTCATAGTAACTGGGAATGTAACAACCCCTGTTGAAGCAGTTGTTGGTGTTCCAAGAGTTTCCCAACCACTCTTTGAATAAGAGTCTAATTCATATCCTGTTGCCGGTGTAGCGACAATATTATACGTTTCGCCAACTCTTGTAGTGATTTTGCCATTTGCATATTTTGTGAATGAACTATTTCCTGAAAGGCTGATTGTCATATTGCTGTCAGCATTAACTGTGATTGTTGTTTCTTCTCTCACAAGTTCGATTGTTACAATGTCCGACGATGAAAGAAGACCTGACAACGAAACAGTCACGGTTCCATCAGCACTTGTAGTAAATGTAGCGGTTCCGTTTGGAGAAGCTTTTACTGATGCAACTTTATAGCCGTGTTTCATTTTAAATGTCATTGTAAGCGCTTGATCGGCAATCGCTTTAAAAGTATATTCACCGGTATCTGGCGATTGGGAACTGATTGTAAGCACTGGTGCTGAAGCAGGTGCTCCGTTTGTGTATGCGATCGCTAAATTTGTGAAAGCCTCGTTAAATTTTACGCCCGAATCGCCTGTTCTTTGAAATTTAACTGTTGTGTTTGTAGGTGTTCCAACCCATTCTGAGTAGAGTTTTACCGAAACGGTTGAGCTTCCATTAACATCCCAGTGGTTTAAAATGTTTCCAAAGTGGAAAGTTTCATTCTTTGTTTTGTTCCAGCTTTCGTCAAATGAAAGTGTTGCACTGTAATATGTTTTGTTTTCAGTTGAATTGCCGCCATTTACATAAGCGTCATACAATTTTGTAAGGTCATAACCGCCTCTTATTATCTGTGAAACAACAGTTGACCAAGGTGTGTTGTATGAAAGGTTGTTAACGCTGATAACGCTTGTCTCAGCGCTTCCGCTTTTTCTAACAACGTTAAGGTTATAAGTTAAATCTTTCCATTGAGGTTCAACGTAAAGATTCTTTTTAGCATTTGCAGTAAACCAAGATTTAACATCTTTGTAATTGCTGGTTTCCGATCCGCTCTTCCAACCAACTAATTTCTTTCCTAAAACAGGATCTACGATTGGATATCCATTATTAGGATTAGTTGCCCAAGCACTATCTGCTTTAATGTCTTCTACAGCAAATCCGCCTAAATATCTATTCGAATAAACATAATCTGAAGCAAGATTTCCGCTTTCGTTAAGCAAAATTCTGTAATTAGAAAGTTGAGTTGAATCGCCTTTCTTATGTATTTTTGCATTGCTGTCAGGAATTGCCATCACGGAATACCCCATTAGTGTTGGGCTGCCACTTGCCCAGTCAAATTGAGGCCTTACAGGAACATTCGTCGAATTAGTTGTGCCATGGTCTGGGTCATAACTAACCCCACCTTTCCAAATTACGCCATTCGTTCCAACAAATGTATCTCCGATGAAATATTTTCCTCCAGCAAAAGTTCCTATCGTTTTGCTTCCTCTTTGAGCAGGATCGTTTGTTGTAATATAGCTCATATCATAAATATCAACAAGTGTGGTTGCGCCTGCAGCATAACCAACTAAACGCCCGCTTTTTTCAGGTGTTGCTGCATTGACATAGTTAAAATCTCCAAGCACCAAATCATAAATGCTTGCACCATTAACATAACCAAACAAACCACAATATTCATCAACCGCACCTTCGCGTGTTGAAACTGATCCAGTCACCGTGAAACCATTACCATTAAAAAATCCCTTATATGGGTTAGCATTCGTTCCGATTGAAGTCCAAACCTTACCGCCAAGATTGATGTCTTGTGTGAGCTCATAGTTTGCATTAGCCCATTCGCTATTTCCTTGCACAGAAACTTGATATGCAACCGAAGCGAACTGATCTGCGTTCGAAATTTGGTAGAATGTTTTTCCATTGCGAGTCACGCTGGTAAGTCCTGTGACGGCAGCCGTTGTTTTCTGAATCGATGCGTTATTGTTTGCAGCAGAAATACAAGGCACTGCTGCCACAACTGCTGTTCCGCAAGTAAAGCATGAGAAGGCTAAGGCTAAAAACAAGTTTGAGATTTTTTTAGATTTCGTCATGATTTTGACTCCTTTGATTTGTTCGGTTAACCTTTGTTTATTTTGTCCCGCTTGCTAAATAAAACTCCAATTAACTTATAGTTAATTATATCACAAATAAGCCGATAAAACCAAATAATTCGACCTTGTTTTTTATTATTTTTATTTTTCTTATTTTTATTATGTTTTCTATTTTAGCAGGAACGAATGAGAGTTTGGATTCATGGCATTAATCCATATGAGAACCACCGTTAA
>OHLI01000367.1_pt1 | contig 28151 bp, 7 predicted proteins | sample 1569051 | NCBI WGS metagenome assembly OHLI01 (sample SAMEA3879561, study PRJEB24766) | human gut metagenome | biome: human-associated habitat; feature: feces | place: USA | collected 1985/1987
GATCCTATAAGCTCCATAACCTTCTGGTCATTGTAATCTATCTTGTTGATATCAAGACTGCCCGGATGTGTTTTGTTCACAAGCTTCACCGCATCCTGAATGACCGTGAGCGTCCTAAGGCCAAGGAAATCCATCTTTAAAAGTCCAAGCTCCTCAAGGGTTGTCATGGTGTACTGCGTTGTGATTGCACCATCACCGCCCCTTGACAGTGGCACGAACTCGTCCGCCGCCTTCTGGCAGATGACAACTCCTGCCGCATGCATGGATGTGTTTCTCGGCAGTCCTTCAAGCCTTCTCGCCATATCCACAAGGTGCCTGACCGATGGGTCCCCCTCATAGAGCGACTTGAAATCCTGGCTTTCCGCAAGTGCCTTGTCAAGGGTAATTCCAAGCTCATTCGGAATCAATCTTGCAACCTTATCAACATCGGCATAAGGCATGTCAAGCACTCTTCCGACATCCCTTATAACAGCCTTTGCCGCAAGTGTACCAAATGTTACAATCTGCACCACCTTATCATTGCCATATTTTCTTACAACGTAGTCAATCACTTCCTGACGGCGCTCATAGCAGAAATCTACATCTATATCAGGCATGGACACACGCTCCGGGTTCAAGAAACGCTCAAAAAGCAGATTGTACCTAATTGGGTCAATATCCGTGATTGCAAGCGAATACGCAACTATGCTTCCCGCTCCTGAGCCTCGTCCCGGTCCCACGGCAATGCCATTCTGCTTGGCATAATTGATGAAATCCCACACAATGAGGAAGTAGTCGACATACCCCATCTTCTTTATTACACCAAGCTCATAGTCAAGTCTCTCCCTGTAATCCTCCGCATGGTCACCGTAGCGCTTTACAAGACCTTCATTGCACAGATGAAGCAGATAAGTCCACGAATCGTAGCCCTCCGGCACCTCATATTTCGGGAGCCTGGTATGACCGAATTCTATCTCTACATTGCACCTTTGTGCAATCTTATAGGTATTTTCAAGTGCCTCCGGCGCATAAGGAAAAAGTGACGCCATCTCCTCAGGCGATTTGCAATAGTACTGTCCGCCCTCATAGCGCATCCTGTCCTCATCAGTCACCTTTTTGCCGGTCTGCAGACATAACAGAAGGTCATGTGCCTCCGCATCATCAGCAAATGTATAATGTATATCGTTGGTACATACAAGCTCTATCCCTGTCTCCCGGCTCATTCTCATAAGCTCCTGATTCACGAGTCTCTGTGCAGGTATTCCATGATCCTGAAGCTCCAGGAAAAAATTGCCTTCGCCGAAAATTTCCTGATAGCGGAGGGCCGCCTTCTTAGCGTCCGGGTACATTCCTCTGTTAAGGAACCGGGCTACTTCACCGGCCAGGCAGGCGCTATCCGTCACGGCATCGCCCGCGCTCTTATCGTTGCAGAACCCGAACTTCGCAGCGCGCTTAAAAAGGAAGGTTACCTTACCCGTGATCCGCGTGCGAAAGAACGTAAGAAATACGGCCTTAAAAAAGCAAGAAAGGCTCCGCAGTTCAGCAAACGTTAATTTTCGTTTCAAAATCGAAACCCGTCTTCGGACGGGTTTTTTGTTTGGAAAATCCGCGCTTATTTTTTGCGGAATTTTGCGACAACGGTTGAAAGGCGCCGTGCGATGTGGTAAAATATCCCTATGAGAAAAACTGCGCTTGTGACGGGTATGCATACGAGCCTTGCGTATCTCGTCGCCGAAAAACTTATAAAAGACGGAAATATGCGCGTGATTGCGCCCGTGCGCGTGCGTGAAAGCGACCGCGTCGACGCACTTATCCGAAATTACGGCGAAAACGTCATTGTCAGCGATTTCTCGCCGCTTGATTTTCAGGAAGCGAAGGAACTTGTCGCGGCAGCCGATTATATATTGAACCTTGATTGCGTCGGCATGCCCGAAAGCGAGCATTTTCCCGATTTTGCGGAAAAGGTCAATTATTTTTATACGAAAAACCTTGTCGACGCCGTTATCGAAACGGGCTCGGACGCAAAGATTATCGAACTGTCGACAACGGGCATATACGGCGGAAGAACGATAAAACGGCCGTACGCGGCGGTCGGACACCCCGCAATGCCGGCGTATTACGACCTTGCGAGCGTGTCGAAACTTCGCGGCGAAAGATACCTTGTCGAAAGCGGAATAAAAGGTTTTTACGTGCTCCGTACCGCCCCCGTCGCGGACGAAACTTTTGTAAAGCGCATGCTTGACGGCGCGATGATTTTCAAAAATCCGCTTGACGCGCCCGCCGAGTTTATCACGGCGGAAGAACTGTCGGAAGTGATATTCAGGCTTGTCGTAAGCATTGACGAAAACGAAAAGAAAGTGAAAGAAAACGCGATTTACGACGTCGGCTGCGGCGAGCGCGAAATATATCGCGATTTCGTCGCGAATATTGCGGGAAAGCTTAAACTCAACGTCGATAAAATTGCCGAGCCGAGATGGTTTGTAAAACGGTGCGGATTCGGCGCGTGGATAAAGGACGGAAGAGTTTTACAAGACGCATTCGGCATTGAAAAAGTCAGCGTCGAAAGATATATCACCGAAAACTTGGTAAAAAACTCAAATCGCATATTCGGCACTTTATCACCGCTTATTAAGAAGTTTATCGTGTCAAAACTGTCGATTATGACAAATTCGCCGTACTATTGGCAGGAAAACGGAATGAACGACAGGGTTAACGTTTTTTACGGCGGATACGACAAAATAAGGGAACTTCCTTTGAAAATTTCGGACGTTTCGATAACCCAAACGGAAGGCGGCGATCCGCCCGGATTTTACGAGAGCGAAAACTCGCCGTATCTTACCGAAAACGACCTGAAAACTTATGCGGCGGCGCGCGGCGGAAAATGCTTTGACGTGAGTACCCGCGGCGTGGATTTCAAGCGCAAAACGCTGTGGGAATGTGCAAACGGCCATACCTTCAAAATGACGCCGTACGGCGTGCTTTGCGGCGGATACTGGTGCGGCGAATGTATGACGCCCGCCCCGTGGAAGTATTTTGAAAGCGTGAAAAAATCCGATTATCACAATTTCTTTTATAAGGAAGAGTTTTTGCCGTACGAAGAATACGTCATATCCGCAAACGATTATCACGACGTAATGCGCGAAGACTCCGCCGAAAAAAAACTGAAACCCGACAAAATCAAAAAATTCAAAAAAGGCTGAAATGGAAAATATCTTATTCGTTTATGAAAATCAACTGTCCGATAACTTTTCGGAAAACGTCGAAAAAACGGGAATAACGCCGAAAGTCGCAACGCCCGGCGACGAACTTAATTTCGACAAAATCGACGCCGTTGCGTATTTCGGCGAAAATAAGGATAATCTGAAAACCGTTGTCGAAAAAGCCGTCGAAAGCGGCGTGAAGCGCGCGGTTTACGTTGCGAGCGCGATTTGTTACTTCAACAGGCGCAATCCCGGTCAAAATCTTGAAAAACATCCGTTTGTGAAAAATCAGACCGATTGCGAAAACGCAATCCTTGCTTTTTCGGACAAAATATCGGTGTCGGTTGCGGAAATTCCTTTGGCGTATCCGCTTCCGAAAGAAATATTTACAATCGGCGGCGTACCTGCGCTGAAATTTCGGAATTTTTATCTGACTTTTGACGGGGGATATCCCGAAATCGGCGACGAAAGCGCGGCTGAGAGCGTTTTAAGCGTGATATTGAACGGCAAAAACGGCGTGATATATCCGCTTTGCGACAAAAACGCGAAGTTCAAGGCGATGCTGAACGAAAAGTATCCCGACGTAAAGGTTTACGAATTTCCCGAAGAATTGTGGTGGGTGCTTGCGTTAAGGGCAAAATCGTCGCTCAAAAAGGCGGGGTTGACTGCAATGACCGACATAAAGACGCTTTACAAAAAAGACCTGTACGAAAACTACTTTTTCGACGATACGGAAGTAAGAAAGGCGCTCGGCTACAAATAAGGGTTTAATTGCCGAATAATTGAAAAACGCCCGAAAAGTGTCCCGTTGACACAGATCGGGCTTATTTTTGCCGTGAAATGTGTCAACAGGACAGACAATCTGACACAATATTGCGCTGCGCGGAATACTGCGATGGGTAGTGTTTCTCAAAGACAAGCATAATCCGCAACGTGCCCGCGGCGCAACTGCGCTTTTGAAATCACGTTATCGGGGGCGATAACGCTCACTCTTTTGCTTGTTTGCGCCTTTTTTCTCCACGCAAGTACGAAAGTATCTTGCGTGGGGTTTTATATGGTAGCCCTTCCGGGAGATTGCCACGTCGCGTTGCTCCTCGCAATGACATAAAGTGTGTTGCACGGAAGGAATCGAGTATAGGGCGTTTTGCAATGACATAAAGCGCGTTGCACGGAATTGCGTAAAATGCGTACGGAATTTTTGTTTTTGTCGGGTTTTGCGACGAAATTTTGTGTTTTTTACAACTGTCGAAAATTATTTTGGTTTCGTTTGCGGTTTTTAACGCTCGGAAAACACAACATATTGTGGTCGGAAAAATTTTGGAAGATTTTCGGTATTTTTCGTAGAAAAAAGTAACAACATTGTATTGACGGCGGGCATTTTTTCTTGTAGAATATAATTATCTATATATGTGAAATTGTGCAGGCCACGTTTCACGCACGCATATGTATGCGCATAAGGAGGCTATTATGAAACGCAACTCGATTTACAAGAAAGCGTTAGTGCTTGCGGCGGTGCTCGCCCTTGCGCTGATTCTTCTCGTAGGTTGTGGGCAAACGACGAGCGGGGATTCCAACCTCAATCAGTTCGTTAAGCCCGACACCGGTTCGCAACAGCAGACCGAAACGGTAAAGACGGCATTGTCCGGTAACGCGGCACGACAACTGTTGCTGACCTCGATCATCAATGCAAAGACGGTCGAGCCGAACTCAAGGTACATAACGTTCTCGTTCGCACCGTACGTTTACGTCGAAAAGGAAGGCAAGACGGATAAATACACCGTCAAAGTCAAAGGTTCCATCGACACTCTCGGCGGACGCGAAGACAAACAATATCCCGTCAACGAAAGCGTGATGACCTTTGAAGTGCTGAAAGAAAGCGCCGACCTTACGACGGTTGTCCTGGGCATTTACGCAAAGGGCGGCGATATGTATATCGACTTCAACGACTACGCAACGGGCAAGGCGGTGCATCGTTACTACGTGTCCGATTCGGATATCGCATATGTAGTGGGGCTTTTCAAGGATATTCTCAACCAACTGAAAATCGAAGAAGTGTTGACGGATTACGACCTTGGCAGCCTTATTAACGACGCAGGCGTTAAAAACCTTATTTCCACCATTCTCGGCACGAAAAGCGACGATAAACTCACGCTGTTCAACATCATGCTTTCCCTTATTTCCGAAAGCGGCAGTTACTCTGTAACGAACGCCGACGGTTCGGTCGATCTCGTGATGCCCACGAAACTCAACGCGATTTTCACGAATAAGGCCTTGCTTGAACAAGTCGGCAACGTCGTCAACGGCTTGCTGGGCAAACAATCCGACATTATCAAAGGCGTCGTCAACTTCCTTGTCGGCGATATTTTGTCGGGCAAAAAGACGCTTAACACGGCGTTTGTCGCGAATATCAGCAACAACCGTTTCCAGAAACTTGCATTGAACGTCGTCAGCACGAAAGGCGGCGTCGACAAGACGATGGAACTCGGCGTAGGCGGGCTTTCCAAATCGGCGGACTTCGCAAACGAAGTCAAAAATTCCATGCCCGAACTTGTCAAAGCGGACAGGAAGAATTACAGCTTCACGACGCTCAGTGCCGACCTTAACATAAATCTTGACATTGCAAAACAAGAGTACAGCATCGAAAACATCGACGGCGCCGTTGGCGGCGCGATTGCCAAAGCCCTTGAAGGCATTACCGGCACGGAAATTTATAAAAAATCCGATGCTATCACAATCGAAGAACCGCTCCAAATCAGCCTCCACCTCAAATTGCGTGCGGAAATCAACCTTAAAGATAACTCGAAAACCCGTGCAGTCATCGAACTGAACGGAAAAGATAAGAAAGGCAACGACAGGACCTATCTCGGTCTTTACTACATCGGCGCGGACAACGCGCTTTATGCCGATATGTCCGGACTCGGCGGCGGCAAAGCGATGATCCCCGATATCAAACTTAATCAGATTCTGAAAGACCTTATCGCGGCGAAAATCCCCGAAATCCCCAGCATAATGGAAATTATCGGCGGCAAAGGTTCGGGCGCGGCATCGGGCGACGTCATTAACGCAGGACTTATCGAAGCGGTTCAAACCGCAATGGATAACGGCGAACTTGTCGTGACGCACTACGGTCTTGCGGCGGGCGACGACGATTCGGCTGCTGTCGAAGAAACGGCAAGCCTTGACATCATGGCGCTTATCGGCTGCTTGAATATCGTCAAAGGCGACTCGACTCCGCTCACGGTGGAAAGCATTTCCGCAAGCCTTACGAAAGACGTAATCGCAGGTCTTATGGGCACACTCGGAATGAAACTTCCCATTGACCAACTTGACCTTAAAATTTACCAAACCCGTGAAGATTATCCTCAGGGCGAAGAAGGCTGGAAAATCGACGTCGCCGTCAATATGGCGACCGAAGAACGCGGACAAATTCTCGGCGCGAACGTCGGTTTGTTCCTTAACTACGGCAACCCCGATCCTTCGCTTGACGGATATCTGGAAGGCAAGGAATTCAAGAGCGCCAAAGAAGGCGGCGAATATATCAACGCCGGCAAATTATCCTACAAAGACGGCGAATTCGACTTTGACTTGTGGGTAAGTATCGGGCTGGAACTCGAACTTGAATTCAACATCAGAGAAAACAGCGTACTTGACCTTTCCGCACTCGGAAAGCTTTTGTACAATCTTGCGTTGAAAGTGCAGTCTCCCGACGGCGTCAATGCGAAATTCAACCTTAAAATCAACGCCAACGCTAACGTAATGGCGCTTGTAAACGCGATTAAGAACGGCGCGGACGTTGCAAAGATCCTCGGCGCAGTCGACGCGCGCATCGACATTACGACGGGCGAAGGAGAAAACGCAAAAACAGCCGTATTGCTGCTTGAAGACGGCATGCTTTATCTCAACAGCAGCGACGGCGCATTCAGAAAATATAAAATCAATATTTTGGAAGCCCTTGGCGGAAACTTCAAACTTTTCGGCAAAGACGTTTCGGGCACCGGCAGCGCACTCGCATCGGGCGAAGGCGATACAACCGAAGGTGAAGGCGGCGACGCTCCCGCAACCGAAGAAAAGGCGAAGTTCGATATCGTAGGATTGCTTCTTGCAAACATCAACTGCATTTCCGTAAACCGCGACAGACTGGAAGTTGCGATTGCGGATACGCTTATCACCGCGCTTCTTAACGGTCTGGGCGTCGATACGGAAATCGTGAAAGGGCTTAATTTCTCAAACAGCGGCACCGCGATTTCTCTGGAATACGACGGACTTAACCTGTCGAAACTCTGGCTGAAAGCAAACGTAGGCATTCAGCAGGGCGACAATGCGGCGCTCGGTCTCGGACTCGGTCTCGGACACATCGTGCTTACGGTCGGTCAGCGCAACCTTGCCGCACTTGGCGAACGTAATATTCTGGAAGACGAATATCAGGATCTCTTGAACGGCGGCAACGTATATCTCGGACTCGGCGCGGAAATCGACGTCGCGCTTGACGACGAAACTTACGTTCTTGAAGATTTGCTGGGCGCGCTTGTCGCGAACTTCGCGCTTGGCACGACAATCGACATCAAAGACGAAATCAAGGGCGGTTTGACCTTCAACATCGTTGCGGATATCGACATTTCCAGCAAGCCCGACCAGAACGATTCCCGTATTCTCATCGAAATCAGGAAAAAATCGAACGGTAAAGTCTTCCTTGGTCTTTACTATGACCAGAAAACCACGACGCTGTATCTCAAAACGGACGACGGCACGATTATTCAGCCCGTTGCGTTGAAATTCGACCTTATCGGGCTCCTTGAAGGGCTTATCAACAAGGGCGATGGCACGGCGTCTGCGGACATCGACTTGTCCGAACTCAACCCCGTAATTCTCCTTGGCAACAAAGGCTTGCAGATTCAGGTAATGACGGGCGTTATGAAGCTCCTTGTCGGCGTGCTTGTCGGCGATATGAACGATTATATCGAATACAATGCGGGCGCAACGAGCTATAAATACTACGCTTACGACGCGAATACCGATTATACGATTTTGCAAAACGCATATCCTTTGGCAAATCCCGTCGGACAAAAAGACCTGTATCAGAGAAACGTCGATAAATACGTTTACGAGAACGGCGAATTCACGCTTAATAACGATTACGTCGGTAACGACTTCTTCGTAAAAGCGAAAGAAGGTAGCTTCTTCTACGTATTGAAAGACAACGCTACGGGTATCGACGAAAAATACTTTGAAAAGAACGCCGACGGAACTTTGAAAGAGTTTGCAAACTCCGGCAGAAAGTTCACGCTCATCGACGCTTCTAATAAGGATATATACGCGAGCGCGCCTAAGTACTATCAATCCGAATTCAAACGTGCGGACACTCTCATGTTCGATATGGATAAGGACGTGATGGAATTTACGAAAGGATTTATCCCCGCGTACAACAAGACAAGCGGGCTTACCACCTACGTCAAAGTGGACGCTTCCAAACAGGAAGTCGCTCTTTACGAAGTCTTCTCGCAAGGCTACACGATGAAGCAAGTCTTTGACGAAAACGGCAAACCCACGACGGGCGAAACCAAGAGAATGGAACTTAAACTGCCCGAACTCGGCGCATCCATCGTCATCGGTAAGATCGAAGACGGCGACGTGTCCGTGGTCGCAGGCGGCACAAAATTCAGCGGTATCGGCATCGGTATCTTCATTATGAGAAACGGTCAGTCCGATCCTCACGGCGTCCATTACGTAAAGATCGCGGCAGACGAAACCTACACCGGCAAGAGATATAATCTTGTCGACGGCACGTATCAGGAAGCGGCAGACGGCGAATATAAGCAGGTTGCAAACACCGCCGCAAACGTCGCAATCAAACTCGGCAACATTCAGCTTTCCGAAAAAACGTTCAAGGAAAACTACGGAGTAACCTTTGAACAGTTCATCGACGGTCTGAAAAACGAAAACCTTCCCCAAGCGGACGCAACGAATATTGAGGACATTACCGTACACGTCAACGTGGAAGCGGGCATCGAAATCGGTGCAATCAAGACGGCGGCGGGCGGCGACACCTGGGCGATCGGCGGCTTGCTTTCGGGCATTGTCGGCGGCAGCGATAAAGATCCCAGCGCGCTTGCAAACTTCCTGAAATCGTTGCTCATTAAGTTCAATGTTCAGAACGAATTCAAAGACGTAATCGGTCTCAGAATCGCCGGCAACGTGAACCTCGGCGCGCTTTTAAGCGGCAACACAAAAGACACGATGCAAATCGTCAAGGCGCTTTTGATGAAGAGCGACCTTGCGGTTGAACTCACCGACGGCTATCCGTGGGCGGCGAAGAAGACGGTTGTCGGACTTTACGTCACGGAAGGCACGATTTACATCAACATCAACGGCGAAAAGACCATCAAAGACACCAAACTCAAAATCGGCGTAGATAAAGTCCTGGGTATGGTGGGCGGCGCGTCCACGGGCGCACTTGCATCGGCGGATCTCGGCGTTGAAGGCATACTTTCAATCGTCAACAACATCGTCAAAGAAATCAGCATTTACAGAAACGACGAAGCGTCGGGCATGACGATTTCTCTCAGCAAGAATATGCTGGGCGCGATTCTGAAACTCGTTGCGGACATCGACGGCGTTGACCTGAAACTCAACGAAACGAACAGCTTTATCGAACTTAATACGAAAGTTACGAACGACAAACCGTACCTTCTGAAACTCAGCGTCGGTATCGACCCCTTGGTACTCGGCATTGCTCTTGGCGGATTGAAGATCGGTCTTGCGGCAAACAACGACGTACTTAAAAACCTTAATAAAGCCGAATACAAAGGACTTTCCGAAATCGAAACCATGGCGCTTGACGTCGAAATCGGCGTTGACCTTGGTCTGAAACAGGGCGAATTCCCCATCGGCAAACTTGTTTCCGGCATTTTGCAGGCAACGGGTACCGACCTTGAATTCCCGCTCAATCTCGATATTCAGAACGAACTTGACCTTGACCTTCGCGTAAGGCTCGCGGGGAACCTTAACCTGAAAGATTTCGGTAAATCCGACATTATGTTGCAGGTGAGAAACGCAGCCCCCGGCAAAGTAAAGACCATACTCGGCTTGTACTTCACAACCGAAAAAGACGCAACGGGGAAAGATATTCCTTGCCTGTACGTCGAAACGCAATTCCTGAGCCAGGGCGCACCCGTAAGAAGCAAGGTTGAAAACTTTGACCTGCTCGGAAGTCTGCTCGGCAAGACGGTCAGCGGCGTTGTGGAATACCTTGGCGGAAAAGTCGAAGGCACAGGCGCTGCGCTTGCTTCCGACGACGGAAGCACGGCAAACGAAGCGGAAATCCTTCTGGAACTTGCGTCAAAGAGCATTCAGGTGAAGATCGCGGAAGAAACCGTGAAAGGACTTCTTGAAGCGCTTGTCGGCGACAAGGTCGGCGACGACATTATCGAAATCATCAACGGTCTGGGACTCTCCGCAGAAGTCGCGGTGAACCTGAAAGACGAAAACAAACCTTTGCTTTCGGTCGTTGCGACGTGCTCGTATCTTGACCTTGGTATTCTTGTCAATAAGGTAAATCTCAGCACCCAAAAACAAGATATCTTCGGCACGACCATTAAGGACAACACCTGGACAAAGACAGAAGACGCAACGAAGAGTGCGCTCGGCGTACAATTCGGCGTCGAATTGAATTACGACATCTCAGACGGCAAGCACAGTCTTGACGCAATTCTTAGCAACGTCGCGTCGGCAGCGGCTTTCGAAAAAGACGCTGGCGCGGCAACCGTCGGCAGTATTTTGAAAGCGTTGACGGCTGACGCGATTATCAAAAACACGCACGGTTCAATCGGTATCGACGTCGTACTTAACGTCAAATCCGAAAAAATGACGGAGTATCTTGTGCCCGCAGGTCAGGCTCTTTACGAGCTCATAATGGGCAAAATCGGCGCGGAATACACTGCCGGCAAGGAAAAATACGATCCGCTTGAACTCCTTAATATGGTTGAAGCGTTGATCAAGATCAACCTTAACGGCAACCCCGTTTTCGTGAGCTTGAAGGACGGCTTCGTTTACGTTTCGCTTTCTGCGGTCGGCGGCGACAACTTCAAAGCGTCGCTTAAAAACATTATCGACCAGATCAAAAAGACGTCGGGCAGCGGTTCAAGCGCGCTTGCGACGGGCGAAGGCGACGGCGACGGCGAAAAAGATAACAAGAAAACCGATTACGTGCTTGTCAACAAGATTTTACAAAATCTGCTTGCAAGCGCAAGCATCAGCAATACGGGACTTGACCTTGCTCTTGCTCCCGAACTGATGAACGTATTGCTTGAAAACGTTGTTGCGAAACTTCTCGGCGACACGTTCGGGTTCAGCGACGACGTGAAAGCAATGTTCACGCTCAGCAACCCCTATGCAAAATTTTCGCCCGGCAAAACTTCGGTCGACAACGTCCTTTACACTGAAAAAGTCGAAGAACGTTACGTCCGTTACAATGCGACGTTCGAGTCGCAACAGGGCAAAGAAATCCTGTTCTTCGACACGACGGAAACCGACGTCACGAAGGCGTACAAGACGCTTTATAGACAATCTCCCGACGGCTCGAACGAATTCGTCCTTTACGCCGGCGGAGAAGTCCAAAAACTGTACTATAAGAGTGGCGACACTTATGTTGAAATCACAACCGCGCCTGCCGAACTGAAGAAGTTCGTCATGTACACGCACACAAGTTATCTGGCGGTTTATGATTCAGCTGACAAAGAAACCAGAAAACTTGTTTCCGCGAAAGGTTATGACGGAACAGCAACTGTTTACGACGCGAACGGCAACCCTGTCGCGGAAGATAAACTTTTCGTCAAAGTCAAACACAGCGGCATCGGCTGGACGAAAGACAACGGCATAAGCATCGACCTTGTGTTCAACAACCCGAACACGACCAAAGCCCCCGATTTCAGCATCGGTCTGGGACTTGACGCAACCCTTGTTTTGCAGGGCGAAGCGATTGAAGTTATCCCGTACTTTGTGAAGAAAGCGGGCGCGAAAGCTCTTGACAATCAGGAAGTCAAAGGCTACTTCAAGGAAGGCACGGCTCTTGTCGAAATTCCCACCTCGGAAGTTTACACCGGTACGAGATACGACAAAGACGGAAAAGTTGACGAAAACGGCAAGTTCAGAAAAGAACTTGTTGAGGGATCGGAAACCGAGCACGACCTTGTCCTTATCGGCAATAAATTCCCGGAAGTATCCGAAACCGTCGGCGATGAAAAGATTTATCTCTCGATGGAACTCGGGCTGACTCTTTCCGGAACGAAAGGCACAAACGACAGTATTCTTGAATTTGTCGCAGACATTATCGACGTCTCCAACCGCACCGGCAAGATTGAGTACTATCCGATTCTCGAAAAAGAAATCTACGAAGGTCAAAAGTATTCCAAAACCGGCGCAATGGCTTATGCACAGGATGTAAACGGCACGTTCAAGCGTGGCGCGTACTACCTTGCGGAAAAAGAATTCGTCGGCACGAAATTCGTGAAAAATACGGACGGCACGTTCACGATTGACAACGCAAACGGCACGTACAAATTCGTTGACAGTGATTCGGCAAAGACTTACTTCCCGATCCTTCCGGAAGAAACCGAAACCTATCCTGCCGACAAGAAGTACAAAGAAAACGGAAACGGCTTTGTCACGGACGACGCCGGCACGTTTAAGGCAGGTAAGTACGTTGTTACAGGCAGAGATTATACGGGCACAAAATTCCGTCTCGATGACAGAACGAAAGACAAAGTAGACGAAGAAAAAGAATATCTGCTTTATGATGGCGCCGTTGCCCTTTATAAACAAGGCAACTACTACGAAATCGACAAAGACGAACTTGCAACGTTCAAGGGCGTCAGATTCGGCTTTGATAACGAAACAAAGAAATATTATATCGACAAAAACGGCAAATATCAATTCGTCGCGGAAGAAGGCGCGTATTATCCCGTGCTTGAAAACGACGGATACACCGGCAAACTGTATCGTGTGTCCGAGGCGTCAACCACTGATAATACGATTTATATCGAAGACGTGATTTACAAATTCACCCCCGCGTTCACCGGCAAAGACCTGAGAGACCTTAACAAACTTGCGAAGCTCCTTGTCAGCATCGGCGAATTCGAGGCGGAAGCGCGCGTAAAAGTTACGGTCGGCGCAAACGTTGCGGAACTTGTAAAGGCGTTGTCTAATACCGCAAACATCGACATTGCGGAACTTCTGAAACACGTCGAACTCGCAATCGAGTCGCTTGATTCCAGAGGAACCGTCAAAGGCGGTATCTATCTGTATAACAGTACGTTATATATTAAATATATCAATACAAGTCGCGGTATCTTCTCGATGCCCGTGTCCGAACTCTTCGGCGCAATCGGGTCTGCAAGTGCGGATGAACGCATGCCTTACGATGCGGCAATGCTGCAACTGTGGGTTGGCGAATTTATCAAACTCAACGGCGTGTACACGACGGGTATCGCGGTTCAGGCAACGACAAGCCTTGTCGAAACGCTGCTTGAAACCTTGCTTGGCTTTGACAAAGGCACGATAAGCCTTAAAGCGTTCGGCGCGGTCGGCGTGGAAGTCACCATCGTTACGGCGTCTCCCGTCTTCCCCGAAAACGCGGACGGCGAAGTTTACGTAAAGAAAGCGTATGACTTTGTAGCGCTCGCGGACGGCGAAGTTTACGGCGAAGAGAAGTATATCAAACTTGAAAACGGCGAATACGGCGAAATCGCAAAGGGCAGCGAAGCGCAATTTGCCGGCAAGACGCTTTATAAACGCGTTGCAAAGGCGGAAGCAGACGTGTCTTACGTCAAACTTTCGGAAGCCGGCATTCTTTCGGATTGCGAAGGCTATGATTCGGCATACGCGGAAGCGTTGACCACAAGATATACGAAGGTCACAAAAACTGACGGCACCGAAATTTTCGAAGAACTGAAATTCGGCTTTGACTTCAACTCGTTCGGTATCGGCATCGGGCTTAAAATCGGCCACGTCGGGTTCAACCTTAACATCGGCAAAATCGATATCGGATTGATTGACGGAACACAGTCCATCGTGCCCGAAGATATTAAGACCGCGACAATCGCACAAGAAACGGTAATCGACCTGAGCCTTGAAGTAAATCTCGGCTTGGAATTTATGGATAAGAACAACAATGCGACGACAGGATTCGACCTCGGTAAATTCGTCGATAAACTCGGCGTGCTTACGGGTGTGACGCTTGGCGAAAACTGGCTGAAACTCACGGTGCCCGAAGGCGGCGCGGAAGTCAGATTGTCGCTTCGTGTTGCGTTGGCGCTCAACCTTACGAACGTCGACCACTCGGTTGCCGCAATCGAAATCGTCGGTCAGATCTTTGAAGGCAACAAAAAGATAGGCGAAAAAACCCTTATCGGCGTTTACTACAAAGACGGCAACGTCCTGCTGAACCTTGCAGGACTCGGATTTGACAATATCCGCATTTCGGGGCTCAGACTCAGCGATTTGCTGGGCGGCTCGAACGGCGTCGAAATCCTTAAAAAACTGCTTGGCGGCAGCGGATCTTCGTCCGCGCTTGCGTCCGAAGTCAACTTCTCGGTTGTAGGAAACGACGAATTCGGTTCGCCGGCGGCTGCGCTTATCCTTGACAGCAACCGCATCGCGGTTGAAGTCGGCACGCTGTTCATCAATGAATTGTTGAAGATTGCGGCGCTCGGTCTTGACCAAAAAACGCAAGACCTCCTGGGCGGTCTTGACCTGAAAGCACTTGTCGAAGTCAACTTCGGCGAGAAATTCGTCGAAATTCCGGCGGGCGAGACGTTCAGCGGCACGAAGTACGCATACGATAACGAAACAAAGAAATATTATATCGATAACGAAAACGGCACGTTTAAGCGCGAAAGCAACATTTCGCTTAAACTCAACGCGGAAGCCGCAGAACTTCTGGGCATAAACGTTGCGGTCGAAAATATCAAGATCGGCAACACGGGCGTTGAAGAACGAGTCAAAGCAATCGATATCAACGACTACGTCGAATTCATCGAAATTCTCTTTGGAACGGAGAAAGATGAAAACGGCAACGAAATCGTCGACGCAAACGGCAAGCCCAAAAAGAAGATAGTCGGGTTCGAGCCGAAACTGGAAGCACTCACCTTGTCGCTTGACCTTGACCTTGGCGCAATGTTCACCAACGGTATGGCGATGGGCAGATCCATTCTCGACAGCGAAGGCAAGACGGTTCTCACCAACGTATCGTCGGTCGGCGCAATCGGAAACGGCAACATGGGTATCCGCGCGTCGGTCAAACTTGAAATCGCCTTTGCGGCGCTTCTCAACAAACTGCAACAAGGCTTCGATTCGTCGGATATTTTCGCGGCGATCGAACAGGCGTTGCCGCTCGTAAAAGCGCAAATCTCGATTTACGCACAATCCGACGGCGACGAACTTATCGGTATCTACGTCGCGGACGGCAACGTATATCTGATGCTTGACGGACTCGGAATGCCCAACATCAAAGTTACCGGCGAATTCCTTATGGATATCATCAGGACGGCAACGGGTTCGGGCACCGCGCTTTCGTCGGACGAAGCAACCGCATCTGTCGAAACAAGTCAGATTATCGGTATCGTACAAAAAATCGTCGAAGGCATCAGCGTTGGCGGAAAGGCTTTGAAAGTCGCGTTCCAGAACGACTACTTCGCAAATCTTATCGACGCGGTATTGTCGATTGTTCTGAACAAAAACATTGACTACTACAACAAAGTAATGCCCGAAGTGCCGACCGATGTCGCATTCAGCGGACTTACGATAAACCTTGCAGGTATCGAAAACTCGTACGAACAAATTTACCGCAAGGACGGTAAGTACTATTTCGACGCAGGATGCACAAGCCAATATTACGGCATGGTATTCTTCGAAAACACCGTAACAAATCATATCGAACTGTTCAGTGAGAAAGAATACGTCAAACAATTCGGCGCAGTTGACGAAACGACGATGTTCTATCGAAGCACCAGAAACGGTCTTGTGGAACTCGACCTCGTCGCGTACTCGACGCACCTGAAACTTGCCGTCAATATGCCCAAACTCGGCGCGAAGAAAGACATTGTTTCTTCGCCGGAAGTCGCAGGCGTAGCCTTTACGGAAGCAGACGAAGTTACCGGCGTCGCGCTTGGTCTGAAAGGTCAGGTCAAGATTGACAAGCAACCGGGCATCGCTCTTGCAAACATTCTGAGCGGCGTTGTCGGCGACCTTGAAACCAAACTCGTCATCGAAGAAGATATCGACATTCGTTTCGCAATCGAAGCGGCGGTTGGCATCAAATACAGCCTGAAAGACAAGAACTTTGCGCTGAACGCGGTCGATCTCAGAATTTCCCTTACGAGAGTCGACAAGACGTTGGGCATCGTACCGCTTGCGGTTCTTACCTACGTCAGTTCGGAAGGCACGCTTTACGTTGACGTATCGCACTTCTTCCAGAAACAAAACGCGGGTAACAACAAGAACCTCGGTATGCTCAAAATCACGGGCGTAAACGTGCTTGACCTTATCAACGGACTTCTCACGGGCGAAGGCTCGGCGACTTCCGTTGCGCTCGGTTCGACCGACGCGTGGGTTGAAGACGAACAACAACCGTACACCTACGTATATTACGAAGCAAACGCCATTAACTCCGCTGCGCCTGCAAAATTCGTGCACGTCGCACAGTTGAACGATAAAGACGAGCTGAGAATGGTTTACAGAAACTACACCGGTGCTATTACCGCCGACTATAAGACGGAAATCGGCCAAGACTTGTACGTACGCGACCGCGCAAACAAGGTTACGGGCTACACGCTGCTCAGCGCGGAAAACGCAGAAAAGTTCAGCCACAAGGCGAAATACACGCACGAACAGGCGACGACTTATACGAAACTTACCGACTTGTACGTAAAGGTCGGGGAAGATTACGTATTGGCGGCAGGCGATGCGGACGTAACCGCGACTGCGCTTTACAAGAGAGTCATTGGCAATTACGTAAAGATTACGGACGGAGAAGCCGTTAACGCAGAAGACAAATACGAACAAAACGCCGACGGCACGTACACGCAAAACGCAAACGGCACCTTCAAAGCGGTTTACAAATTCGTGGAAGTAGCAAGCGGCAGCAAGTGGTATATCGAAGAATACAATTCGGAAACCTGCAAGTACGAATATAACGTATACGACCCGGCAAAGGAAAGCCACAACGCACCCAAGCTTTATTACTACGACGAAACCGAGAAGAAGTACGTCGAAGGCGCAGTAGCGGGCAAGACCTCGTTTGTCAAAGTGCCTGTTTACAGCATTTCGGCGGTCTGGGCTGATCTCAGAAACTACGGTATCGCCGACAACGTTGCGGGTTACGACGTGGCAAGCAATGCAAAAGTCAATATCACTGGCAAAGCGATGCTCGGTCTTATCGGCGGACTTATGGACAAAGCAGGTCTTGAAGACATTCTCGACGCATTGCTCGTAAGCGTCCATGCAACGAAAGACCCGTTCATCTTCGGCGCGGATATCGGCATCCTTGACGTTTACAACGATCACAAACTTGCGCTCAACGTAGGATTGAACATTTTCGGGTTCGACTTTGAAAAGAGAGAAGGCGCGGGCAACACCGACGGCAGCTATCTTGAATTCCTCGACGCCGAAAATACGATTTCGTTCAGACCCGCAAACGCGAATAATTATCGTCAATTTGCCGACGTCGACCTTAACCGTATTCTCTCCGCATCGGAAATCATGGACGTCCTTGTCGACAGCCTTGACTTCGGTAAGAGCGGAAAGATTTATCTGAACCTGTCGCTTGACGCGGATTCGTTCGCACAAGACACCGGCGACAACTTCGTCCCGTGGGAAAAATACTTTGCGGCACTTCTCGGACTTAACGAAAACAGCGCAAGGGTATTGTATCAGGTGCTCTTCCCCGAATCCGAACTTGACGGAAATGGCAATTTCAGCATCGACATCGCGGCGGCAATCGACGTGAAGAAACTGCTTGGCGGACTTATCGCAGGCACAGGTCTGAACCTTGAAGGCACTGAAATCCGCATTACGATCAATTCCGATACGATGTTGTTCTCGGAAGATTCGCGCAAAGACGGCAGCAAGATCGTCATCACCGCAATCGGTGAGGCGGACGGCATTTTGTCGGTCTTTATCGACAACAGCGGATACCGCGGAAAGGGCAAACACGTCGCAAGACTTGACCTGAACGCAATCCTCGGAACGGCGACGTCCAGCGCGGCATACGCAAGCGCAAACGAGAATACGGGACTTATCCCCGAAAAGATCTTCGGCGTTCTGAACGCGCTCCTTGGTGAAGTACGTCTGGGCGGCGGCAGGATCTCGGTCGTTTTAAGAGAAAACTTCATCGGCGCACTTCTGAATACTTTGGTCGGCACGGATATTACGGAACAACAGTCCCTTATGAAGGGCGAAATCTATATCGACCTCAGAAACCTGGAAGTCGGCATCGAAATGATTCTCGGCGACGACAACTACGTTTCGGAAGGAGAACGCGACTTCTATATCGGACTCAGAATCGGCGGCATCAACCTGACTGCTCCCGACGGATTCGATATGACCGAATACACCTTCATCAAGAAGGCGGACCGCGCGAACTTCAAGAACATTAAACAACTGAAACTGGATATCAACTTTGAATCGGAATGGTATTACGAAGCGACCAACAAGACGGATGGCTTCGACATCAGTCCTGTCGTCGATATCCTTGAAACCATATTGAAAAAGAAACTCTTCCCCGACAGATTGTTGCAAGTCCTCGTAAAAGACGACAAGATCGACGCCGTTTACGCCACTGCGATAAGCGCGCACATCGACCTTGCGGACTTCAACAATATGAAACTTTCGGTTGAAATTTTCAAGTCGACCAGCGAAGAGCCCGTAAGAGAACTTAAACTCGGTGTGTACCTTGACGGACAAAGCGTTTACGTTGATTTGTCGGGTTGGGGACTTCCCAAGATCAAACTTGGCGGTCTGAACCTTGGCAATACCATCAACGACGCATTGTTGCCGCTGCTTGATCAGTACCTTGTCGGCGACGACAACAAACGCGGCGGCGAGACGGCTGCTCTTGCAAGCTCCTACGTCGGAGACTACGACAAGAACCATATCGAGTATTCGGACTTCGTCGAAGCGGCAGACGGCAAATACGTGCTTGTCTATACGGAAAGCAACAGCGGCGGATACGTACTTGTCGACGGCAAATACGTGAAGTACAATGCAAAAGTACATGCAGGCGCAACCCGCTACGCAAGAAACGTTGAAGAATACGACGCAGCGAACACGGCGCATCAGAACGTAACCCGTTACAACGTGAATAAGGGCGCGTTCAGAACAAGCTGGGGCAAGGTATTGTTCCCCGTTGCGTACGAAGAAGACGAAAACGGCGGATACGTCCTTATCGGCGGCAAATACGTGCCGTACAACGCAGGAGAACACGCAGGACAAAAACGTTATAAGGAAGTTTCGGGCAACAAACCGTACATCTCGTTGCTTCTTGCAAACAACCGCTTCGGTTTCGGCATCAACGCTGACCTTATCAACAGCCTGCTTGAAACCATTCTGGGCGCGTTGAACCTTGATATTCAACTTCCCGACTTCGGCGACGCAGTCCTGCTGTTCGATTCCAGAAAAGATCTGAACGGCGACGGTTACGCCGACACGCAACTTGACCTTGCGGTGCAAGTCAACGACAACCTCTACTTCGGATTCCGCACGACGAATCTTGAAATCACAGGCAACTCCACCAAAGTAAGCCATGCCGAAACAAGATATGCGGAAGTCGTAGGCGACGGAAAGGAATTCGTCACCGTATACGACATCGAAAAAGGCGAAATCGGTCTTGAAACGGTTGCGCTTGGCTTCAACGTACAGATCAGACAAAACTGCGTCGACAACGGACAAAGCGACTTCGAGAAATATCTCGGCGTACTGCTTAAATCGCTTTTAGGCATCAACAACTTCAAGTTGAACCTGCCGAAAGAAGGCGAAATCGGTTGCGACATCGACCTGAGAGTATCCCTGAACCTTGCAAACCTTGTCAAAGCATTGCAGGGCGGCGACGTCGACTGGTGGAGCGATATCGAGTTGTTCCTTGACCTGAAACCCATGAACTACGGCTCGTTGCTCACGATGTATAAACAGAAAGGCGACGCGGACGTTTACGCAGACCTTTCGGGCTTGTCCTTGTTCAAGGTCAAGATCATCGGTTTGCAGAGCCTTATCGGCGGACTTGTATCGGCGTCGGCAACCGCGCTTGCAAGCGGCGATAACGAAGTCGCGATTGCATCCGCATCGGGCGACATTGCAAAACTTACCATTATCCCGGGCAAAGTGGGCTTCACCGTCGAAATCGGCTGGGGCTTCATCGAAGGACTTCTGACGAGCCTGCTCGGCGATACGCTGCACGTGGCGGACGGCACAGGCGAACTTGCGGGTTACAAGACCATCACCATCGGTGAAGGCGCAACCGCAACGGTCATTCCTTTGCCGAAGATGAATAACGACAGAGCATTGTCGCTTTCCATCAACCATGCGTCTGCAATGTACAACAGATCCTTGGAAATCGACCTTAGACTCGGCTTCAACAAGAGCGACGAAAGCGCGGTTAACCTGAAAATCCACAACTTCGTGCTTACAAGCGGACAAGAAAAGTCGGCAAGGTACATCAGGTTCGGCGCGACGGCGGGCAAGATTAACGAAGCCGGCACAGGAAACGGCGTACTTGACGCAATCAACGGCACCAATGCAAACGCGTTCTCCGGACTTGTATTAAGCGACGCGAAAGGATTGAGCCTTATCAATATCTTGACCTCAGTGATTAAGGGTATCGACCCCGCAATCTCGATTGATTGGTACAAGAATACGCAACATTACTATAATGTCAATAGTCAAGAAGGCAACCGAGAAAGATACACGAGTATCCAACTGTCGCGTACGGACAAAAACTCCAAACACTTGACGGGTGGCGTCAAGACGTACGCAGGCAAGTTCCAAGCGATTGTCAAGAGTTATGACGAAAAGGGTGCGAACAACCCGCGTCAGATCGGCGCATGGCTGTTCAACAATCAGTTGTACATCGATATTTCAGAGGTTTTGGACATTCCGCTTTCTTTGGATTTTGCCAGAAAGATGAAGGTTGCTGACCTTGACATTCTGGGACTCCTCGGCGGACTCGGCTCGGCATCGTCCACGGCGCTTGCGTCCGACGATACCACCACCGAAAAGAGCCTGAAAGATACCATTTCCGGATTTATCAATGGCGTTCAGGTCAACTGGTGGAACAACCAATCGGTTGAAGGACGTAACAAAGGTGACAAAAATATTTCGACAATCCGCGTCGACTTGAACGCAGACGGATTGAACGAAGCGTTGGCAGGCTTGTATTATATGCTTTACGGTATGTACGATAAGAGTGCCCCCGCGGCGGACACTCTGCCAAAAGACGTATTGCAAAATCACGTTTATAAAAATAAAGGCGAGAAGTTTACGGGAAGTGATAATAAAGAATATACCTCGTACGGCGCGCACAACTGGTGTGTATACTACCTGCAAACTTTCGCGGCGGAAACCATCGGCACCTTGAAAAACGCTCTTAAACCGGGCGGTGCATTCGGCAACGTCTTGAGAGATATCATCGGCGGATTGCTCCCGCTTCCGAAACTTGATGCGACAAAGTCAAATTACGCCGAAATCGTAATCGACAAATCGCGTCTTGCAAGCGGAAAAGGCGTGCTGAAAGAAATCGCATTGTCGATAAACAAAGAGCGCACGGAGGCAAACGGAAGCACCTTCAAACGTGTGACCTGCGGACAAAACTCGGCGGAAATCATCATCAAGTTTGACGACAACGTGACGTTGCGCTCGGTATCGGCGGTTAAGATTTATGAAAACAGAGACCCCATTGAGAAAAACTGGGATTCCGGAAAGACCATAAACGTCGCGAACCCGTTCGATCCTGTCGAACTCACTACGGCGGCATTGAACTCCGCAGGTCTCCTTGACAGAGTCGCGGCAGAATTCGACGGCATTACGGATTATGACTCAAAGAGTCAATATGGAACGAATGACTCTTATGCGGAACTCGGCGGAACGCCCATCGTCTGGGATACGTCGACTGCAAAACTCATTCCGGGCGAAGAAAGCGAAATCTGGGGCTATGCGCTTAACTACAAAGTGCAGAAAGTCAAAGTCAAAGTAAGCAACAGCACGGGCTTCCTGCGTCTGTTCGGTTACTTCAAGGCGGACGGCAAGACGTTTGTCGAAACCAACAAGATTACGGTTGATCCGACCAAAGATCCGACGGGTACAGACAATATTTCGGCAGGCTTGCCCAGAATTATCGTAATCATGAGAAGGGACGGCGAATTGCAAGTTCTGTCCAGAGATTACGACAAGGATAAGCCCGGCACCGTCAATATCAACGGCACCGATTACACCGTCGACGGCAAGTTCAACTGGATTGACGAAGACACCGTCGAAGAAGGCGCAACGGTTGAAAAACTGTTCTGGTATCAGGTCGGTTACAGCTCTCGTATCCAGAAGAGCATAAAGGTCAAGTACAACAACGTCGATATCGTTTCGGGTAGTTTCCCCGTTGGCGACAAATATGACGACAAATACGGAATTCTGAACGGCGGCACGGCATTTGACTTCACGCCCGCAAACTTCGATATCGTCGGCAACCTCGGACTCCCGTCCATTAAGGCAAGCGAAACGTTCACGAAGAACGGCGACAAGTTCTCATACGTCGGATTTGACGGCAGCACGTACGAGTTCACCCCGGGCACCGCGCCTACGGATGAAACCGCACTTGCGGAATGGAACAAGCATACGCTTGGCGGCAACGGAACGTTCACAAGGTCGTTCAACGGCAAAGTGCTCCAAAACGGCACGTACGTCTATGTCGCGGCGGAAAGCACTGCGGCAGGCTTGCTTGACAGCCTTGGCGGGCTCTTCGGCGGAAGCGGCGCGAATACGGATAACGGCAAGTACGCTCTCACGGTAACCGATACGGGTTACACCGGACTTAAAGAAATCACCGTAAAACTCGGCACAGGTAAGACGACAACCGTCGACGTGATCGAGTGGAACTACGACGACTTCAAGTACGATATGAGAAAACCGCAAAACGGCGCAAGCGGAAGAATCGTTGCGGTCATCAATAAGTACGAAATCAAACGTACGACAGGCTTGGTCGAAAAGACGGAAGTCGTGAACAGTAAGCAAAAAATCAGGCTCGACGTCGGTATCACGCAAGAATCGCTCAGCGCGCTTGCGGGCGGCGACCTTAAATTCAACCAGTACGAAGACGCGTTCGTATTAAGCGCGACGGGCGACTACGTCCTGACTGAAAAAGACGCGTTTATCCCGTACGACGCGACTTTGCACAAAGACAAGAAGCAATATGCGCTTGTTGAAGGCAAGTACGTTGACGCGTCATTGGCGGCGGCGGACAACACCGCAAGATACGTCGAAGGCAAAGTTACCGGCTACGTTTACGACAAGTACGAAGACGGTAAACCCGCAGACAACAGGTATGCGATCAATATCTTCGACGCGGAAGAACTTTACGTCAAAGTAAAACATTCAAGGATTACTTCCGAGACGCAACAGTTCCACGTCGGCGACTTCAAGTTCTATACCGACACGTTCGCGGCAATCGACACCGCGCAGACTCCGTTCACGATGTTCGTCGTGCCGGAACTCGGCGTAAAGACGGAACGTAATATCACCGTGAAAGCGTTGTACGACGTAAACGGCGCGTACGAACAAATCTTTGACATCAAAGTCGTCGTAACGCCCAAGGTCGCAACCAAGGTCGTGTTGCTTATCGATAACGACCAAGTGATAGACAGAAAATATCTTGAATCGACCGCGGAAGTCACCGTTTACTACAAGGACGGCACTGAAAAACAAGGACTTGCAAAAGACCTTATCCGCCTGACCGACAGCGAAATCAAGAAGATTGAAAACGCGAAAGATCATCTCGGCATAACTTACGGCACGGCAAGCGTGTTCAAGAAGGGCAGATATGAGCTTATCGCGGCGGGTGAAACGTACGACGGACAAAGATTCAACCTTGTCGACGGCAACTTCGTCAAAGCGACGGACGGCGCGTACAAGTTCGTTGAAGACGAAACATTCGTCCAGAACGGCGTAACGTTCGAAATCAGAGTGTTCAGCAAAAACTGAATAAATCAAAATTAAAATCGGCTCCCGAAAGGGAGCTGATTTTATGTCAGAAACGCTTTAATATTTCTTACGATTGTGATAGAATAAGGCTATGAATTTTGAAATCACGGGATTAAACGCGCTTATGCTCGTCGCGCTGTGCCTGCCCGGTTTTTTCCTGACAAAGGCAAACGTGCTGAAAGAAGAACACATCAAAGGTTTTGCGGTGTTCCTTTTGTACGTGTGCAGCCCCGCGCTGTCGATATACAGCTTCCAGCAGGCGGAGTGCAACAGGGAAATCCTGATAAACATCGGCATACTTTTGCTTGTTACGACGTTTATGCAGGTGCTGATAATGGGCATCGGATTCCTTATCAACATAAAAACTTATAAAATCGACGGGGCGTCGCGCGTGGCGACCGTTGCGGCGGCGTTCGGAAACGTCGGATTTTTCGGCGTTCCCATATTGCAGGCGTTGCTTCCCGACCATCCCGAAGCCATTGTTTACAGCGCGGTTATGAGCGTCATGATGAACCTTATCGGCTGGACTCTCGGCATGTTTATGATGAGCGGCGACAGAAAACACGTTTCCGTCAAAAACTTCCTGATAAATCCGACGACGCTGTGTCTGTTGATTGCGTTGCCGCTGTTTTTCACAAACACGTCGTTCCCGAAGCCCGTAATGAACTTTGTGGAGTTCTTCTCAAAAATGTCCACGCCCACGGCAATGACCGTGCTTGGCATGCGGCTGGCTTTCGTGAAGTTCAAAGATTTAATGGATTACAGGCAAGTCGTCGCGATTTTTCTGAAACTTATCGCGTTGCCGCTTATAACGTTCGGGATAATGTACGCGCTGCCTGTCGACGAAACGTTGAAAATCTCAACGTATATTCTGTCGTGCATGCCGCCCGCGGCAATCACCTTAAACTTTGCCGAGCTTTCAAATACGTCCCCGAAAACCGCCGCGAATATCGTCGTTGTCGGGAGTCTGCTTGTTGCGATAACGCTCCCGGTATTGTTGCTTATTGCATAGAAAATTATTGAAAAGTCTGAAACGTTGTGATATAATATATTAAAACGAAAATAAGGAGTCTTATTATGGCATTCAATTTTATAAAAAGACAACTCTTGAAGGTTATCGAATGGACAGACGATACTCAAAATACCATTTTGTATCGTTTTGACGTCCCCGACAGATACGCGATTATGCGCGGCTCACAACTGACCGTCAGAGAATCGCAGGTTTGCATCTTCGTCGTGGAAGGCAAAATCGCCGACGTTTTCACGCCCGGCAGATATAAACTCGACACCGAAAACCTGCCCGTTCTTACGGCGTTGTACAGCTGGAAATACGCCTTTGAAACCCCGTATACCGGCGAAGTCTATTTCGTGAATACCAAACAATTCACAAATCAGAAATGGGGCACTTCCAATCCCATTATGATGAGAGATAAGGACTTTGGCGTTATCCGTCTGAGAGGCTACGGCATTTACAGCTATAAGGTTGAAGACGCGGTCAAACTTATGCGCGAACTTTCCGGCACGAACCAACAATTCCTGACCGAAAACATCGCCGACCAATTGAGGAAAATGATTTTGTCGACGGTCACCGACGTCATCGCCGAATCGGGCATTGCCGCGCTGGATCTTGCAACGCAGTACGACGAGTTGTCCGGCTCTACGAAAGACAGACTTGCCGACAAATTCACCGAATACGGCTTCAAACTTATTGATTTCTATATCGAAAATCTTTCGCTTCCCGAAGAAGTCGAAAAGACTTTGGATACCCGCACGTCGATGGGCGTTCTGGGCGACAAGATGGGCACGTTCACCCAGTATCAGGCGGCGCACGCTATGCGTGAAGCGGCAAACAATCAGGGCGCGGGCGGCTCGCTTGCAGGCGCAGGCATCGGTCTCGGCGCGGGACTTTCGATGGCAGGCGTTTTCAGCGAAGCGTTGAAGGGCGCAAAAGACGCTCCTGCGGAAGCAAAAGCCAACACCGTAAAATGCACCAAATGCGGCGCGGACGTGAAAGCAGGCAGCAAATTCTGCCCCGAATGCGGCAACAAAATGGCGGAAAGCAGATTCTGCCCCGAATGCGGCGCAAAAGTCGGCGCAAACGCAAAATTCTGCCCGGAATGCGGCAAAAAACTTAACTGATTGACACACGATGCAAGGCAAAAAGGCTGACAAAAAAGTTGATTCGACCGACGTCGTAAAGTGCAAAACTTGCGGCGCGGATATGTACTTCGATATCGCGTCGGGCAAACTCAGATGCCCGTACTGCGATAACACCGTCGAGGCGAAAGCCAACGTTTTCGAGAACGAACACAACGTCGACGGCTTTGACGAAAGCAAACTTCGCCACGAAGACGGAGTCATTACTTATCAATGCCCGAACTGCCACGCAAAGTGCGAAATGCACGGCGTTTTCGACACGTCGGCAAAATGTCCGTTCTGCGGCGCGACCAACGTCTTAAAGGTTGACGATATCCCGGGACTTGCTCCCGACGCGATTCTTCCGTTCAGGATTACGCGCGACGTAGCGTCAAAAAACGCACTTAAATGGCTAAAAAAGAAACTTTATGCGCCGATTAAGCTGAAAAAGAGTTTTAAGCCCGAAAATCTGAACAGCGTATATTCGCCGACGTTCAGCTTTGACAGCGATACTTTCAGCACTTACAACGGGCGCCTTGGCGAATATTATACCGTGACCGTCGGCAGCGGCAAAGACCGCCGTACCGAAACCCGCACGAGATACTTCGTCGTCAGCGGCACGTATTCGCAATTCTTCAACGACATTCTTATCGAAGTCAGCCCGAAACTTTCGCAAAAGGAATTTGAAAAGGTCGGCGGGTTCGATACCGATAATGCGGTCGAGTACACGTCGGAATATATCGCGGGACATTCGTCCGAAAGATACGACACGAGCGTCAACGACGCTTACGGCGCGGCAAAAGAAAAAATGAACGCCCGTATCAAAAGCGCGATTTTGTCGCAGTATCATTACGACGTGGTCGATTACCTCCACATCGACACAAGTTTTAACAACAGCACTTTCAAGTATATCCTTGTGCCTTTGTGGTGCAGCGGTTTCAAATACCGCGATAAGATTTACAACTATTTCGTAAACGGAAGGACGGGAAGAGCGGGCGGCAAAACGCCGATTTCCGTCTGGAAGGTTGCGCTCACGGTGGTTATTATCGCCGCCGTCATCGTCGGCGCGTATTTCGGCTTGAAAAGCGCCGGCATAATCTGAAAATTTTTTAACGAGGTGAATATAATGATTATTACTCCCGATACTTTAATTGGCGACATCATCGAAGGCGACGTTAATATCGAAGCCGTTGCAAACGTTCTCACAAGCGTTGGTATGCATTGCCTGGGCTGTGCAATCGCTCACGGCGAAACGGTCGGCGAGGCGGCAGAAGTCCACAACGTCGACGTAAACGAACTCATCGCGCGCCTTAACGAAGCGGCAAAAAAATAATGGCTGAATCAAAAGATATCAAAGACAGGCTGTATGAACTCAGGACGTTTTCCGATATTTCCACGGCGGAAATGGCGGAAAAACTCGGCGTGACCGAAAACGAATATATCGCGTTTGAAAACGGTGAGGACGAAGCGCCGATATGGCTTGTTTACAAATTCGCGTCGATAGTCGATATCGAGCCGTCATTTATCTTCACGGGGAAACAACCCACGAAAAAGTACGCCGCGGCAGTTTACGAAAATAAGGGCGAACGCATCGAAAGGTACCCCGGG